>Ga0315288_10007800_pt1 | contig 13564 bp, 12 predicted proteins | sample YL17G11_20_MG_FD_203454 | JGI IMG/M metagenome (GOLD analysis project Ga0315288, IMG submission 203454) | Sediment microbial communities from Yellowstone Lake, YNP, Wyoming, USA - YL17G11_20 | ecosystem: Environmental > Aquatic > Freshwater > Lake > Sediment | place: USA: Wyoming | collected...
TCCTCTCATGCCACTCGGTTGCCTGTTCGTAGGCGTAGGCGACGCGGAAAAGGGTCTCTTCGTTGAAGGGTTTGCCGATGATTTGCATCCCAATGGGCAGGCCGTCGCCAAAGCCCGCCGGGAGGGAGATGGCGGGCACCCCCGCGATATTGATGGGCAGGGTGCAGACATCGCTCAGGTACATCTGGACGGGGTCGTCCGTCTTCTCCCCAATCTTGAAGGGGACGGTGGGTGAGGTGGGCGTCACCAGGGCATCGTATTTCTGGAAGGCGGCGTCAAACTCGCGCCGGATGAGGGTGCGCACCTTCTGCGCCTTCACGTAATAGGCATCGTAGTAGCCGGCCGATAGCGCGTACGTGCCGAGCATGATTCTCCGCTTCACCTCGGCGCCGAAGCCGTACTGGCGGGTCTTCTCCATCGAGTCCCACATCGTCTCGCCGTCATAGGAGAAGCCGTACTTCACGCCGTCGTAGCGCGCCAGGTTCGCCGAAGCCTCCGACGGCGCGATGATGTAGTACACGGCGAGGGCGTGGGGAGTGGAAGGCAGCGAGACATCCCAGTCGACCTTGGCGCCCAGCTCTTCCAGCTTGCTCACCGCCGACTTCATTGCCACGACGACCTCCGCCTGCATTCCCTCGACGAAATATTCCTTCGGGATGCCCAGCTTTAGTCCCTTAAGGTCGGGAACCAGGCTCTTCGTGTAATCGGGCACCGGCTCGGGCACAGAGGTCGAGTCGCGCTTATCATAGCCGGCGATGCCGTTCAGCGCCAGGGCGCAATCGGTCACGTCCTGGGTCAGCGGGCCAATCTGGTCGAGCGAGCTGGCAAAGGCGACGAGGCCGTATCGACTCACCCGGCCATAGGTCGGCTTGAGGCCAACGACGCTGCAAAAGCCCGCCGGCTGACGGATAGAGCCGCCCGTGTCCGACCCGAGGGCATAGGTGGTCATGCCGGCTGCCACCGCCGCCGCCGAACCGCCGCTGCTCCCGCCGGGCACGCGGTCGAGGTCCCACGGATTCCGCGTGACAAAGAACGCCGAGTTCTCCGTCGATGAGCCCATGGCGAACTCGTCCATATTCGCCTTGCCGATGATAACCGCGCCAGACGCCTTCAGCTTCTCAACTACGGTGGCATCGTAAATCGGGACAAAGTTCTCCAGGATTTTCGAAGCGCAGGTGGTGCGCACGCCCTTCGTGCAGATGACATCCTTGATGAGTATGGGGATGCCGCAGAGAGGACTACCATCACCTTTTGCGATTCTCTGGTCAGCCTGTTTTGCCTGCTCCAGAGCCAGTTCGCTGGTGATGGTCATAAACGCTTTCACTTTCGGGTCGACCAGCGCCACCCGCTCGAGGTACGACTGCGTCAGCTCGACCGAAGTGATTTGTCTGCTCTTGAGAAGCTTATGGGCTTCGTGGATGGTCAGTTGCTTATGATTTATGTTCACCTTTTGCCTCCCATTATTCCTCGAGCACCGCTTTAACTCTAAAGAACTCGCCCTCGCGGTGGGGGGCATTGGCCAGGATGTCGGCCGGTAGGAAGGAAGGAGCGACCTCATCCTCGCGCATCACGCTCTGGAGATCGATGGACTGGGCGGTGGGGGGGACATCGGTAGTGTCCACTTTCTTCAAAGCCTCGAAGTTTTCCAGGATGTTAGACAGTTGCTCGCGGAACTTTTCGACCTCGGCTTCGTTTATGCCCAGGCGGGCAAGCCGGGCGATATGCAGGACTTCTTCGCGACTTAGCTTCATAAGACACCTCGTTTGGATATTTCGCCAAATTATAACACCCATATTTGGGAGAGGGCAAACACTCGTGTCATTACGGGGAACACGGCCCCACATTTCTGTCATTAATAGGAAAATAGACTCACACAGACTCCATACCGACCCCGTATCGCTGTACGGGTTCACCCTGAACGGGTTCACCGTGAACGTGGTAAACTCCAGCTGGTATCCAGAAGAACGTTATTTCTGGATTCCGTATCAAGTCCTGTCCCGTACTGGATACGGAAACGAAATGACAGTTGTAAATTAAGGGGGTTTCGCCCCCTAACACCCCCTGGTATTTTCGTACATCGTGATGCCAATAGCAATCGGCATGATGATTCTGAGGAAGCGAAGAATCTGTCCTTGAGACCCCTTCACTTTGTTCAGGGCAGGCTCTTCGCTTCGGCTCAGGGTGACAGTAAAAGTACGCTCGCAATGACAGTGTAACATCACACAAGTAAACACTCCCTATCGTATTTTCTCGCCAAAGGCATTATAATGGTAGGGAACTGAGCCCTTAGAAGGAGGCGAAATGGACCGATTGCAGGACCGAGTCATGATATTCATCGATGGCAGTAACGTCTACCACTCCCTCAAGCAAATCTTTAGTCGCACCGACCTTGATTTCGCCAGGTTCTGCCGCAAGCTGTACGGCCGGCGCAAGCTCATCCGCATCTACTATTACAATGCCAAGGTCGGACTCAAGGAAGAGCCGGAGCGTTTCCGCCACCAGCAGACTTTCTTCACCACCATCCAGCAGATTCCCTACCTCGAGCTGAGACTGGGCCGGCTCGTCTACACCAACTGGCCCAGCGTGCCCCCTTATGAGAAAGGCATTGACGTTCAGCTGGCGACCGATATGCTAGTCCACTCCTTCCGCAACAACTACGATGTGTGCATTGCGGTGGGGGGCGATAACGATTTTGTTGGCGCGCTCCAGGCGATTAAGGATGACGGCAAGCAGGTCGAGGTGGCTCTGTTCGGGCGGGGCAGCTCTTCTATGCAGCTGAGGAGAGTGGCTGACAAAGTGATTACGCTGAACAGCCGCTTCCTCCACGATTGCTGGAAATCAGATAGTGGACTTCGAAACAGGCCGAGACCACCGGTTCCGACTGCGCCCTGAGGAGCGCCTTGCCCGCGAGCAGGGTACGGTTATCAAGGACTGGGGTGGCCGGCTGCCCATCGCCCTGGTCTACCCGAACTCTTATTACCTCGGCATGTCCAACCTGGGCATCCATGCCCTGTACCGCTTCCTGAACAACGACGAGAGCGTCGTCGCCGAGCGGGTCTTCTGGGAGCCCATTCGGCAAGCTCAGGGCAGGCCCATTCGGCAAGCTCAGGGCAGGCCCATTCGGCAAGCTCAGGGCAGGCCCATTCGGCAAGCTCAGGGCAGGCCCATTCGGCACTTCGGCTTGGCTCAGAGTGTGTGAAAATATCCGTCAATCAGCGCCAAGAGCATTTTTCACTCATGGAAAATCAAAAGGTTACACTTGGGTTCTCGGTCCGGCGACGATTTCTTCACACACTCTCAGTGCAGGCAAGCTCAGGGCAGGCAAGCTCACTTCGACAAAGCTCAGTGCAGGCAGGGCAGGCCGGTGAGCCGCAGGCGTGCGAACTGCGGATGGTGAAAAAGGACGGAACGACATTCTGGGCGCATCTGGAGGCCACCGCCGCGCCCGCCCTGAGCCCGTCGAATGGGCAGGACCCTTCGACGGGTTCGATACTTCGACGGGGCTCAGTAATGGGGGACGTTGGTGCTGAAAACAACTTGCGGACATGGCCTGATCGCGGCCGCCGCCTCCCGCTGGCTGCCTTCCACGGAATTCAGTGGCGGACCCGTAGGTGCGGAAAGCAACTGTCGGAAGAACCTGGCCGAGGCCGCATTGTGCTGACGACGGCGCTCTCGGGGCCTCCCCCTTCACGAAGGGAGGCCAAAGGCTGAACCGGAACGCTCACGTCGGGCACGCCGGGGCGGGGACTACGTGTCGGTGGGGTCTGTCGGGTGCGGTCGTCCGAGTCCCAAGTACTTCCGGATATGCTTGGCGAGATCGTTTTCGATTTCTGCGTGTCTGGGCACCGGCTGCTTCTGACCGGTTTTGGGATTGAAGTAGATATCGTGGCGGGAGCCGGACCGGAGGAGTACGCAGCCGTCCCGCACCAGTTGACGAATGAGCTCCCTCCGTTTCATACCGCGATGGCTTTCTCGCGGTGGTCTTGAGGCACGTCTTCTAGGATCATCATCCGGTATGCGTCCCGCAGATTCGTCTCAAGCTCCTTCAGGGTGCGGCCTTGCGTCATGATCTCGGGATGCTCCTTGAGTTTCCCGAGCCAGAATTTCTCGCCTCTCCAGTAGATCATCGTCATCTTGCTCACGACAGCCTCCAGGGAGCTTGGTTGGGTGCGGTACATCGATACTTGAAGCGCGGCCGTCTTCCTTGTCGGAGGCCGACGACCGAGGCTATGGAGACACAGATACGTCAGCGAGCGCGCAGGAAGCGCAACCAGTCAAACGGTTACCACGAGGCGGAGGCGGTGTCAAGTGACCGCGGAAGAGGACCGTGGAAGAGGGGAAGGACACGCCGGTCCTGACCACAAGTTCCTTTGGCCTTCGCGGGAACGATCTCGAGAACGTCCGGGTGACCGTCTCGTGGCGCAGGTAGTAGCGGGGGACCTATGGATGGGGGGAATGGTGCAGAAGCAGCTGGCGGACGTGACATGATCGTGGCCGCCGCCTCCCGGTGGCTTCCTTCTTTGCATGGAAAATGGCCGACGCTCGTTCGCACGGAAGGAGCGAAACTTGCGCGGCTCAGAGACTCTGGAGATAGGAGGGGCCGAGGTGAGTCATCTGCTCCTCGATCCAGCCAGCACGCTCGCGCACGTATGCCGAGGGATTCCGGACGTGCAGCCGAGTGGGATTCGGGAGCACGGCGGCAAGGAGAGCTGCTTCCTGTGTCTGCAGCTCGGACGGGCGCTTGCCAAAGAAAGTCTCGGTCGCCGCGTAGACCCCGTATGCGCCATCACCGAACTCGGCGATGTTCAGGTAGACCTCGAGAATCCGCCGCTTCGGCCATAGCAACTCCAGGAGCACCGTGAAGTACGCCTCGAGACCCTTCCGGACAAGGCTGCGTCCGGGCCAGAGAAACAGGTTCCTGGCGACCTGTTGAGTGATGGTGCTCGCTCCTCGGAGCCGACCCCTCGCACCTTTATGCTGCACAGCGTCCGAGATGGACTCGAAGTCGAAGCCCCAGTGATGGGGAAACTTCTGGTCCTCGGCAGCGACCACGGCGAGACGCATCTGGGGCGAGATCGATTCCCAGCCGATCCAGCGGTAGCGAATGACTTTCTGGGGCTCCCCCCGGAAGAAACTGGCGATGCGCTTTTCCATCATGAAGGCACTTGTCGGCGGTGGGATCCAGCGCAAGCAGAGGACGGGCATGATCGTGAACGCGACCACAACCAGCAGGGCACGCCAAAGAAACCGGCGCAGTCGGGAGAACCTGGCCCTTCTTGATACGGTGGCCGCGGTCATTGAAGTGGCAGTCTTGGGAAATGAACGAACGGGCCGATACCTCGGAGTAAGTTACACGCTATTACCTCCCTCGGGGCGAGTCAAGATGAAAGGCATCCGTGGCCAGAAGGACGAGTGAGAGAGACCGGCCGTCTCTTCATCCTCAAGGCAAGACCCCCCTCTCCCAAAGCACACCCTGAAGAGGATGTCGCCTTCTCTTCGCAGGTTGAGTTCGCCTCCCGGCTCAACCCAGAGTGACAAACTCTCTATTGCACGGGGATCGGGCTTGACTGCCAGAAGCAGGTCGAGTTAGCATAAGTTCTCAGCACTCTAACGTCCGCGAGTCGGCCAGTTTGCCTCGTCGGTTGCGACCTGCGATCACGCGCCATTCACACGGTCTAGAACCAAGAAAGGCCAATTGATGACCCACACCCCAATCGACGTCCTGCTCATCGGCGCTGGCATGCACGTCTCTGGCCGCGGGACCAGCGGCTATGGGACGGTCCTGCCTGCGGTCGTCCAGGCTCACCGAGACGGGCTGGTGGGGCGAGTCCTGGTTGCGGTCACAAGCGCCGCCTCGATCCAGGCGGTCAATGAGAAAATGGCGGGACTGAATTCCCTGCTGGGCACCAAAGTCACCATCGAGGGCTTCCCCAGGACCGGGCATGATTCTGTCGCGTACCAGGAGGCCCTGGCTGCCCTGGGGAAACGAGGCTGCGTCATCGTCGTCGTGCCAGACGATCTCCACTTCGCCACGGCCAAGGCGACCATTGAGCGGCGACTCCCCGTGATGGTCACAAAGCCTCTGGTGCCGACCCTGGCTGAGGCGCAAGAACTCGTGAGCCTCTCGCAAAAGCAGGGCGCCTACGGGGTTGTGGACTTCCACAAACGGTGGGACCTGCCGAACCTGAAGCTGCGGGAAACGATTCAGGCGGGCCGGCTGGGAAAGCCCTTGTACTCAGTCGTGGAATACAGCCAGCGGCGCGTGATTCCAGAGAAAATCTTCCGGAGCTGGGTGGAACAGGCAAACTCCTTCCAGTACATGGCGGTGCATTATGTGGACATCCTGATCTTTGCCCTGGGAGCGATTCCCCGCCGGGCCATGGCGATCGGGCAGCACGGATACCTCAAAGAGCGATCCATCAACACCTACGATTCGGTTCAGGCGCTCATCGAGTGGGACATCCCCGGCTCCGATGTCCCCTTCGTGTCCACGTTTCTCACCAACTGGATAGATCCGGACAAGACCTCGGCGCTTTCCTACCAAAGCATCAAGGTCTTCGGCACGGCCGGCCGGTTCGAGAGCGACCAGAGGGATCGCGGCCTGCTCATGGTCACAGAGGCTGACGGGATCGAAGTCATCAACCCGTATTTTACGCAGACGTATCCGAGCCCTCAGGGTTCCTCACGCGAGTACAAGGGATACGGCATCGACAGCATCCGCGCCTTCCTCGAGGACGCAAGGAGCCTCCTGGATGGCGAGAGAACGCCCGCAGACCTGGAGGCTCTCCGGCCGACATTTCGCCAGGCCCTGCGTTCCACAGCGGTGGTCGAGGCGGTGAACCAAAGTCTTCGATCGAAGTCCGAATGGGTGCCCGTGCGATCGTCAGAGTGAGAGGAGGAGACGACGATGGCCAGTCTGGCAGAGCTCGAGCTTCGCGGCCAGGAGATCCTGGGACGTGAGCAAAAGGCATACGAGGCGGCCAATCCCAAGTCGCGAGAGGCGTTCCAGCACTCCATCCGCGTCCTGCCCGGCGGAGTCACTCGCACCCTGTGCTTCTTCCCCCCCTTTCCGTGCTACGCCGACTACGGCGAGGGCTGCTACTTCGTAGACATCGACGGCAACCGGCGCCTGGACCTGTTCAATAACGCCACCTCACTGATCCTGGGCCACCGGCCGCCGGCCGTGACGAAGGCGGTGCGGGACCAACTGGCGCGAGGCACCGCCTTCCAGACCAACACAGGCTTCGAGACGCGCCTGGCAGAGATGTTGGTGGAGCGTGTCCCCTCGGTGGAGCAGATCCGCTTCACCAACAGCGGGAGCGAGGGGACGCTCATGGCCATCCGGGCCGCCCGTGCCTTCACCGGCCGGCGAAAGATCGCCAAGATCGAGGGTGGCTACCACGGCTCCCACGACTCGGTCGAGATCAGCGTGCGGCCGCCCCTCGATTCGGCCGGTCCGGTGGAGTCCCCAGTCGTCGTGCCGGGGTCGATCGGGATTACCGCAGGAGTGCTACAGGACATCGTCCTGTTGCCGTACAACAACCTGGAGGCGGCACGGGCGATCCTGACCCGAGAGGCGTCCCAGATCGCCGGGATCATCGTGGAGCCGATCCTGGGCAGCGTGGGTTTCATCCCGGTGGAACGAGAGTTCCTGGCCGGGCTCCGGGCCGAGGCGGATCGCCACGGCATGATCTTTATCCTGGACGAGGTCCAGAGCTTCCGCCTGAGCCGGGGTGGCGGCCAGGCGCTCTTCGGCATCCGGCCGGACCTCACCACCTTCGGCAAGATCATCGGCGGTGGGTTCCCCGTGGGCGCCTTCGGCGGACGCCGCGACATCATGGCCCTCTTCGACGCCTCGTCTGGCGAAGCAAAGATCCCCCACGCTGGGACGTTCAATGGGAACCCGATCACCATGGTCGCCGGGATCGCCACGCTGGAGCAGCTCACAGAGTCCGTCTTTGGTGGACTCAATACCACCGGCGACCGCGTGCGGCAGCGACTGCGGGACCTCGGCGCAAAGTACGGGGTCCCGATGCAGATCACCGGCATCGGCTCGATGTTCAAGATTCACTTCACCACCCTACCGGTCCGCGATTACCGATCCGGCCAGCAGGCCAGCCACGTGATTCACGAGGCTCTCTTCATGTTTGGCCTGAACCGCGGCCTGTTCCTGTCTGAGGGCGGGCGCTGCTGCCTGTCCACGGCCATGGGCGATGCGGAGGTCGAGAAATACCTGGTCACGGTCGGGGAGTTCCTATCGGTGCTCGCGCAGTAGGCAGGCTCGCCCCTTCAAATGCGGAATGCGGAATTGCGAATGCGGAATGGGTGGAATACGCCGGGTGAAGCGACGACTGGCAAACGGTCACACCGTACTGGGTGGACAATGGCCGGTTTTCAGTTGTCCGTTGTCCGTTTTTCACTTCCCGCGTTCGGCGCGGGATCCTGTTAACGCTAGCAGCCGGCGCAAGATTTCTCTTGACACGGGAACCCGAAAGGGTCTCAATTTGGTCCAAGCATGATTGCCCCCGAAAGGAGGGATCCGTCTCAGGGGGGCAGAAGACGCGAGCCACGATCGGGTTTCGACCACCCTGCTGAAAGGAGGGATCGTCCCATGACGAGAGGCTCAAAGATGCTCGCGATATCCCTGGCAATCCTGTTCCTGATCCCCGCCATTGCCGTGGCCGGCGCGGCCAAGACCGTCACCCTGTGGTATCCCGCGGGGGACATCACGGCCGGAGCAGCCCATTTCGCTGACAAGACGCTTTTCACCGATTTCGAGAGCAAGTACAACGTCAAGGTCGAGGCGGTGGCCCTCGACTACGACACCATGCAGCAGAAGATCTTCGCCGCCGCGGCCGGGAAGAACATCGCCGACATCCTGTTCGTTGACGACTCCTGGATGCCCGGGTTCCTGAAGGAAGAGATGCTGGAGCCGGTGGCCGACGCCAAGGCGAAGGCGTGGCTGGACGCCGTCTCGCCCGAGATCAAGGAGCTATCCGACTACGGCAAGGGCCGCATGTGGGGCTATGTGCAATACGGCATTGACGTCTATGGCCTGACCTGGAACAAGGACCAATTCCGAGAGGTGGGACTGGATCCCGAGAAACCGCCCAAGACCTGGGACGAGTTCCGGGAGTACGCCAAGAAGCTGGTCAAACGGGACGCCCAGGGGAACATCACCCGGGTGGGCTATGCCATCCGGCACGTCGGCCAGCCCCACGGGATCGTCCACAAACACTTCTGGGCCATCTACGGTGCTGGGGCGGCTCTGGTAGACGACCATCGAACCCTGCGCGGTGGCAAGACTCTCATCAACACGCCAGGCGGCAAGGCTGCCCTCCAGCTCGTCCTGGACATGCTGGACGTGGACAAGTCCACCAGCCTGAACTTCCCGGATCCCCGAGCCGCGTTCCTTAGGGGGATCGCCTCGATGCAGATCAGCGAGACGGTGAGCATCCGGGCGCGGCAGCCCAAGGAGGCGCCGGACCTGAAGTGGGGCATGGCCCTGCCGCCGGTCCCCAAGGCCGGGGACAAGCCAGCCACCAACCTGGGTGGCTGGCTGTACACGGTCCCGAAGCTCGCCAAGAACAAGGCGCAGGCCTGGCAGCTCATCGAGTGGCTGAACAGCCCCGAGAAGGACTTCGAGTTGTGCAAGAAGTACAATGCCTCGCCGCGATACAAGGTCAACTGGGAGAAGGAGCCGTTCAAGTCCGACCCGTATGACCAGGGGTTGAAGCAACTCTACCCCTATGGGATCAAGCTGCCCATCAATCTGGGCTTTAACGGCATTATGGAGGCCACGGGAAACGCCATCCAGAAGGTCTGGCACCACGAGGCCTCCGTGGACGCGGCCCTGGCCGAGGCGGAGCGGCTGGCGAACAAGTCCATCGCCGACGCCACCAAGTAGTCGCGACGCATCCTCCGGTCACTGCCCTACGGGGGTGCCCCCGTGGGGCAGTTTCTTTGTGACCGCATCCTCGGGCGGAAGGGAGTAGCGTGATCAGCGAGCGCAGGCGATCACCCCGGCAGGTCCTGGCGCGGCTCCACTCCCGGCACGTCCTGCACGCCTATCTATTCATCGCCCCGGTCATCGTTCTTTTCGGGATCTTTCGGGTGGCCCCCTCCATCCAGACCCTGCTCTACAGCTTCTACAAGGTGGAGTTGCTCAGGGGGCGGTTCACCTTCATCGGGCTCGAGAACTTTTACTCCCTGCTGACCGACGAGATTTTCCGCAAGGCGACCGTCAACACGTTGACCTACGTCACCACCATCGTGCCCATCTCGGCCTTCCTGGGCCTGATTCTGGCCGTTCTCTTCAACGCGAAGTTCCACCTTAAGGAATTCTTCAAGGCGGTCTACTTCTCCCCCATGGTCACCAGCACCGTGGCCGCCGCTATGGTTTGGTGGTGGATGTACAACCCGCAATTCGGCATCTTCAACGTCCTGCTCAAGCTGGTCGGCGTCCCGGAGCAGCCCTGGCTGATGTCCAGCCACATGGCCCTCCCCTCCATCATCATTTTCAGTGTGTGGAAGAACCTAGGCTACAACATGATTATCTATCTGGCGGGACTCCAGGCCATCCCACAGCAGTTCTACGAGGCGGCCACCATTGACGGGGCCGGCGCCCTGAGGCGCTTCCGGCACATCACCATCCCACTCCTCGCTCCCACCACCACCTTCCTCCTGATCTACGACACCATCCTGGCGCTGCAGGTCTTTGACCAGGTCTTCGTCCTGACGGGTGGCGGGCCGGCCGGCTCCACCAACGTCGTCGTGCTGGACCTCTACCGGCAGGCCTTCGAGCGGTACAACTTCGGTTATGCCGCCGCCGAAGCGATGGTCCTTTTCCTTTTCATCATGGCGGTCACCATCCTGCAGTACTACTACAGCAAGCGATACGAGGTCGCCTATTAGGGGAGGGGAGATGGTTCGCTCCATCCTGGTGCCAGTCGGAAGGTTGAGCCTGTACCTCGTGGTGGGCGCGGTGGCAGCGCTCATGATCTTGCCGTTTTACTGGATGCTCATCACCGCCGTCATGCCCGCGCCCGACATCCTCGCCTTCCCCCCCAAGTGGATCCCCACCCGCCTGACCCTGGAACACTTCGTCGCGGCCTTCGCCAAGGCGCCCTGGCTGACCTACTACTGGAACAGCTTCGTCGTCGCGGTCGGGTCGGTCAGTTGCTCGCTTCTCTTTGGCTTGTTCGCCGGGTATGCGTTCGCCATCTATCGCTTTCCCCTTCAGAACTTCTTCTTCTTGCTCATTCTGGGGACCTTGATGGTGCCCGTCCAGGTCACCTCGGTTGCCCTCTACATCCAACTCTCCAAGATCGGCTGGGTGGATACCTTTCTGGGCATTCTGGCACCCAACTTTGCCAGCGCGTTCGGGGTCTTCATGCTCCGCCAGGGGATTAAGCAAATCCCAGTGGACGTTATCGAGGCGGCCCGGATGGACGGGGCCGGCGAGATGCGAATTGTTCTTACCATCATCGCCCCTCTCATCAAGACAACGCTCGCCACCGTGGCCATGATCCTCTTCCTGGGCTCGTGGAATGACTTCCTCTGGCCGGTGATCATCATCAACTCCTCGGACCTCCGGACGCTGCCGGTGGGCATCGCCCTGTTCAAGGATCCCTACGGCAACATCAACTACGGGCCGCTCATGGCGGCGACGCTCATCTCCACAGCGCCAATGCTCGTGGCCTACGTCATCTCCCAGAAATACATGATCCGCGGCATTGCCCTCACCGGGCTCAAAGGGTAGGTCGGGACGATTTTGGGATTGTTGATTGACGATTGGCCAATGAAGGAAGAACACTGAAGGGCGTCATCTCATAACGGGGGCAGCGCGCGAAACAGCGCACGGCGAGAACGACCCCTTCCTGCGACACAGCAAGACAAACAGGACGGGCGCGCTGGGGAAGTATTGGCCTCAATCCTCCGGGGCTTGCGGCACAGGCGCACGCGAGACAGACCCGTGTGCGGACACACGCTCCGGCAATGTCACGGGCTAATCAAAGACGGGGGAAGCGGAATCGGTCCGCACACCCGCTGCGGTGGCGTGCGCACGCCTCGCTGGTAAGCCATTGATAGGGATTTGCAGTAGACAGGTGACGACGCCCGTTGTCTCGGGCGCCATCACCTCAGATCTCGTTCGACTACGGGACGCTCAGGGCGACTTGACCGTCGTCTCCATCTGCTCTCTTGGGCCGAATTTCAGCGCCTGCTCCACAATGTCCACGCCTACCGCCTCACTCCAGGCCGCCAGCAGCCGGTGCACGACCGGGCCGGGCGCGCCGGTCCCGATCGGGCGGCGATCCACGCGGGTCACCGGGAGCACGCAGGGGCTGGTGCTCGAGAAGAAGGCCTCATCCGCGGTGTAGAGGTCGTAGGGCTGCAGGTCCTCCTCGACGATGGGGATGCCGAGCCCCTTCGTCAGGTCGAAGACCATGGCGCGGGAGACACCCTGGAGGACCGAGCGATCGCCGGCGGTGCGGATCACGCCGGCCGTGACCAGGAACACGTTGTACCCGACCCCTTCGGCGAGATTGCCGCGGCTATCCAGGAGGATCGGCCACCCCGCGCTGTCCACATCCCCGGCTTCCAGCTCCGCCAGGTTGAAGTTCATGCGGCTGAAGTTCTTGACCTTCGGGTCCAGCGCGTCGGGCGCGAAGCTCCGGCTCCGCACGATGACGCCGTGGGCGCCCTCCTGATACAGGTGGGCGAACCGGCCGAGGCCCAGGGAGCGGATGAAAACGCCGACGGCCGGCGGCCCGGCACTATGCGCCCAGCGGCCGCGCCCCCGGGTCACGAACTGCCACACGGCGAAGTCCCCGACCTCCGCCCGGAAAGGCTCGTTGCGCGCGATGATCTCTTCGCTGATCCGGACCATGTCGTCGGGGGACAGGCCGGGATCGATCCGGACGTACTTGAGCGAGCGGTACAGCCGATCCACGTGCTCCCGCAATCGGAAGCTCTTCCCATTGAAGGTGCGGAACACGTCGAAGACGGCATCGCCCACCAGGAACCCCCGGTCCATGGGATCGATCTTCACCTGGCTGGCAGGCATCCACTCCCCGCAGAAATACGCCATGTAGTCTGCCATGGTCCCTCCTCATGCGTAGCGGATCACGACGCTTGGAGTGCGACGGACATCAAGCCGGGGGGATCATACACCTCACGTGGACGACAGGCAAGGCGCGCGGCCGACCCGGAACTCGCCCTTTGACCGGGTGAGCAGAAGATGGTAGAGTCCGCGAGGATAGACACACTCCTCCTTGGCTAGTCCCCGTTCGGGTGATGGGGCTCGGAAATAGAGCTGGAAGTCCAGGCCCAGTCCACTCCTTGCCCGCTTAGTGGGTGACCAACTACGGCTCGTGCCCGAATGACCCGAGCCAGGGACATCCTGCTGACATGAACCGTGCGCTCCCAAGAGAGGCATTGACGTTCCGGGGCGACGCGTCGTGAGAAGAGACATAGCAGGTGCCACGCGTCAGGCTGCCGGCTACGGTGCGGTCGCCAAGGCGTCGGCCTCGCGGGGGCCACCGGGGGTCGCGGGAAGCCGACA
>Ga0315288_10007801_pt1 | contig 13563 bp, 9 predicted proteins | sample YL17G11_20_MG_FD_203454 | JGI IMG/M metagenome (GOLD analysis project Ga0315288, IMG submission 203454) | Sediment microbial communities from Yellowstone Lake, YNP, Wyoming, USA - YL17G11_20 | ecosystem: Environmental > Aquatic > Freshwater > Lake > Sediment | place: USA: Wyoming | collected...
GTGGGCTGTCCTCCAAAGCGGCTGTGCCGCCGTGGATGTCAGCCTGCTGGGCCACCAGAGCCAGGCCCAGCCCGGATCCCGAGCGTGACGCCGTCGACCCTCGGGCGAAGCGTCCGAATACCGAGACCCGTTCGGACTCGGGCACCCCGGTGCCGTTGTCGTCGACGGCGATCTGCACGCCGTCGCGCGAACTCACCGCCGACAGTTGCACCCGGGTCGCCCCGCCGTGCTTGACCGCGTTGGCGATGGCGTTGTCCACCGTCAGCCGCAGCCCGGCCGGCAACCCGATGATGATGCACGTCGGTGACGGCGTCAGGGTCACTTCCAGGTCGGGGTAGATCCGCATGGCGTCGTGCGCGGCGCGGTCGAGCAACTCGGTGATGTCGACGGGCACCTGGTCGGCTGCTGTGGAAAGCTCGCCCTGAGCCAGCCGCTCCAGCGCGCCGAGGGTCGCCTCGATCCGGCTCTGGGTGCGGATGACATCGCCGATCACCTCCTCGCGCTGCTCGTCGGGCAGGTCGAGGGTGGACAGCACCTCGAGGTTGGTCCGCATCGCGGTCAGCGGCGTGCGCAACTCGTGCGCGGAGACCGTCGCGAAGTCGCGGGCCGACTCCAGCGCCGCCCTGGTGCGGTCCTGCTCGGTCCAGATCCGTTCCAACAGGCCCTTGAGCGCATCCGCGATTTCGACGGCCTCGGTCGCCCCGCTGACGTCGACGTCCGGGGCGACGTCGCCGGCATCGATCTGACGGGTCTGTTGCGCGAGTCGCCGCAGCGGGCGGACCGCGAACGCGGCCAGCAGCCAGCCCAGCACTGCGGCGGCGCCGACGGCCAGCGCACAGATGATCAGCACCCGCCGGTGCAGGTTGTTGGTGTCGGCGATGGTGTCGTCGTAGGTGGCGCCGACCTGCAGGGTGGTCGGCGGCGGCGGGTCGGGGATCTCGACGGTGCGCACCCGGTAGCGGACCCCGTCGATCTCGGTGGTCGCGTAATCGGCGTTGAGTATGGGCAGCACGACGTCGGAGTTGGACCGCACTTCCTCGCCGCGGTGCACGGTGATCACCACGTCGCGGACGTTGGGGGACGGCGGAATCTGCTCGAGGCCACGCGGCACGAACGGCACCGCGAACCCGGCGGCCTCGTCGAGGCGCCGGTCGAGCCGTTCGAGGCGGTCGTTGGTGATTCCGATCCAGACGATGGTGCCGACGATCGTCACCACGATGGCCGCCCCGATCGCCGTCGCGAACGCCACCCGGGTGCGCAGTGACGGCGTGCGACGGACGATGCGGGACGGCATCAGGGCTGTTCCACGCTGGTGGGACAGGCGTCGGTCACTGGGTACGCAAGACGAAGCCGACCCCGCGCACGGTGTGCAGCAGTCGCGGCGCGCCCCCGGCTTCCAGCTTGCGGCGGAGATAGCCGATGAACACGTCGACGACGTTGGTGTCGGCGGCGAAGTCGTAGCCCCAGACCAACTCCAGCAACTGGGCACGGCTGAGTACCGCGGTCTTGTGTTCGGCGAGCACAGCCAACAAGTCGAACTCGCGTTTGGTCAGGTCGACGTCGACGCCGTTGACCCGCGCCCGCCGACCGGGGATGTCGACCTCGAGCGCACCGACCTGGATGGTTTCGGAGGAGAACGTCGCGGTGGCTCCGCGCCGGCGCAGCAGCGCCTTGACCCGTGCCACCAGTTCGGCCAGCACGAACGGCTTGACCAGGTAGTCATCGGCGCCGGCCTCCAGGCCGGCCACCCGGTCGTCGACCGAACTGCGGGCCGACAGCACACATACCGGCACGTCGTTGTCCATCGCCCGCAGTGCGGTCACCACGCTCACGCCGTCGAGCACCGGCATGTTGATGTCGAGCACGATCGCGTCCGGGCGGGTCTCGGTGGCGCTGCGCAGTGCCTCGGCGCCGTCCACGGCGGTGGACACCTCGAAGCCGGACAGTCGCAGGCCGCGTTCCAACGACGCCAGCACGTCGGGGTCGTCGTCGACCACGAGCACGCGCGGAGAAGCCGGAACGCTGTCCATGACCCCATAGTGCCGGATCAGCGGGTAGACGGGTGGGAGGCTTGGCCGTGACATGATCTCCATCAGGGGGTCGGCCGCCGTCGCAGCTGACACAGGAGACGATTCGGTCGTGGAACCCACCAGCATTCCCAGCGGGCCGCCGCCCGCCGGCATTCCGAGCGGGCCGCCGCCCGCCGGAATTCCGAGCGGGCCGCCGCCCGCCGCGCTGCGATCGGATCCCGCGATCGCCCGCAGGCCGGTGCGCGGCCGCGCGGTGTCGGACCTGCTGCGGCTGTTGCCCTATCTCAAGCCCTATCGGGAGCGCTGGATCGCGATGATCGTCGTCGCGGTGGGCGGCCTGGTCGCGACGGTGGCCATCCCGCTGATGACCAGGGCGGTGATCGACGGGCCGGTGCACAGGCGCGACCCGCACGCCCTGTGGGTGCTGGGGTCGGCGGCCGTGGCGGTCGGGGTGGCCGAGGCGGCGCTGTGGTTCATCCGCCGCTGGCTGGTGTCCCGCGCCACCATGGGGGTGGAGGCCGACATCCGCAAGGACCTCTACGCCCGGCTGCAGATTCTGCCGATGTCATTCCACGGGCGCTGGCAGTCCGGACAGCTGTTGTCGCGAATCATGAACGACCTCAGCACGATTCGCCGGTTACTGTCGTTCGGCCTGATCTTCCTGATCCTCAATATCCTGCAGATCATCGTGGTCACCGCCATCCTGCTGGCGATGTACTGGCCACTCGGGGTGGTGGTGCTGGTGTCCGTCGTGCCGGTCACCGTCACCATGCTGCGCTTCGAGCGCAGGTTCACCGTGCTCTCCCGCCTGGCGCAGGACCAGGCCGGCCACGTCGCGACGCACGTCGAGGAGGCCGCACTGGGTGTGCGCGCGGTGAAGTCATTCGGGCGTGAGGACTACGTCTACGACCGGTTCGACGAGCAGGCGACACTGCTGCACGACACCCAGGTCCGCAAGGTGGCGGTGTCGGCGAGGTTCTGGACGCTGTTGGAGGTCATCCCCAACATCACCCTGATCATCGTGCTCGGATTCGGCGCGTACGCGGCCGGGCACGGTCTGGTCACCCTCGGCACCCTGGTGGCGTTCATCACCATGATGCTGTCGCTGGTGTGGCCGATCGCCTCACTGGGCTTCCTGTTGTCGATGACGCAGGAGGCGATGACCGCAGCCAACCGGATCGCCGAGATCTTCGACGCGGACACCGAGATCGCCGGCGGGCCGCGGCAGGAATCGCCGCGCGGCGGGCGACTGGAACTCGACGACGTCGGCTTCCGATTCGCCGATGGCCCCGCCGAGCAGGGGGATTGGGTGCTGCGGCACGTCAGCGTCACCGTCGAACCGGGCCAGACGCTGGCACTGGTCGGCGCGACCGGTTCCGGCAAGTCGGTTCTGGCCGCCCTGCTGCCGCGGCTCTACGACGTGACCGAGGGCGCGATCCGCCTCGACGGGGCCGACATCCGCGACCTGTCCCTTGGGGCCCTGCGCCACGCCGTGGCCGTCGCCTTCGAGGACCCGACGCTGTTCTCGATGTCGGTTGCGGAGAACCTGACACTTGGCCGATCCCAGGACAATCCGGCCAGTGACGGCGAGGTGGCGGATGCCGTCGACATCGCCGCCGCACAGTTCGTCTATGACCTGCCCTTCGGCCTGCAGACCCGCATCGGCGAGCAGGGGATGAGCCTGTCCGGCGGTCAGCGCCAGCGGCTGGCGCTGGCCCGGGCGATCCTGGCGCAGCCGCGTGTGCTGGTGCTCGACGACACGTTGTCGGCCCTCGATGTGCATACCGAAGCCACCGTCACCGAGGCGCTGCGGGAGGCACTGGCCGGGGTCACCGCAATCGTGGTGGCGCACCGGGCATCCACCGTCCTGCTGGCTGACAAGGTTGCACTGCTCGACACCGTCGACGGTGCGGGCACCATCACCCACCTCGGCACTCATGACGAACTTCTGGCCACGGTCCCGAGGTACCGCTACCTGCTGGCCGCCGACGACGAACTCGACGACGGGTGCGAGCCGCATCCGGGTTGGGAGGACGACTCCGCCCGCCGGCGCTTCGAGGACTCCTACGAGGAGGCCGCCGGGCAGCGCGAAGCGGCGCGAAGCCCCACCGGCTACGCGGCAGTTGAGGGCGGTCCCCGATGAGCGACGGAGCCGATCCGTCGGCGACCAGCTCCCGGCGAGCCGATCCGTCGGCGACCGGCTCCCGGCGAGCCGATCCGTCGGCGACCGATGACTCCTGGCGCGGCCGAGTGGACGAGCGGTCGGAGAACCTTGCGGTGGACGAGACGCTGCCCCGGGGGCGGGAGGCCCGTGCACTGCTCATCGACCTGCTGCGGCCCTTCCGGTTCGCGGTGGCAGTGCTGGCCGTGGTGGTGGTCATCGAAAACGCTGCGCGGCTTGCCATTCCGCTGTTGGTTAAGCGGGGGATCGATCACGCGATCCCGCCCTTGCTGGCGGGCGGCCCGGCGCGGGAGTTGATCGTCGTGGCGGCCGCGTTGTGCGGGGTGGTCGCCGTGCAGGCGGTCAGCCGGATGGCATTCCTCAGTGCCTCGGGGCGGATCGGCCAGCGTGTGTTGCTGGAACTGCGGCGGCGGGTTTTCCGTCATTTCCAGCGCCTCGACATCGCCTTCCACGACCGCTACACCTCCGGGCGGGTGGTCAGCCGCTCGACCAACGACGTCGAGGCCATCCAGGACATGCTCGAGACCGGGTTCGACAGCCTGGTCACCGCGGTGCTCACCCTGGCGGGAACCGCCGTCCTGCTGGTGGTGCTCGACGTGCGACTGGGCCTGATGTGCCTGGCCGCCTTCCCGATTCTGGTTGTCCTGGTGCGGTGGTTCGCGGTCGAGTCGGCCAAGACCTACCGCAAGGTCCGGGAGAGCGCCGCCCTGGTGATCGTCCAGTTCGTCGAAACCATGACCGGCATCAAGGCCGTGCAGGCCTACCGTCGTGAGCCGCGAAACCAGGAGATCTTCTCTCGTGTCGCCGATGGCTACCGGCGGGACAACGAGGAGGCGTTTCGCCTGCTGGCCATCTTCATGCCGACGGTCAAACTGGTGGGCAACCTGACCACCGGCGTGGTGCTGCTCTACGGCGGATACCGGGTGATGCATGACCAGATGACGATCGGGACCCTGACGGCATTCCTGCTGTACCTGCGGATGTTCTTCGAGCCGATGCAGGAGATCTCGCAGTTCTTCAACACCTTCCAGTCGGCCTCCTCAGCGCTGGAGAAGATCGCCGGTGTGCTGGCGCAGAAGCCGCAGATCGCCGACCCGGTCCAGCCAGTGGCGCTGGAGACGGTGCGCGGTGCCGTCGCCCTGGAGGACGTGTCTTTCGGCTATCTGGCCGAGCGGCCCGTGCTCGCCGGGATGACGCTGAACGTGCCCGCCGGCCAGACCATCGCCATGGTCGGCACCACCGGCGCCGGCAAGACCACCATCGCCAAACTGATCGCCCGTTTCTACGACCCCGATCGCGGATCGGTCACCCTCGACGGCGTCGATCTGCGGCGGCTGACGCAGAGCAGTCTGCGCCGGCATGTCGTGATGGTGACCCAGGAGAACTTCCTGTTCTCCGGCACCGTCGCCGACAACATCCGGTTCGGCCGGCCCGACGCCACCGATCTGGAGGTGCGCGTCGCGGCCGCGGCGGTCGGCGCCGACGACTTCGTCACCGCGCTGCCCGACGGCTATCACACCGACGTCGCCAAACGAGGGGGCAGGCTGTCGGCCGGACAACGCCAACTGATCGCGTTCGCCCGCGCCTTCCTCGCCGACCCGGCCGTTCTCATCCTCGACGAGGCCACCTCATCGCTGGACATCCCCAGCGAGCGACTGGTGCAGCGCGCCCTGCGCACTGTGCTGGCCGACCGGACCGCGCTGATCATCGCCCACCGGCTGTCCACCGTCGCGATCGCCGACCGGGTCCTGGTTCTGGAGCACGGGCGCATCGTCGAGGACGGGCCTCCCGAGGCGCTGATCGGCTCCGGCGGCCGGTACGCGGCACTGCACCGGGCCTGGATCGATTCGCTGGCGTAGGTCCGCTGCGCACCTGCAGAAATGACGAAATGGCCTGACGTGGTTGGGGGAATGCGCAGAACGTGGAGAGGTCGTGCCGTCTGGCGGCTCAGGAGTGTGCGTCGCCCATATTGATGGTCAGCGGACGGCGGAAGAACCGCGTGATCCACAACAGCACGGCGATCCCGATGGCGAACCAGATGATGCCGTATCTGGTCGACTCGGCCGACAGGTACAGCCATAGCAGCACGGTCAACATCACCCCGATCCCCGGCAGGACGATGTTCCGGAGAATCTGGCGCGCCCCGTTGATCTCCCGGCGCCGGTAGGCGAAGTAGACGATCACCGTCAGGTTGACGAAGGTGAAGGCGATCAGGGCGCCGAAGTTGATCAACGAGGCGACGAAGTCCAGAGTTAACGCAATCGCCCCCAACGACACCACGCCGACGAAAATGACGGCGTATGAAGGGGTCTGGAAACTCGGATGCAGGTGCCCGAAAAAACGCCCGATCGGGCCCTGGCCGTTGCGCCCCATCACGTAGAGCAGGCGCGACACCGACGCGTGCGAGGCGAGGCTGGAGGCGACGGTGGCGGCGAACGCCGCCGATGTCAGCAGGATTTTGAAGAGGGTCCCGCCCACCATGAAGGCGATCTGCGGCAACGCGCTGTTCTGCATGGATTCCTCGTTGAAGCTGGAGATGTCGGGGAACAGCGACTGGGTGAACCAGGCGGAGACCAAGAAAATGGTCCCGCCGATCAGCAGTGCGAGCAGGATCGCCTTCGGGACGGTGGAGGAGTCCTTGGCTTCCTCGGTGTACATGGTGATGGCGTCGAAGCCGATGAAAGAGAAGGCCACGATGGTGGCCCCGGTGATGACCAGGTTGAGGTGGACGCCCTCGTGCCACAACGGCTGGCTGGAGAACAGGGTCCCGTTGCCCATTCCGTCCCCCAGGGACTTGACGGCGAGAATCAGGAACACCCCGATAAGAACCACCTCGAAAACCACCAGCAACATGTTGACCCGCGAGGTGTTGGTCATGCTGAACAGGCACATCGCCGTGATGGCGGCGACATAGACGACGACCCAGATCCAGGGCGGGGCCTCCGGGAAGAACGAAAACATGTAGCTGCGGATGATGAGCGCATTGACCAGTGGCAGCAGCAGATAGTCCAGGAGCGCCGCCCAGCCGATCAGGAATCCGAGGTTGGGGCTGATGGTCTCCGAGGTGTAGGTGTAGGCCGAACCCGCGGACGGGAAGACCTGCGTCATCCGGCCGTAGCTGATCGCGGTGAACATCATCACCACCAGAGCCACCATGTAGGCGGTCGGGACCACGCTCCCGGTCTCGCCGGAGACGATGCCGAACGTGTCGAAGACGACCGTCGGCGTCATGTAACCCAGGCCGAGGCCCACGATCGCCCACAGACCGAGCGTCCGGGCCAGCTGAGTGGTCCCCGTCGACCCGGAGGACACCTGCCTCATCTCGGTCCCGCCATTCGTCAAAGCCTCCCAATCCGTCTCCCGTGGCTTACCACAATGAGGGCGGCCCCCGGCGCTGTTTCTCCGCACCGTCACGCGGTTTATCAGATTCCCAGAACGTCGCTGCAGACGCCCTTCGGAGGCGGATCAGGCGTGTTAGCGTCCTGAACCATGCGGTACGTCGTCGGTTACGGCCCCCGTCAACGCGGTGTTCACGGGATCAACCTCGCGGCAACCCTGGCCCGCTCGTCAGGTGCGACGCTCGATCTCGTCTCGGTGTTGCCCAGTGCAGCGCCGACATTCCACATGTATTCACCCGACCACGCGTTCAACGCCGAAGTCGAAGGGCAGGGCCGTGAGTGGCTCCAGGAGGGGCTGACCCACGTTCCCGAAAACGTCCACGCCGAAACCCATCTGCGCAGGGCGGATTCGATCACCCAGGGACTGCTCGACGCCGCTGCCGATCCCGACTCCGGCGAAGCGGCCATGATCGTCGTCGGCACCAACCACCGCGTTCGCGCCGGGAAGTTCGGACTTGGAAGTCTGGCCGACGCCCTGCTGCACACCTCGCCGGTGCCGGTGGCCCTCGCACCAGCGGAATACCAGTGCCACCCCCGCGTCACCCGGATCACCTGCGCGACGGGAATGCAGCCGGGGGCGGAGGACCTGCTCGCCAATGCGATCCGCCTGGCGGCCGACTGGAAGGTTCCGCTGCGGCTGATGTCGCTCGTTGCCGTCGGCGAAGACAGCCGCCAGGAGTGGATCGGCCTGGCCGAAAGGCACGCGGCGACGCTGGTGGACAGGGCGACCTCCGCACTTCCGGCCGATTGCCCCGTGACCAGCGTTGTCGGTCACGGTAAGTCGCTGCAGAAGGCCGTGCAAGGGCTGGAGTTCTCGGACAGCGAGGTCGTCCTGATCGGCTCCAGCCGGCTGGCCCAGCCCAAGCGGCTGTTCGTCGGCCATTCGGCGAGCAAGATCATGCGTGCGCTGCCGGTGCCGATGATCGTGTGGCCGAGGGACTGACTCGGGCTGTATTCCTGCTCCACGCCACCGCGTAGCGGACCGTCGTCGAGTGTGCGTGGAGGGCGACCTTCCGCGTGTTGACGCCGTACTGACCGCACGGTCGATGGGGGTTGATCCGGGGAGGACAATCGCCCTATGAAGCGTTTCGCCGACCGGGCAGACGCCGGCCGTCGGCTGGCCGCCGCCCTTGAGCACTATCGCGGACGTGACGCCCTGGTGCTCGGCCTGCCGCGCGGCGGCGTTCCGGTGGCCTACCAGGTGGCCGCTGCCCTGGGCGCTCCGCTGGATGTGCTGGTGGTGCGCAAACTGGGTGTTCCCTTCCAGCCGGAACTGGCTTTCGGCGCGATCGGCGAGGGCCCCGATGGGGGCGACTGCGTTCGGGTGCTCAACGACGTGGTGTTGCGCCGGACGGGGCTGGGCGCAACGGCTATCACCGCCGTCGAGGAGGCCCAGCGTGCCGAACTGAAGCGCCGGGTCGAGCGCTACCGCGGCGGCCGGCCCGGGCCGTCGCTGACCGGCCGGGTGGTGCTTATCGTCGACGACGGGTTCGCCACCGGTGCCACCGCCCGGGCCGCCGCCCTGGTTGCGCGCGCGCAGGGTGCCGGCATTGTGGTGCTCGCCGCCCCGATCGGCGCTGCGGGCGCCGTCGCAGACCTGCGCGGCGACGCCGACGACGTGGTGTGCCTGAGTTCGCCGAGGGACTTCATCGCGGTCGGCCAGGGCTATGACGACTTCACGCAGACCTCCGACGAGCAGGTGTGCACGCTGCTGCAGGCGGCCCACCGGGATCGGGCAGGCCGGGAAACCGGCCGGTAGGCCGCCGGAGACCGGCCAGTAGGCTTAAGCACCATGATCGGTATCGAGCGTGTCGGTGACGTCACGACCATCGAGTTGCAGCGATCGGAACGGCGCAACGCTCTCAATTCCGAACTCGTGGACACACTGTGCGAGGAGATCGAGAAGGCCGCCGCCGACGACGTTCACGCCATCGTGCTGACCGGGGCGGGCACCGTGTTTTGTGCGGGCGCCGATCTGTCCGGTGACGTTTTCGCCGCCGACTTCCCCGACAAGGCGATCGCCCTCAACCTGGCCATCGACGCGGTACCCGTTCCGGTGATCGCCGCCATCAACGGTCCGGCGATCGGCGCCGGTGTTCAGCTCGCGATGGTCTGTGACCTGCGGGTGGTGGCACCGGGTGCCTACTTCCAGTTCCCGATCGCCAGATACGGTCTGGCTCTGGACAATTGGAGCATCAGAAGGCTGTCCTCCCTGGCCGGTTACGGCCGAGCCCGCGGCATGCTGCTGGCCGCGGAGAAGCTCGATGCCGAGACGGCCCTGATGACAGGCATGGCAAACCGGATCGGGGATCTGGCCGACGCGCAGGCCTGGGCGGCCGAGATCGCCGGGCTGGCGCCGCTGTCGCTGCGGCACTCCAAGCGGGTGCTCAACGACGACGGCGCCTACGAGGATCAGTGGCCCATCCACAAGGATCTGTTCGACAGGGCGTGGGCAAGTTCCGACGTGATCGAGGCTCAGGTGGCGCGGATCGAGAAGCGCGAACCGCGGTTCCAGGGAGCCTGAGCGCAGTGTTGAAGGCGACGCTGCGACTTGCCGCCGGGACCGCATCGCTGGCCACCGGCGGGTGGGTGCTGCGTGCCCTGCACGACGCCCCGGCCGCTCTCGGGGCCGCGCCGGGCGCTATCCGCCCGGTCGCGGACGGCTCGCCCAACCACCGCGACGGGGTCTTCCATAACCTCGACCCCGTCTCGCCGCCGCGCCTCGACGCCGAGGAGAGCCGCCTGGTCCTGTTCGACCTGTTCGGCAGCCGCTCGGCCAGCCGTCCGCGGTCGCCCATCCCGCTCGCGGACACGCCGACGCCGACCCGGTCCGAGCCGCTGGCCGTGAGTTGGCTGGGCCATGCGACGACCCTGCTGGAGATCGACGGCTACCGGGTGCTCACCGACCCGATCTGGAGTGACCGCTGCTCGCCGTCGCACGCGGTGGGTCCCGAGCGGCTGCACCCGATGCCCGCGTCGCTGGAGTCGCTGCCGGCCCTGGACGCCGTGGTGATCAGTCATGACCACTACGACCATCTCGACATGGACACCGTGCTGGCGTTGGTGCGCACCCAGCGCGCGCCGTTCGTGGTCCCGTTGGGCGTGGGCGCGCACCTTCGCCAGTGGCGCGTCCCGGCCGACCGGATCATCGAACTCGACTGGAACTCTGCGACCCGGATCGGGGAGCTGAGGTTGGTGTGCACGCCGGCGCGGCACTTCTCCGGCCGGTTCCTGTCCCGCAACACCACGTTGTGGTCGTCGTGGGCGATCATCGGCCCGCAGCACCGCGCCTACTTCGGCGGCGACACCGGATACACCAGAAGCTTCGAGCAGATCGGCGCCGACCACGGCCCCTTCGATCTGACGTTGATGCCCATCGGCGCCTACAACGCCGCCTGGCCCGACATCCACATGAACCCCGAAGAGGCCGTACGGGCCCACCGCGACGTCACCGATGCCGGTCTGTTGGTGCCGATCCACTGGTGCACCTTCCGGCTGGCGCCGCATCCATGGGCCGAGCCGGTCGACCGACTGCTGGTGGCCGCCGACGGAGCCGGGGTCCAGGTCGCGGTGCCCAAGCCGGGCGGTCGGGTGGTCCCCGCCGCGGAGGCGGCGATAGACCGGTGGTGGCGGCTGTGACGCACTACGGTGCAAGCCATGACCGCTCTGGCCGGACGTGCCGCGATCCTCGCTCTGTTGGCCGCGCTCACCGCGTGTAGCGGAACGTCTGGCGAACCCGGGCCGTCGAGGGTCCCGTCGGATCAGCCGCCCCCGTTGGTCCCGGCGATGCCGCTGCCGGACAACGCTATTGACAACGCCGTTGCCAAGCTCGACGGAATCGCCGAGGATCTGATGAAGTCATCCGGCATCCCGGGCCTGGCCGTCGCCGTCGTCCATGGCGGAAAAACGCTGTACGCCAAAGGATTCGGGGTCAAGGATGTTCGCGGCGGCGAGAAAGTCAACCCCGACACGGTGTTCCAACTGGCATCGTTGTCCAAGCCGATCGGCTCGACCGTGGTGGCCCAACAGGTCGGTCTGAACGCGATCGGCTGGAGCACCCCGGTGGTGGGGGAGCTGCCGTGGTTCGCGTTGTCGGATCCGGCGGTGACGAAGATGGTCACCGTCGGCGATCTGTACTCGCATCGCTCGGGCCTGCCCGACCACGCCGGCGACAAGCTGGAAGACCTCGGCTACGACCAGCGCTACGTCCTGGAGCGGCTCCGTCAGCTCCCGCTCGATCCGTTCCGAATCTCCTACGCCTACAACAATTTCGGACTCACGGCCGGTGCCGAGGCGGTGGCCGCGGCAGCGGGTGAGAGCTGGGAGGATCTCAGCGAGCAGGTGCTCTACCGGCCGCTGGGCATGACATCGACCAGTTCCCGGTTCGCCGACTACCAGGCCAGGGCGGACAGGGCGGTCGGGCACATCCGGATCGACGGCCGTTACGAGCCGCTCTACCTGCGCGACCCCGATCCCGAGGCGCCCGCGGCCGGGGTCAGCTCGTCGGTGAACGACCTCACGCACTGGCTGTCGATGGTGCTGGCAGACGGGAAGTACGACGGGCGCCAGATCGTCGAACCCGAAGCGCTGCTGCCCGCCCTGACGCCGCAGATCGTTTCCAGCCCGCCGAGGGAACCGGCGATGCGTTCCGGCTTCTACGGATACGGGTTCAACGTGGGGACGTCGTCGGCGGCCCGCGTGCAGTTGAGCCACTCCGGGGCCTTCGAGCTGGGTTCGGGAACGAACTTCGTCATCATCCCGTCGGCCGACGTCGCCATCGTCGCCCTGACCAACGCCACCCCGTCGGGGATTCCCGAAACCCTGACCGCGGAATTCGCCGACCTCGTTCAGTTCGGCGAAGTGCGCGAGAACTGGCGAAAGCTCTACGGCGAGGCCTTCGCCGAGATGGACGCGCCCGTCGGTGAACTGGTCGGCAAGAAGGCGCCGGCCGACCCGGCGCCGGCCAAGCCGCTCGCCGCCTATACCGGCAGCTACGCCAACGACTACTGGGGGCCGGCCGCAGTCGAGCAGAAGGACGGCAGACTCGCGGTGTCGCTGGGTCCGCGCCCGGACTCCTACGAACTGACGCACTGGGACGGTGACGTGTTCACCTTCGGCTTCGTCTCCGAAAACTCCCCGCCCGGAAGCATTTCCACGGCGACGTTCAGCGGGAACAAGCTGACGCTAGAGTACTTCGACGACTACCAGATGGGGACATTCACCCGATGACCTTGAGCATCGCGGCGGGGCTCTCCGACGCCGAAGTCGCCTCCCGGATCGCCGAAGGCAAGACCAACGACGTGCCGAGCCGCGCGTCGCGCAGCGTCGCCGACATCGTCCGCGCCAACGTCTTCACCCGCATCAACGCCATCCTCGGGGTGCTGTTCCTGATCGTGCTGGCGACCGGCTCGCTGATCAACGGGCTGTTCGGGCTGCTGATCATCGCCAACTCGGCGATCGGCATCATTCAGGAACTGCGGGCCAAGAAGACCCTCGACAACCTCGCGATCGTCGGTCAGGCCAAGCCCATCGTGCGTCGCCGGTCCGGCACCGCCGAACTTGCCCCCAACCAGGTGGTGCTCGACGACGTCATCGAACTCGGCCCGGGTGACCAGATCGTCGTCGACGGCGCGCTGCTGGAAGCCGCCACCCTGGAGGTCGACGAGTCGCTGCTCACCGGTGAGGCGGACGCGATCGCCAAGACGACCGGGGACCCGGTGATGTCGGGCAGCTTCGTGGTGGCCGGCACCGGCGCCTACCGCGCCACCAAGGTCGGCCGGGAGGCCTACGCGGCGAAGCTCGCCGAGGAGGCCAGCAAGTTCACTTTGGTCAAGTCCGAACTGCGCAGCGGCATCGACAAGATTCTGAAGTTCATCACCTATCTGCTCGTGCCCGCCGGCCTGCTGACCATCTACACCCAGTTGTTCCTCACCCACGTCGGCTGGCGGGAGTC
>Ga0315288_10007802_pt1 | contig 13563 bp, 21 predicted proteins | sample YL17G11_20_MG_FD_203454 | JGI IMG/M metagenome (GOLD analysis project Ga0315288, IMG submission 203454) | Sediment microbial communities from Yellowstone Lake, YNP, Wyoming, USA - YL17G11_20 | ecosystem: Environmental > Aquatic > Freshwater > Lake > Sediment | place: USA: Wyoming | collected...
AGAATCTAGATATCTTTTCCTCAGCCGCAGCTCGATATCCTCAATCCCATAGAAGTCTTTCGGCAATGGTCTTAGAGATTTAACCAAGATTTTTGCCTCCAAAACATCGACGCTTTTTTGTCCGGATTTTGTCATAAGAGCTTTCCCTGCGACTTGAACGAAATCCCCGATATCAAGATTTTTTTTCAGCAATTCAAATTCTTTTAAATCGTCCTTTCTAAAAATTATTTGAATCTTGCCGGAAAAATCCTCTAAATCAGAAAAAACTATTTTCCCTTGGTCCCTTAAACTGCGGATTCGGCCAGTCAGGTAAAATTTCTCGGATGATTTTTTATAACCCGAAAAACTAGATAAAATCTCCCCAGCCAAAGCTGTTCTTTTCGACTGAACCGGATAAGGATCAATTCCTTTTTCTTTCAAATTCCTCAGTTTTTTCTTCCGCTCCGAAATGATGTCTTCTAACATATTTTCAGTATAACAAAAACAGGGTTTATGTAAAACCCTGTTTCCGGCCGAATTTTAAAGTTATTCTATGTTGACTACCTCGTATTCAATCTCAACTCCTTTTGGAGTTTTGACTTTAACAACATCCCCTACTTTTTTACCCAAGAACGCTTTACCGATAGGAGAAATGTTGGAAATCTTGTTTTGGGTTGGATCGGCATCTTGAGAGCCGACAATCGTATAAGTCACTTCGTCCTTGCCTTTCGGTCTGACGGTTACAGCCAAACCGACGCTGGCTATGTGCTTGCTTTTTGGCTTGGTAATCACCCGGGCATTTTTCAAAAGCAATTCCAAGTCAAAAATTTCCCTCTCCAACTTATCCTGATCTTCCTTAGCTTGAGCATATTCAAAATTTTCAGACAAATCCCCATGCTCTTTGGCTCTCTTCAACCGTTCAGCTATCTCAAACCTTTTAGTGGTTTGCAGTTCTTTTAAGTGTTTTTTGAGTTCCTCAACCTTTTCCCTGCTTAAAAATTGTTCCGCCATAATTGCTTTATTTAAACGTTTAACGACACCGTAGCTAAACAATATACGCGGTATTATTCAAAAAGTAAAGCCCAGTAGTGAGCCCGCCATTCCCCCGCTTTAAGCGGGGTTTGCGAAGCTCTAAAATGATTAATAAATAATAACAGACTTTATAATAAATATCGGATAGCTGTCCGATAATATTATTTTCGCAAACCTTATAGCGGATCTACTACTGGGTAAAGGCCTTAGCCGCTAATTCTCCTTTCGATTTTGGCGTAATAACCTGTCATTATTCTCATTTTAATCCTGACCACTTCCAGCAGAAATTGGATGTAGGCTGTTGGCTTTACCTTCGATTCGATACTGTTAACCCAAACCACGGGAGCTTCTTTTATTTTATAGCCAAACATTTTTGCCAAAGACAACGCCTCAACATCAAACCCCCAACTAGCCACACTAACCAAAGGAAAAATTTTTGCCGCCGCTCTTTCAGTAAACGCCTTAAATCCACATTGAGTATCCTTAATCCCTTTAAGCAGCATTATTTGTATGAAAATATTCCCCAGATTACCCAGCAGCACACGATACCAGGGCTGAGGCGGTTCCAACCTGGCTCCTTTAACATCTCTCGAGCCGATAACTACGTCATACCCCTCCCTGAAAAAGTGCTGCATTTTCAGAAATTGGTCCACCGACGTGGAATTGTCGGCGTCGGTGAAAAGACGAATTTGCCCTGTGGCATCAAGCATTCCTTTTTTTACAGCCGCTCCCTTGCCTTGCGTTCGACATTCGATAACCCTTAAATTTTTTATTATTGAAGTAAACCGCTGAGCAATTTCTTTGGTCGCATCTTTTGAATTGTTGTCCACAACGATAATTTCATAAACAAACGACGTTTTTTGCAAATGCTTGTCGATATCGATTAATGTCAGCGGCAATCGTTTAGCTTCGTTATAAGCCGGGACCACTACAGATAAAAAAGGTTTTTGAGCCATGCTTTTTTAATTTAATGAGTAATAATTATAGCAACAAAAATGCCTATTTAAAAACAACTTTGAATTCAACCTGACTCGGGTCAATTTTAATCAGCTTGATTGATGATGGGTGCTGAATATTTTCCGACTTTAATGACACCAGAATATATCTTGGTTGTTGATCCGGCAGTCTTGAAGACATGTCAATTATCGCTTTTATATTATCTTCATTTAAAAGCTGAAAGTCGTTCTCGGACCCGGAAAACCAAACTGTCACTTCCGGCACTGTCAGCCGCTCAATCGTGGCATTACTCGGTATGTTTATAAAAACAATCGGAGCGATGAGCTTTTTTTGGATAATTCCCATTTGCGGATAACTGATTACCAACCAAAAAACCACAGCCAAAAGAACTGCGAAAATAGTGTCTTTTGCGTGCGATTTGATTGATAAATAGATTCCAACTATCCTGACTTTCGAACGAGAAACGTTTGTTTCCGAAACATTAAGGAAGGAACGTAATTTTTCTTCAAGTTCTTCTTTGGTTTCTACCGCCTCAATTGCTCCGCCAAACGCCACAGAAATCCGCTTCTTCTCTTCAGAGATGACGACGCATAAAGAATTGGTTCTCTCCGAAAGTCCCAGCGCCGAGCGATGTCTGGTTCCTAAATGTTTCAGCTTTTCATAGTCGTCCCTTTCCGATAAAGGCAGAACGACGCCAAATTTTTTTATAACGTCCTCCTCAATAACCACCGCCCCATCATGCCCTGGAGAAGATGTATCAAAAATGCTAAGCAAAAGAGGTTCGGAAACTTTGCCATCCAAATCAAATCCTCCGCTAACAATAGAATCTATTGATCCGCTTCCGGGAAAGACAATCAGTCCCCCGACTTTGCGTTTCGCCATAATAAATGCCGTCGAAGCCACAGTCTCGATGACTCCTCTGGCTGTATCCTCTCCATAGCCTTTTTTATGGGTAAATCTCTGCCTTATCGAGGTAATGTTTATCCATTCAGCGAATCGGCGCAGTTCTTTTTGAAAAACAATGACTAGAATAACGACGATTCCTCCCAAAAAAGCATTAGCAATGCTTAAAACAGTGTAAAGATTAAGAGAATAAGCTATCAGATAAAAAATTATAAACCCGACAATAGAAGTCATAACAACGGAAGTACTTTTTGTTTTTCTGAATAAAAACAAAAAGCCGCCAATAATAAGAGCAGTCAAAAGTATGTCAAAAAAATCTTTCATTGAAAAAGCCGCTAGGATTGAACGGATGGCTACGTTAAAATCTTCCAGAGAAGAAATCATGGCATAAAGGTGTTCCATGGATTGATTATAACATAAAAATTATCCCAAAATGAAAAGCGGCTTTGGGCCGCTACTTGTCGGAAACAAAACGATATTTTGTGCCATTAGGACGAACGATATAAATCCTGATATTGGAAAAAGGATAATCCTCAGAGTAATCGTCGCCGGCATCGGTCAAATCCAGATTCTTTAAGACCTCTTCTGCTTTGGCACGCGCTTCGTTTTCACTGCAAGAATTCAGAGTTGAAGACAGAGGATGAAATTCGTTCTTGGCAATGTCATATTTTTCAAGACGCCATAAACGCTTCAACTTAGCCTCCTTTTGATTCTGGCTGATTGTAGCGGTTTTTTTCTTACTTTGTCAAAATTACCGTTCCCTTTTTTGTAATCACTATCGTATGTTCGAATTGGACGGTTAAGCTTCCGTCAGCCGAAGAATAGCTCTCGTCGCGGTTTTGAATAATTTGCTCCGAGGAAACGCTTAACATCGGCTCTATGGCAAGCACCATTCCCTCTTTAAGTTCCAGCCCCGTTCCCTTTTTGCCATAGTTCAATATCACCGGGTCTTCATGAACCTCATAACCAACCCCGTGCCCGGTCAGACCTTTTAAGACCTTAAATCCGTCTTTTTTCGCCTGTCTTTCAATGGCATAACCTATATCACCGAGATATCCCCCTTTTTTAGCAACGGATATTGCCGCCTCAAGAGATTTTCTGGTCGAAACTATAAGTTTCTTGGCAATTGAAGACACCTTGCCGATTCCAACGGTTACCGCTGAATCCGTATACATTCCTTCATAAACCACTCCCATGTCTATTTTCAGCAAATCCCCCGAACGCAGAATATAATCTCTGGGAATGCCATGAACGACAACGCTGTTTAGAGACAAGCAAAGCGCCGCAGAATAAGGCCTGTCGGCTCCTTCCGGCTGGTATCCTAAAAAGGACGGCTTGGCTCCCGCCTCTTTTAACATCTTCCTTGCCATCTGCTCCAGCTCAAGTAAATTTACGCCGACATCCGCTTTTTTTAACAGCGTATTCAATACGAAGGACAATATTTTCCCCGACTCGGCAAGAATCTCTATTTCTTTATCGGTCTTTAAAAGTATCATCGATGATCGAAGTGATTTTCTCAAAAACCTGATAGGGCATCGGATTGCCATCAACTTTGTTAATTTTAAACCTTCTCTTTTCCAATTCGGCAATTATCGGAAATGTTCTGTTTTTAAATTCATCCAAACGAACTTTAATGACTTCGGGCTTGTCCAACGTTCTGGTTCTAAACGGGCCTCCGCAAACCGGGCATTGTGAGAGATTCAGATTAAGAGCGCTAATCATGGCATTCCCGCAGACAGAGCAGATAACCCTGGCGCTGTTTCGTTTGACCGATTCCTCATCGGGAACTTGTAAAAGAAAAATTAAAATATTTTCTTTGCTATAAGCGTCAGCCAGAACGTCCATCAGCCCTTTGTGCTCAGCGTCTCCGAATCCCTCCAGCATTGTCCGCGGAGAGCCGCTGAAAATTATGCCCATTCCGTTTTTGCGCAAGTTCTGGATTTTTTCGGTAACCCATTTTAAGAAAAAAAGCGGGCTGACCAAAATGCCGCTATCAAAATTTCCCTTTTCTTTTTGAACTTCCGGGTCGCCCTGTAAATTGGGGTCATGAACCAATTCTTCAAGAAATTTTCCAGTGTCCAAATGATACAAGTTCAATTTATCAGCGACCAAATTGGCCTGTGTTCCTTTTCCCGACCCTGGTGGCCCCATGATAATGACCACCTTCTGATTTGATGGAAGATTAGACATGAAACTATTCTACACTAATTATCAGGCATAAGGCAAAGCATATCAAAGTCAAAAAATCACTTAAAAATTGGCCACCAGCCAATTTTCCTTTCTCCCACATCAAAAAGCATATTTCAACATACGAAACTCCCGCACTCCGACATACGTCGGAGGAGGACAAGGTTTTGAGTGAGACGTCACTTGAGGTTCTGTTTACCTACCCCAAAAAGAATATTATTGCCCCGAAAAACCCACATATTTGTCTGAAAAAATTCGCGTCAGCGAATTTTCTGTCAGCCCTCTTACCGAGTAAATATCTTTTAGCGCGAAACCCCCGCACTCCGACATACGTCGGAGGAGGACAAGGTTGAAGCGCAAAAGATATTTACAACCACCTACTCGAATCCCTCATATTCCCTCATTATCATCTGGGAATTCACCTGTCTCAAAACTTCTAAAGCAACTGAAACCACGATGAGCAACGCCGTGCCTCCCAATGAAAAAATAGTAAGCCCCGTGGCCATGCGAGTAAGGTTAGGCAAAACGGCGATGATTCCCAGAAAGATTGCTCCCCACAAAGTAATTCTGGTAATTATCTTTGAAAGATAGGTTGAAGTCGATTCTCCGGGCCTGATTCCCAAAATAAATCCTCCCGAACGCTGAAGGTTTTTTGAAATTTCTTTGGGATCAAAAGTAACCGCCGTATAAAAGTAAGTAAACAAGACAACTAAAACAAAATAGAGTGCTGCATAGAGATACTGGTTATTAAATAAATTAGTCACCACCGCCATCGCTTTCAAGGAAAACGCCTTGGAAAAGATTGCCGCAGCTTGAGCGAAAAATTGCGGAAAAAGCAAAACCGAAATTGCAAAGATTATCGGAATGACTCCCGCCTGGTTCACTTTAAGCGGTAGATAGCTGGTTGCTCCTCCATACATCTTGTTGCCTCTGACTCTTTTGGCGTAGGTAATTGCAACCTTGCGTTCGCCTTCATTGACATAGACCACGCCGGCAACAACCACCACCGCCAGCGCAGCAAAAACTAGATAGCTGGTGATAGCTGCCACGTCAAACGAGGCAATCGCTTGCTGGATAGTGGTTGGCAATCGGCTGACAATACCAGCAAAAATTATCAACGAAATTCCATTGCCTATTTTCTGTTCACTGATTAAATCGCCTATCCACGTCAAAATCATGGAACCGGCCGTGATAATCAACGACTCCTGGAAAAGCTGGACCGTTGAAAGGTTTCCGATAACCCCCTGTGAAATCAACAGGTTCAAAAATCCGTACCCCGACATGAAAGCCAGCGGGACAGTAAGATATTTTGAAATTCGGTTGAATTTAGCTCGGCCAATCGCCCCTTCCTCATAATAAATCTCCTTTAAGCGGGGAAAAATCATCGTCAACAACTGCATGATAATAGTCGCCGTGATATAAGGTCCGACGGCAAGCATCACTATGGAAAGATTAGAGAGCCCGCCTCCGGAAAACACGTTAAGGAAACCGAACAATTGGTTACTGGCAAAAAAATTCTTAAGCCGGGAAAGGTCTACGTCAGGAATAGGAATAGCCGCTAAAACTCTGAAAACCAGCAACCACATGGAAACATAAAGAATCCTGGTCCTAAGATCTCTTATCTTAAAAAGCTGGATTATTTTTGACATGCCGTTTTTACCCGAGAGCGAAGCGATCAGCTGTAAAACCGAGCACCCCGCCTTTAAGCTTAAAATTATTTATTAATTGTTATTCCTATTGTTACTCATTTTCTATTTCTAATGCAATACATCACGCGCACAGATGGCGGGGTGAAGATTCTGTCGCTTCATCCGCCCAAGGGCGGATTCAGACAGAATTCTTCACGGTTCCTCCCGCCTTTTCAATCGCCTTTTTTACCGGACCGGTGACTTTTATCCCCGTGATATCTTTTGCACTTTTGATTTCGCCTCCGCCGACAATTTTTACCGCGACTTTAATTCCGTATTTTGCCAAAACTTCGCGATTTATTTCTTTTTCACTTATTTTATTCAACCTTTCCAGTTTTAAAGCAATCGGCTTGTCGCTTTTAGGTTTGTTTCTAAAACCTCTGAGTTTAGGCGTGCGAATAATTATATCCCTAAGCCCCGGACGGATATTTCTTCCAGCGCGGGATTTTTGCCCTTTTTGCCCCCTACCTGAATAAGTTCCTCTCTTTCCTCCTCGCCCAATTCTTTTGATTCCCCTTCTTGATATTTTTGGTTTTAATTCATGAAGCTGCATATTTAAATTTAAACTTTTAATTTCTTCAGGGCTTCAATCGTGGCCAGCGCATTGGTTAATTTATTCTTTGTCCGGCCCAGACATTTTGCCGATGCGTCCTTAATTCCGGCCATTAACAAAACCATACGGACGGCGCTTCCGGCCTTAAGACCGGAACCTTTTTGAGCAGGTTTGATTAAAACTCTGGCAGCGCTGAATTTTGCGTCAACTTCATGGGCTAAAGTGGTTCCTTTCAAGATAACTTTGAACAAATGCTTTTTGGCGTCATTTCTCGCCTTATCAATCGATTGGGCGACATCTTGACCTTTGGCAATGCCGACGGCAACCATCCCTCTCTCATCGCCGATAACCAAAGTGCACCTGAACGAAAAACGCTTTCCCCCAGCAACAACACGGGTTACTCTACGCAAATCCAGCGTCTTTTCCTTATATTCGCTTTTTTTTGGAACAAATTTATTGTCTCTGCGCCCTTGTTCACGCCTTCTTTGAAATGCCATGGTTGTTAAATTTTGAGTCCGTTCTTACGAGCCGCTTCGACTATGGTTTTAATGACTCCATGATACTTGTATCGGCCTCTGTCAAAAATCGCCTCTTTAATCCCCTTCTCCTTTGCCATTTTAGCTATTTTTTCTCCAATTGTCTTTGCTCCTTCGATTTTTTTTGATTTTGGCGCCGCTTGTCTGGTTGAAATGCTCAAAATCGTTTTTTGCGAAGAATCATCAACTAACTGTAAATAAACAAAATTGTTGCTCTTAAAAACCGAAAGCCGTGGTTTCTGGCCGGTACCATATATCTTGGCGCGGACGCGCTTGGCTCTCTGAGAATGCAGTTTATTTATTTTTTTTCTGATGTTCATAACTGTTTTATTTTGTCGCGGTACCGGTCGTTCCCGCTCCAGCTTTCTTGCCGGCTTTTCTGCGAATAACTTCACCTTGGTATCTGATTCCCTTTCCGAGATACGGTTCCGGCTTTTTGACTTTCCTGATATTGGCAGCAACATGCCCAACTTGCTGCTTATTGATTCCGGAAACGATTATCTTATTTTTCTCAACCGCTATCGAAATCCCTTCGGGTATCGGAAATTTGATCAGGTGTGAGAATCCCACTTTCATTACCAGCTTGTTTCCCTCGACTGAAACTTTAAATCCTATGCCTTCAACTTCAAGTGTCTTGGTAAATCCGCCGGTCACCCCGGAAATCGAATTTTTTATCAACGACCACAAAGTTCCCCAATTCATTTGAGTTTGCTTAAGATCGTCTTTGGGAGCGAGAGTCAGAATATTTTCTTTTACTTCAACGCTAACGCCGTTCAATCTGGGTATCGTGACCGTGCCTTTTACACCCGTAAACGAAAGCTTATCGTCAGTGACGCTCACTTTGACTCCTTCCGGAATTTCTATTGGTTGTTTTCCTAATCGCGACATGAATTGTTACCAGATATTAAATAAAATTTCCCCCCCGGTTTTTTCCTTTTTTGCATCAGCGCCGGTCATAATCCCCTTTGAGGTCGAGAGAACGGCGACTCCGTATCCCTGTTTGACCAGTTTCAATTGGCTGTATTTCTTGTAGATGTGCCTTGATGGAACGCTGATAAATTTCACGCCTTGGATTGCTCCGGCGCCGTTTTTATAAAGCAAATCAATCTCTAAATATTTCTTCGGATTTCTCCCTTTTTTCTCGTACCCGGCGATAAAATGTTTTTTGGCAAGAATTTCCAGAACTTGTTCGTCCATAGCGGAATAAGGGGTTTTCACCTTTTCTTTTTTCACTTTCTGGGCGTTTTGAATATGGGTCAGCAAATTTACGTACATATTTTTTACCAAGATGATTTTTTTATTCCCGGAATCTGGCCCTTGGAAGCCATTTCCCTGAAACAAATGCGGCACAATTCAAAATCCCTGATAAATCCGTGCTTGCGACCGCATCGAAAACACCGCCTCACGATTCGAGTCGAATATTTCGGCGTCTTTTTAGATCTCGCAATTACTGATTGTTTTGCCATGTTTATTATGTGTAATTTACCTAACCGCCAATCTTACTGTCTTTTTTTACCTTTAACTTCCTTTTCGACTTTAAACAAAAGTCCCAGGTGCTTGAATAACACAATCGCATCTTGGCGACTGCGTGCTTTGGTGACTAAAGTAACCTGAAGGCCGAAGTCGACTGAGGCCATTTCCTGGCTGATTTCGGCAAATACAAAATGGTCTTTGAAGCCAAGGTTTAAATTACCGTCTTTATCCACATTTTTCAAGTCAATTCCGCGGAAATCACGAACTCGCGGATAAACCATTTTTACCAATCTGTCGATAAAATCATACATCCGATTTCCTCTTAAAATGACTTTAAGGCCGATTGCCTGCCCTTGGCGCAACTTGAACCCCGCGATTGATTTCTTGGCGGCTGCGATTGCCGGTTTTTGACCGGTGATTATCGCTAACTCCCTGATAATCTCGGGCAAGATTTTATCCGCGAAAGTTGCCGCCTGGCTGGCTCTGCCCAAACCAATATTAACGACAACTTTTTGAACACTCGGCAAAGCATGCTTGTTTTTTATTTCAAGTTCTTTTTCCAACGCCGGCACAATCTTTTTGTTGTATTGTTCTTTTAAGCTGTGTTTCATGCAATAATTTTCTAAATATATTTCTTAATGGATTTAGCTAAAATTCTCAGCATCCCGCCTACAATCTAATACTATTGATTCCGGCGGGATAAAGGTTTTGTGTGTCTCATCCTTGCGGACTTGAGACAAAGCCCTTTAGATTCTTGATTTACATTTTTTGCAGACACGCGATTTGTTCTTTCCTTCAATAACATAACCGATTCTTGTCGGTTTCCCGCACGAAGGGCAAACCAACTGCAGATTTGAAATGTGAAGTGGTCTGGGCACGGTGATAATTTGACCTTTCTCACCTTCTTTTTTGGGACGAACATGTTTTTTATACAAATTAATGCCCTCAACCACAGCCCTTTTCGTGTCGTTAATCACCTTAAGAACTTTCCCGGTTTTCCCCTTATCTTTTCCGGTGATTATTTTCACCGTATCATTTTTTTTGATTGATAAACCTTTCATAGTATTAAACTATTTCTTGTGCCATCGTACTTATTTTCTCGAATCCTCTTTCTCTAATTTCTCTGGGAATCGGTCCGAATATGCGGGTCGAGCGCGGTTCGTTCTTGGCGTCGATTAAAACTGCGGCATTGTCGTCAAATCTTATGTAAGAACCGTCCTTCCGGCGAAGAGCATTCCTTTGTCTGACGATTACCGCCCGAACTTTATCTTTTTTTAAAATGGCTTTTCTAGGTTCGGCAACTTGAACCGAGGCGATCACAATGTCGCCGATTCCGGCATAATGATGCTTGGTTCCTCCGAGTATTCTGAAAACACGGATGATTTTTGCCCCTGAATTATCTGCAACTTTTAAAATGGCTCTTTCTTGTACCATATTATTCGATTACCTCCGGATTAATTTCTTCAGCCGGTGATTGTTTCGTTTTTTTGGCGGCTTCAATCAATTTGACGATTTTCCATCTTTTATCCCTGGAAAGCGGTCTGGTTTCCTCAATCATAACCTTATCACCGTTTTTATATTCATTTTTTTCGTCATGAGCCTTAAATCTGGCAGAAACTTTAAAGTATTTCTCGTAGCGTGGATGTTTTTTCAGGCGTGAAATTTCAACCACGCGGGTTTTTTGCATTTTGTCCGAAACAACGATTCCTACAAGCTGCCTCTTTTTATTCGGTTCTTTTGGACTCATATTCTTTAATTAAAGTTAACATGACCGCAATTTCTTTTTTTAAGCTGCGAATTTCTTTAATAGCGGCGGTTTTCCCCGATTTTAAATCAAACTTGAGCCGCTCCAATTTCTCTTTTAACATTTCGGCCGAGGATTTTAATTCTTCGGCGGTTCGCGCTCTCAATTCTTTAATCTTATCTTTTTTCATATTATCGCTTCACAACTCTGGTTTTGACTGGTAATTTATGGCCGGCTTTTTTCAGTGCCTCAACAGCAATTTTTTCAGAAAGCCCATCCAACTCAAACAGTATCCGTCCCGGCTTTACCGGAAAAACATAGTGGTCAACAGCTCCCTTTCCTCCACCCATGGTCAGCTCCGGCGGTCTTTGAGTTATCGGCTTGTCGGGAAAAATTCTTATCCACGTCTTTCCTCCTCTTTTTGTAAAGTGCGAAATCGCCTTTCTAGCGGCTTCAATTTGTCTCGAATCAACATAAGCCGCGCTCAATGCCTGCAAGCCAAAACCTCCGAAATTTAATTTAATTCCTCTGGTTTCCGTTAAGCGTCCGCGTGAGCGGCCTTTTTGCCATTTTCTATGCTTCATTTTCTTTGGCTGCAGCATGATTCTTTATTTAATTAGCTCTTTGGAAAATGTCTCTCCTTTATTTATCCAAACTTTTATCCCAATTGTCCCGTAAGTGGTGAAGGCCGTGCTTTCCGCATAATCGATGTTGGCTCTGAGAGTTTGCAAAGGCAAAGTTCCGGCGGCTAATTTTTCGGTTCTGGCTATTTCGGCTCCGTCCAGTCTTCCTGAAACCCTGATTTTCGCCCCTTTAACGTCCCGGTTTTGCATTGTCCTCTCCAGATATCTTTTAACCGTCCTTCTGAAGGGCATGCGCTTTTCCAAATCCCAAGCGATATTCTGGGCGGTAACTGCAGCCGAAACATCATACCTCTTTATTTCCTCAACATTCATCGATAAAACGACTTTCTCTTTTATTTTTCTTTCCTTGCGAAGCTCGGTCAGTTTCAATTCAATGACCTTGGTCAGTTCTTCAATTCCTTTGCCTCCCCTGCCAATGACAAAGCCCGGTTTGGCCACTCTGATGGTTATCCGGTAAGCGTTGGCTGTTTTTTCAATAACAATGGAATCGATGCCCGCCTGGCCGATTTTATCTTTAATGATGGTACGCATCATATAGTCCTCCTGGAGCATCCGCCCAAACTTAAAACCCTTGGGCAACCATTTGGATTCCCAATCTTTTATGACGCCTGTTCGCAACGATACCGGTTTAATCTTTTGTGCCATGCCAATGTTGTTTAATTTTTACGAGGCTCTGTGCCGAAGTTAAAATTAACTACAACACTGAGCACCCCGCTCCATTTTTTATTCACTATTCTTACTTAATTTGTATTTATTGATAATCATTGATTTTATTTATGTCCGCCTATAATACTGAAAAAGTGAGGCGGGGTAAAGGTTTTGTATCCCTCGCCCCTATGGGCTCGGGACAAAGCCCATTAAATTGATTTTCTTCTAAAAATTCGCTGAACAAAGCCCTTGCCGGAAGCTTTGGCTTCTTTTTTGGGCGGTTTCTTTTCCGTTTTGGGCGCCTTCATTTTTTCTTCGGCCTCAGGCTCATGTTCGTGCTCGCGTTCATGTTCATGCTTGCGAGCCGCTTCTTTCTTGGGTTTTTTAACTTTTTTAACCTCGGTAATAAATCTCGATTGAACAACTTTTTCTCCTTCTTTTAAAACAATTATTATATGACTGGTTTGTTTATGAATAGGGGTGGCTCTGCCTTGCGCTCGCGGAATCCATCTTTTAAGCATTGGCGCCTGATCCACTCTGATGTCACTGATAAAAAGTTTTGAAACTTCCATTTTTTTAGCCTTAGCGTTAGCAATGGCCGACCTTAAAAGTTTAAGAATCGGTTTAGCCGCTCTTCTTGAATGAAGCATCAGCTGAGCTTCCGCTTCTCCTATGGGAAGCTTTTTTATAACGTTGACAACCGACCGAACTTTTCTGGGAGCAATTCTAAGATAGCGCAAAACAGCGATGGCGACTGATGGAATATTTTTTTGTTCTGTTTCTTTTTTTGCCATGTTTATTTTTTATCCGAAGCGACCGGTGCTGTCGGCGCCGCTGGTGCTCCCGGAACAGCTCCTTTCTCCAATTCACGCTGCATCTTTCCGCCATGTTTCACAAATTTTCTGGTAGCGGCAAATTCTCCCAATTTATGTCCGATCATTTCTTCATTTACTTTAACATCAATAAAATTTTTCCCATTGTGAACCTGAAAAGTATAGCCGACCATTTCGGGGGCAATATCGCAATCTCTGGCCCAAGTTTTAATAGACCCGGCTTCCGGTTTTTGACCAGCAATTTTTTTCATCAGCTTTGGGTCAAGATAAGGCCCTTTTTTTGAACTTCTGCTCATGCCAATGTTGTTTAATTTTTACGAGGCCAGTGCCGAAGTTAAAATTAACTACAACACTGAGCACCCCGCACCTTTTGTAGCAATGTCTAT
>Ga0315288_10007805_pt1 | contig 13560 bp, 14 predicted proteins | sample YL17G11_20_MG_FD_203454 | JGI IMG/M metagenome (GOLD analysis project Ga0315288, IMG submission 203454) | Sediment microbial communities from Yellowstone Lake, YNP, Wyoming, USA - YL17G11_20 | ecosystem: Environmental > Aquatic > Freshwater > Lake > Sediment | place: USA: Wyoming | collected...
TGCTCGCCAAGATGATTTAATGCATCGACGTGCCATTATTAAAGTGTCGGAGCTATTCTTTTCTCGTGAGGACATCATGATTTATGACATGAAAAATGAAGAAATGCAGTCGGAAATCGCTGAGCATGCGTATGACACGATGCTCGATCTGTTCGAGCATCCAGAACCATCGCAAGCATGGGTGGATGAATTTAACAAGGCCGCTCTTGTCATGGAAAACCGTTGCGATGACGGCATCGATGATGGCTTGCCAACGACGAACCACGTCCTCCCGTGGATGGCGTGGCTTGAAAAAGGAAAGCCATGCATTGCATCACCGCCAATCGTGTTGAAAGGCGCTTCTATTCGATTGACGCTCGATGTTCTCGATCCATTGCGCGGCAATCACATCAATGTCCATGCCATCCCGTGCAACGAAAACGGCGAGATGCTCGACAAGATATCGAACGCGAACACGGCGTGCCTCATCATTGACTCCGGCGCTGGCCCGGCAATGATCTTCGCTGGTTGGGATTACGTTGCTCGTGAAGGGATCGAAGCAGCGCTTGAGAGCGGCGCAATCGTGCAATCGTGGGTGCAAGTCGTCACGTCGAAAGTGCCGTGCCTTGATCTTGGCACCATCGAGGAACAACACGCCATGAAAATGCTGGAAGTCTATGCCAATGACAATGATATCGAACATGCCATCGTCGAGTATAGAAAAGTGAATGCTGGCAAGAGTTACGCGTGCAATACCATGGCGGTGAAATACAATAAAATACGATTTCATCTTGGCATGGACGGCGGGCAAGGCACGCTTGAAATGGAGCAAATACGCCGTTACCAGGAACGATTGACACCGGAACAATATGCAAAATGGCTCTTGAACGGCATCCAGCTCACGCGAGAAAGCATCGAGGACGCTTTCTTCAAGGCAGAGCTGGAAATATACAAGGGCAAGAAAGCCATGTTAAACGCGAGGAAAGCAAGAAATGCTCTCTTGCCATCGGTGGTCAACGCGCGGGCACCGGGAGAAGGCATTCCACTCTCGCTTGTTCCGGAAGAATGGGCATTTTCTAATTTTGGCAAGCTCGTGCATGACGAGAGCACGAACCGGACGGATGCCATCAGAGCAGCTCTTGTCAAGATAGGCAGGAAAGATGGATTTGACGGCAAACGATTCACCGACATCGATGGCATTCTTTGCTCTGAAATCGTGAGCGGGCAAACATTGAAAGGATCATCCACCGTTGCATACACGAAATACAAGGGATTGCTCGTTGACACGAAGCATGTCAAGTCGGTTGTTTATGAATACCAGTCATGCCTTAAAGACAATGGCAGGTTTAGTTTCTTGCGTTGATCTTTTTCTCTTTTTTATTTTTTGCACCGCAATCGTCATCAATCTTGAATGCAAGCTCATGAAATATTCCATCGTGAATTTATCCTTGCACCTGGTAGAAACGAAAAACATTGCGTGAACAAGGATCATCACGATCAATGGAAAGATGACATGAAATGGAATGAAGAATAATTTTATCGGGATGATAAATCCTATCCCGGATAAAACATAGCCGGTCAGCGATAATCTTCCGAAATTTTGTATTTTAACCATTCTCGTCTTGATTCTTGATTCAAAAGATGCTATTACTGAGAAGAGTATCAAATCGATGCCGAGCATGATGAAAATGTATTGTGGATAACCACGGGCAAGAAAATCGAAGAGAGCATAATCAATCAAGTACCATCGATATTGCTTCGCGAAAAGAATGCTCGTGGCAACAGCGATGAGAATCAAGATGATGCCACTACCGGCTATCTTTTTCAATTCTTTTCCTTTCAAATTATTGAATGCATCCACGTTCTTGAAAATGATCGTTACGAGCAACGGGATCATCATCCATGTAAAATATGGATTCATGCCGGTATCCATGAAAACCGTGTAAAATGTTTTTGCTTGCCACAATATAGACAAAGGAAAAAACGTGATGAATATCGTTGACACAAACATCAACAAAGAAGCAGTTGTTCTTTTCATGAGTATCGGCATCACGATCTGTAACACGCCCATGAAAAATAAAAGATTACATGGAATAACGATTTTCTGCGACGAAAAGCATTCATTCATCCAAACGAATGTTCCCAGCATCATCAAAAATGACGCCCGTTTGAACGTTTGCATCTTGCTATCTTTCCCGCTTTTTATTGAAAGCATTTTTACAAGGCAACTAAGAAAAACAAACATCGGCGCGCCAAAAAAGTCGAGTATAGACCACGAGACTTGAACATATATCTCCCAATTTTTATCTGCCCATGCCATCATGAAATGCAAATAGATGATCATGATTATCGAGATGCCTCGCAAGACATCTATCGTTGCATGTCTCGATTTTGCCAAGATAATCATCATTTCTAAAACCGGGTCTTCTCTGGCGATTTTTTAAAAAAACGAGTGTTAATCATGACACGTCTGATAATAAAGAGCGGGATCGTCCTCGAATGTTCGCTGGCATTCTTTCGAGCAGAAATAATATACTTCTGACTCGCATGCCGAATGTAACGTGTGCTTGTCAACTTCCATCTCTTTCTTGCATACAGGGTCTATTTTTTTCATGTCCATGCACCAATATTACTTCATTGTCGTGAGTGTTTAAAAATTTCCTTTATAGATTGTAAAAATGATGGGATTTTTATTCCCTCGTGATAATCGACGTTCATTCAACAGCATTTAGATGACCTCGTCCATGTAAACGATTCGAGGTTTCAGACCAAAAGAAAGCAAGAATTCCTCGAATTTCTTCAAGATTGTTAATCCGTGCGTTGTTTTCCCTTCTCGCTCGACAATTTCTGTTTCGGAAAAAAGATATTCTTCATGAAAGGCCTTGTCAACGAGAAGAACCTCGGCATTTTCATCAAATTTCTCGCCAGGCAATATCCACGCTGATGCTTCGCCAACAGCACCAGAATCATCACGTGGCTCTATCATGGAGATGACACACGCACCTTTAGCGAGCAACGACATCGATGCTTTCACTTTCTTGAATTTCCCAACGACAATAGCATCATGTGAATCATCCATCAAGAAGATGGCTCGTGGATTGCAGATGATCGTGATCTTGCCGCCGGAGTATGGCTTTGAAAGCCGTTCAACGATTCGTGAAAAGCCAACATCACGGGTAGAAAATGCATCGGAAACAATTCTCGCCAGTTTTTTAGCCCGTTGCACGTGATCTTTATCTTCAAAAAATGCCTTGCGCTCGTTTCTCGCTAAATTTAATAAACGCTTGATCCTTGCTTGCTCGCTTGGTGGTTTTTTATTGAATGCTGGCGTTTTTGCCAGGTCATCTATGCTCTCTTCGCTTCCATCCCTTTTCTTGAATGTCCAATATCCCCACAAGAAAAAGGTCGTCGGAAAACTCGTCATCACCAGCATTTGTTGTTTCGATATCTCGCCGCGTTTCGAGACCTTGAACTCGTATGCACGCTTCAAGTATTCTTCTGGTTGGAACAAATCTTCCGCGCAATCATAAGGATTTGCTGCCATCATCGATTCACGATGTTAAATTTTGAAATGGTGTTAAAGATTGACATCGATCACGCCTTATTAAAGGATGCGAGCGATGTTGTCCATCTTCTTGATAAAGGTTTAAAAACGAACGGGTAATAGATGCATTCATGCCGACGCGTGATCCGATCACGGAACATCTTGAAAAACTACGAAAAAGCATTCCTCCAGCTCCAAAACCAATCAAAGCTTGCGCGCCGGTAAAAGGAAGGAAACTCGTTCTAGAAAAAAGACGGCAAAGCAAGACGGAAGAAGAAAAAGGAATCATTGCTGGTGGAATGATAGCAGCAACGCCAATACTTTCAGACGATTATTGGAACTATCGCGTCGTTCTTTCAAATTCCCAAGCACTTATTGGTTTCGAGAAATTTGGCACGATAGGCATTGGTTTTGCTATCGAGGAAGATTGGAACACGAATCTCCCTTACACGTCAGACGCAAAACGGATTTTCGATCACATCAAGCACAACAAGCACGATCCATCGATACCGGATAATGATGTCATCAAGGCAATCAAGATGATACAAGAAGCAGTGAATGAAGATAGACCGGTACGGCATTTCTTGTTGTTCAAGGTCAAGGGAAGCAAGCCGAAAGAATTCGTGGTTGGAAAGAGTTATTTAAAGGACATGAAATCTGCTATCGAAGCACGAAAGTATTGGTTGAAAAATAAGTCTAAATTACCATTTACATTCACATCGATCAAGATCGTGGCCGAGCCACAAAAACGATGGATGGAAAACATGGAAAAATATACGTTCAAGGACATGAAATGAAATGCTTAAAATTTCAAGGCGTGACACAAAAAAAGATTGGATAAACGATGATAAAAATGACACGAGAAAAGGTAACGGTCATTAGATTTTTCCCCGATGATTCCGATGGTTTTTCTGAAACAATCGTTATCGAGAAACGCTTGAGCGAGGAACAAATTGGAAAGATAAAAGCTGAATACACGAAACATCTTGACGAATTTTATGACAAGAAGCATATCGAAGGCATGATAGAACATCTTGGTTTTACTGTCCTTGATTCTGGTATGGATGAAGAAGAAGCATGGATCGTGCATGATTGGATAAAATACCGGTTACGTTCAGACTTTGATGGTTGCCATTAAAAATAACCGAGGAGTAATTCATCCATTCTTTTCAAGTACATTTCTTCTTCAATAGCAATCTCTTTTTCCATTCTTTCACATCGCTCGTTGATGATATCAAGAGAAGTCTTTTCTTCATTCATTCCAAACAGTTCTTGTCGTTCTCCATAGCTACCAGCACGCCCGTTCACGTCGATGATGATCGGAATCCCGTCACGCTCGATAAAATCGACGGATGCCATGGCAAACGGAAAGTATTTCCTGGCAACATTGTTCACGAGATCAATGACGGCTTCATAGATCACGCCAGTTGAGATGGAAACATTTTCGAGTAAATCCGGCATCGATGGATCGCTCGCCTTGAAAATGCCATCGAGTCCACGAAGTTTCACCTTGTATTCAAGAACATCTTCGTGAATAACATTTCCAAAGACGTGAACCTTGAAAACACTCGTGGTGATCCCGCCAATGAATTCATCGATGATGATGCCAGACGGATCATACAGCCGATCACATTGACGCTTGAATGCTGGAAGAACATCGTGAAGGTTTGCCACTGGCAAGATGATGTACGGGATGACGTGCCCGGAATGATACCCGTATTCATCCTTGATGATGACCGTCTTGATGCCTTTCTTTTCAAAGAATGATTTGATGCCATTCACGGAAACAATCGATGATGGTGCTATATAGAATGATGCGGGAACGTATCCGGTGAACATTTTTTCCCGGAACCGCTTGCTCGAAACAAGCGGATGAACAAGTGGAAAAACTGGGAAGCCATCGTGGATCAATCTCATGGTAATTGGATAAATCGTGTCATCGTTCAACGGAGCAATGACATAACCAGGAGCATTTATTTCTATTTCATCATTGATCGAGAACACGGGAACATCGTCACTGACGTGATCAAGAATGCCATTGATTTCGCCAGCACCAGTATATTTCCGAAGAAAAACGCGTTTCTCGATATCCTTCTTTTCAAGAAGATGCATTCTTTTCTTGACAAGCCGCCACAAATCGCCGACGTTCGATGGGTTTCCGCCGATCATCTCGAAAAGTCCAGGATCGGCAATGACAGCTCGTGCTTCCACGCGATCACCACACGTTGCTATGCTAGTTCGTTGCCTATAAATGTCACGACAAAATTTGGTTTAAATTTTCAAAGAGAATATGATGACAAAAAGATGAGAAAATAGATAATTAATGATGGGCAAATGTTTATCATTGTTTACATACTGGTGGTAATTTTGCTGGATGCGTCACCGTTACACGATTACGACGCAAGGATAAACGCACGCATCCTCGTTCAGACCGTGAACGTTGCTTATTCGCGTATTCTTTTGCCGATTCATCGGTATCAAAGGTTATTTCTTCTTTACCTGGGCCTGTAGACATGCGTTTTATAATCATGTATATGATCTCCACGGTATTGTTTTTAAATCTTTCGATCACCACGATGTATCCGAGACGACAGCGCCGCACTTGGCGCATGTCACGAAGAGCGTGTCGTGTATATCATCGCCATCGTCTATCTTGACATTCTTTCCATCGATGGTGGCATGAAACTCGCTGCCGAAGCAACGAAAGTTCCTATCGTTGCCACATTTCTGGCACGCGAGAGGCTCGTCTTCGAGCATCATTGTCTCCGCAAAACGTTCCTCGATGTCATTCATCAAAACATCCTCATGTAAATGATTTTATTTCAGAATAGCACGAGCAGCAATACAAGCCAAATCTTCCATTGGTATTTATTTCAGCATCGTGATATTTTATCCATGTCGTTAATAATTCATCCAGATTGTTTCGTTGATCATGATAAAAGTTTTGCCTCAGATACATGTCAAAATCAAGTTTTCTACCACATTTGATGCAATGGCATTCTGGCTGTGGCGAAATGGAAGAAAGAAATTCATCAAGGATTTCTTTCTCTTTAAAAACTTGTAAATGCCCCAATCTTAATTCCGATGTTGTTTCATACCATCTTGACATTGCATCACGCTTGGCCATCAATTTTTTCCGCCGGAACGCCATCAATGATTCTATAATCGATACTATCATCATGCTCGTGATCAAGAATATCCATTGGAATGCATTGAAGATGAATGTCAAGAGAATGAATGAAATGACGATTGGATATGATGTAAAAATAAAAATTTTTTGCATTTTTTCTGTTAATTGATTGTAACGATAATTCAAGAGACAAACATGGTCATCGATGATGGACGTTCTCAATGCCTTTCCCTTCTTCAAATTATTTGCCAAGATCGTCAAGCGGGTTCTCTTCATCGAGCATTTCCTTGTATTCCTTCATTTTATTTCTTTGGAATTCAAACGTGTCGATGATCTCGTCATAAATCTTGTCTATTTCATCGATTATTTTCAGAAGGCTTTCCTCGGACAACGAAAAATTCATGGCTTCCATGCAAGCCTGGATCATGCAATCATTGATTAGTTTTTCAATCATTTTCTTCCTGGCTTGATCATCGTCATCGATGCATGGCAATGCTTCTTCCGGTTTAACATCCAAAAAATCAAGAATCGCCATTTCACTTTCTGTTCGTTCCTTCACGATCTTGAATCCGCTGTATTCTTTTTCAAGAAGTTTCTTTATATATCCATCAACCTGGCGAAGCCGTTGCCATTTTTTTCCATTTCTATCAACGTCAAGCTCATCCCACGGGTTCGTGATGAATAAATTGCCATGTTCATTCTTGAAAATGTAATACGACACGATTTGCATGATCTTGTCTTTCTTGATATCGATGCACGGCACGATCTCGCCGGAGACTGGCATCGTGATTTGCATGTCGCGGTCTACCATTTTTTCATCGAAAACGAACCGTGGAAATTCAGCACGAGAACTTCGCTTGTGGCCGATATATACATCATTGTTATGAACGCGGGCCACCGTTCCATCATAAACGAGAATTTCATCGCTATCTGCATCGATTTCAAAATCTTTATGCCATGTTTCCTTGTATTTTTTCATCCATTGGTTGAGATCGAGCATTTTCTTCTTGATGATGCTGAACAAGATGTCCACCGGAGTCATGGCATCGATGGACGATGGATCGGGCAATCGTTTTTCATTCATGGCATCATCATGATCACGGGATTTTACCGGCATTTAAATTCGACGGAGATTTTGTCGTTGATCTTGCACGGATCAAAATCTTTGGATCGAAAAGAATGACATTAAAAAGGTTTAAAAAGCAAAGAACGAACTCATCCTTCGTGATTTTACAATGGTCAAAGGAAAAGCAAAATTAAAACAACCGAGATACACGGCAACCGATAATCCAACTGGGATGTATGGCCCGACCGATCAATTCGGGCAAACAAAAAAGATGTATGATAACTGGCGTGGAGAAATAGTCGAAAACAAGTTGTATGGAAAGCACCGGCACCCGAATTTCAAGCTCGTTCCTGGCCCGAAAGCTTGTTAATATTTATTTTTTATTTCTTCAAGAACGGGAACAGCGTTTTTTCGTTGCACTTTTCTTCGTCGCAATATCCGAGTTCACGAAATGTCTTGCAGCCAACATTATAAAAACCAGCATTAGCCTTGCCAACAGCATTTCGTGGTGGATTGGTCTCCATGCCGTGCTTGAATTTTCGAGGCGTCAAGACGTGTTTCCAAATCAATTCTATCTCTTTCACCGATAAATCTAGTTCTGATAAATAAACACTGAAAGCATAACGTTCTTGATAACTCATTTCCTTGTTCTTGAGCAAACTATTGATGCATGGCGGTATATCTTCCTTGTAAATCGAGAATTGTTCGAGCAAGTCGTAGACATCCTTTATCTTTTCATCATCGATGCTCTTGATTTCATTTATTTTCTGCTCATCGACGACATAATCCACTCGTTTCTTGACATTGCGAACCGTGGTCAAGGCTATCTTGTATTTTCCCATTAAATGCATTTCAAACGAGCGCCACGTTGCCTTGTGATAAATCCATTTGTAGCCAGCGTGGATATCATGATCGGTTAGCGACGTGCAATACCTGTTCTCGAACCCATTTTTTTCGATGAAATTTTCAAGATAGTCGTGATATTTTGGATTCGCAAGATTGTCCTTCGATGTTTTCTTGATGCAATACGAGCCTATGGTTCGTGCTATTCTTGCAGTTGGTGCCGTGACCGTGGCAATGCAGAATTTTGCGCCGGTCATTCTCTCCAGGTCATCCGTGATCGTCGTGATGTAATCATTCTTGCGTTCCAATGGAACACCAGTCGAATCTGCGCCGATGTAGAAATGATAGCCATTGCCAGTGAAGAGAACGACGTGCATGATCTCGTGATCTTCGAGAAAGACATGGACAGAAAGCATGTCAAGCCAGCAACGAAAGAGATCAAAGTCATGATCGTCAAGATCGATGTCGAGCCATATCTTGTCAACGCGTGCGCTGTTAAAATACGGTTTCCCGGTTGGAAGAATCGTGTCGAATGAATAAATGGTATTGTACATACCTTTTGACGAAAATTTAACGCTATCGTTAAAAACTCTCGAAAATTCCTTGAGATTATAAACAAGCTTTCGTTTTATGGAAGCCTGGCAAGGAAATGATATCAATTTAAATGGTTCTCCTTTAACCAGTTTAAAAACAGCTTTCTTGTTTCTTGTTTCGGTCATGAGATTCACTCGTGTTCTTTGCTTGTATATTCAACCAACGAATGCATTTGCCGATCCTCGACCGTGCATATCGTCGCATTATGGCTTCCTCCATGCCCGACGAGCAATATTTCTGTTTTCTTGAAACCAGGTGTTGCTGGAATGCTCCATCCAAACCAGATCAATCTTTTCTTCACGAGATCGACCAATTGATCTCGAACAGCCGTGATCTGGTGACAATGATGCCCGTTGTAATTACCAACTGCCTGGTGCATCGAATATGGCGGATCAAGAATTGCCGTGTCAAATTCCATCGGTGAAAAAATCTCGGAAAGCTGCATAGCGTCGCAAAGAACATCCGGATGCATGTCTGGATCGATGTCGCAATTCACGGCACCTTTGATTTTGTTCTTGCCGCAAAAGACATTCAACACGCGCCCGACAAGCTGTTTCGTCGTCCATTCGAGCACCTTTGGCATGTCAAAGGTATAAGGTTCTGGCATTGAAAATAAATATGACAATTTCATCCAATCGCCTCGTTCTTTTCATACTTGTAATTTCGTCTGAATGTTATACGACACGTTCGAGAACAAAAAATTTGAATATTTTTTCGTGCCAAGAAATCTTTTTCGCACGAAGGACACGCTATCATTTTTCCTTTATGGCCAAGATTTAATGGCATGTTTTGGCGTTTCTGAAAACCATTGCCAATCGATTTTATGATCAACTTGATATATCGTCGCAACGCAACATCGCTAATGCCAACTATCACGGTGATGTCATTTTGGAAAATTTGTTTTCCGATATACCATTCTGGATTATTTTTATTGATGTAATTCGCTGCAACATAAAAAATAGCGCCTGCTAAACCACCTGGATGGAAATGGCGACCACAATTGCTTTTCATAAATGCCAATCGCATTTCATTAAATCTTTCCACCGTTAGCCCTGGGAATTTTTCCACGAGCAAATCCCGGTATTTATTCGATGCATCGCACGTGACACGCTTGCACGCTTCTTTCCTTGAAATCGAATCATCGTGTTCATATGTCTTCGTGATATGTTCATGCTTTGCATTATGCGTCTTCACGAAAAATGATGGGCATCCTTCCTTGTAACAATTTCTTTGCCGAGCATTGCGTGGCTTGAAAGGCTTGCCACAAGCCGTGCATATGATGAAAGAATAATGCTTGCCACTACGTTTCTTAAAAGACATGCAACCATCTATTAGGCAATATTTTTGCTGCCCGTGCCGTTGCATGAATTTCTTTCCACATACTTTGCAGATGATTTCCTTGGCTGTTCTTTTTCTCGTCAAATCTCATCCGCCTCATCATCAATATAACAGCCAAACACGTTATATGTGCAAAATCCATCTATAAAGAAAGGACATTTTTTCGTGATGCACGGCGAAGAATGCATTTCAATCCATAACTTGATCAAGATTTGCCCGTGACAGATGATAGGTGGATCGCACGAATCCGTGGTGATGCACCAGCAGCCCATTACTTGATCGGTCAATTCATCGATGAATGGCATCAATCTCTTTCGTGCATATTTCTCATAAAGCACGAGCGATTCTTCACCATATTGTTCAACCGGATAGATGTTTGCCCATTTGGAGTTCTTCGTGAACTCGGTTCGTCTCGTTGCTCGCCCTATGTATAATGTAAAATGCGGTCTCACGCCTTTGACCTTGCTAATGTCAACCAATATAGGTTGACCATGCATTCTTTTCACCATCAACGTCATCTCGATCACGGGGTGACAAATTCGAGCAAACCTTTCCCTCTTTTTTTATTTTTAATCTTCTCCGAACGTTCTTTTTCGATCATTTCCATTCCTTTATCGAAGAATTCCTTTTCTTTTTCATGACAAATGTAATTCCGGTTGTTCCGGATGCACGCGATTGCCGTTGTTGCCACGCCAGCACAATTATCGAGCACCATGTCACCTTCATTCGTATATGTTTTAATTATATATTCAAATAATTCAACCGGTTTTTGTGTCGGATGCACGATGTGCCGCTGCGCTATTCCAGGAACGGTGATTATTGATTTTGGATATCGTTCTCCGTCGCATATGGTGAGATTTGATCTCGTCATCGAATCTGCAATACCAACGGCAGAATCTTCTTTTCTAAATTGGCGATACGGCTTGCCGTTCTCCATTTGAGGATTGTACGTGCCAACTTTCTTGTAAAATATCAAGATGTATTCGTGAACGTTGAGTGGCCGGTAACGGACATGAGCGAAATTTGCGCCCTTTTTCTTGTTCCATATCCATTCATACCGGAATAACTTTCGATTCGAGTTTATCAACTCGATCATGAAATCACCTTTTGCACAAAGAGCAATGTTGCCGTCATCCTCGATGATGCGCTCGTATTCTTTCCACAATTTATCCAGATCAAGTGGAAAATCCCAAGAATTGCTCGTCTGGCCATAAGGTAAATCTGAGATGATAAGATTTATAGATTTATCCATCAATTTCGACATTCCTTGTTGCTTGTCAAAGCAATCGATGTTAAGAAATACGCCAGCCATTGTTTTCATACCTCGATGCCACTGATCACCGATCCATCCGCCGCCACGGTAAATCCAAGGTCTCTGATAAAGAGTTTCTTGCATACTTGATCAAGACATTCGCACGGCATGTAAGAACCAGCGCCGAATCCGCACGTGAACTCGCCGATTTGCATCGGAAAATATCTATCATTGATGTTTTCCAGCATCTCCGGGATGTTTTCACGAATCGTCGTCTTGATGAATGACTCGAAATCTTTTACCACGGCAAGCTCGTGACGTGGATAAACAACAGCATACTTGCTTGCCTTGACAAGCCATGTCGAACCATTGATGGTATCTTCCATGCCAAGATCATCGATGAGAATGCCATAAATATGCATTTGCGTCTTGATCGAATCATACAACATGGTCTCTCCCTTGTATTGCTTTGGCACGGATTGTCCGTCTTTCCAATCCAATGGCATGTATTCTTCGTCATCGCATCGAAATATCGTGTCTAAACGGCCACCAAACATGCCAGCTTTGAGCGTTACCTCGGTGAATGCCGGGAGATAGAATTTTCTAAGTGTTTTCTCATCAAAGCCAATGGCTTCCTTGATACCGATCAGTCTTTTTGCTTCGAGATTGGAAAAACCTTGCATCACGGCGCGCTCGTCATCATCGTGAATGGCTTTCAAGAAATGCCGCATGATGTATGCAGAAATAAACTCATAGGATTCGTTTGCTTCGAGCATTCTTGATAATGTTTCTATCTTGATTCTTTTATAATAGATATCTTTCATCGCGTGGCAACGTTTTCCAACGACAAGCACGTGCGTCGTCACTACTTTATGCGGGAATATATATTTGCAGAAAAATTGAAACGGGCATGAATTGTAACAAGAATAAGCATAAGGGTAAAGCCGTTTCCATTCTGACATTTTCTTGAAAGCACCAGGAAAATGCCGGGTGATGATTTCTTCTGTCTCGACGAGCATGGATAACGTCTCGATGCGGTTTCTATTAAATGCGACGAAAATGAAAATAAAGAAAGAAATTTTATTCAAAAAGCTACCTGGTAGTTGGCACTATAAATGCCGTTTTCAGCGCAATTTGTCCATTTTGCTTTTGGAATCCATTCGCCATGCTTGAATCTTCTTTCCCAGATTCCCTTGTCCATCTCGTGGTTTTTTCGTTCACGCTCGATGCGTTTTAGTATCTTTTCAAGATCGGTCAATTCATGTTCTTCTTGAATTATCGGCCGTGGGACGAATGGATTTTGCACTTCCTCCCTATGTTTTGATCGTGGAACCAAAGGCTTTGAAACGGTTTCAACTTCTGTTATGGTCTGCACGCCAGTGCTGCCACACGCCGGGCAAATGATGCCGGGCACGCCTTGGCACGACGGGCAAACAATCTTGTACGTTCTGATCTTGACCATGATGATCGATGACAAGACGTGCCGCGCGTTCTTAAATGCAACGTCAATTCACGTGGTCGGATCATCAAAAGCAATGCGATTGCAGAGCCATTGCATCTTGACAAATCCATCATCGTTAGCGCAATAGAGAGGAAAGAACCGCTTGTTCCTGCTCGTTATCTTCGTTCCATCGAGTGCTTCTGGAGTCAAGCCTTCAACATCATCGGAAGGGCATGCATCCATGCAATATGCACACGACAAGCATTCCACGACATCATTTTTATCCATTTCTGCATCGATGTTTGCCATCTCGGAAATGAAATCCAAGCTATTCTTATTAGAAAGAAGAAAGATTGCTAATTTTCTTCTTTTG
>Ga0315288_10007808_pt1 | contig 13556 bp, 6 predicted proteins | sample YL17G11_20_MG_FD_203454 | JGI IMG/M metagenome (GOLD analysis project Ga0315288, IMG submission 203454) | Sediment microbial communities from Yellowstone Lake, YNP, Wyoming, USA - YL17G11_20 | ecosystem: Environmental > Aquatic > Freshwater > Lake > Sediment | place: USA: Wyoming | collected...
GGATTCACTTGCGAGCAATCCCGAAGCGTTCCAATTTCAGGGCTTCGAGGTGGGGCAGACGAAGGAGCGTTTTGCGTGGCGGCGGAAGCGTTACTCGGCGGATGCGGCGTGGCCGCCTGCGGGGGCGTCGCTGACGCTGGATTTTGCGCCGCCGGCGGGAAAGCTCAGCGGCTTGAAGCTGGTGGTGCACTATGAGATGTACGAGGGGATTCCGCTATTGTGCAAGTGGCTTACGGTTCACAACGGAGGTGACAAGGCGGTGAGGCTCAATACGTTTGTGAGCGAGATTTTGGCGGTGGTGGAGCACGAGTCGCTTATCAATGTGCCGGGGCGGTGGGAGTATCCGAATATGCACGTCGAGAGCGATTATGAGTTTGGCGGCGATGATGCGAAGACAGCGAACAAGACTACGCATTGGGCGGCGGACCCGCAGTACGCCACGCAGATCAACTACGTTCAGCAATCGCCGGTGATGTTGGAGAGCCGGCCCCCAATCGGGCCGGACGTGGTGATTGAGCCGGGCGGGAGGTTTGAATCGTTTAGAACGTTTGAGCTAATTCACGACAGCACCGAGCGGGAGCGCAAGGGCCTGGCGGTGCGGAGGATGTACCGGATGATTGCGCCGTGGGTGACGGAAAATCCGATACTGATGCACGTTCGGCACGCGGATGCGAAATCGGTTCGGCTGGCAATCGATCAGTGTGCGGAGGTCGGTTTTGAGATGGTGATAATGACCTTCGGAAGCGGGTTTGATATGGAGAACGTCGATCCGGGGTATATGGCGCAGGTGAAGGAGCTGGCGGATTACGCACACAGCAAGGGGATTGAGTTGGGCGGATATTCGCTCCTGGCGAGCCGGAGAATAAGCGACGAGGACGATGTGATTAATCCGCAGACGGGCAAGCCGGGCGGGGCGATCTTCGGCAATTCGCCGTGTCTGTGCAGCAAATGGGGCGAGGAGTACTTCAGGAAGATCAGGACCTTTATCGAGCAGACGGGGATAGATGTGCTCGAGCACGATGGGTCTTATCCAGGGGACGTGTGCGCTTCGGAGAGTCATCCGGGGCATCAAGGGCTTAACGATTCGCAGTGGAAGCAGTGGAAAGTGATTACGGACTTCTACAAGTGGTGTCGGGGGCGTGGGGTGTATTTGAATGTGCCGGACTGGTATTTTTTGAGCGGCTCGACGAAGAGCGCGATGGGGTACAGGGAGACGAACTGGTCGCTGCCGAGGGAGAGGCAGATTATTTTAGGTCGGCAGAATATCTACGACGGGACGTGGACGAAGACACCGAGCATGGGATGGATGTTTGTTCCGTTGGTGGAGTATCAAGGGGGCGGCGCGGCGGCGACGTTAGAGCCGTTGAGCGAGCATCTGGATGCCTACGGTGCGCATCTGGCGCAGAATTTCGGGTCGGGCGTTCAGGCGTGCTATCGCGGTCCGAGGCTGTACGATACGGACGAAACCAAGGCGGTCGTAAAGAAGTGGGTGGACTTTTATAAGAAGCACCGCGCGATACTGGACTCGGATATTATTCACGTTCGGCGAGCGGACGGGCGCGATATCGACTGCATTCTGCATGTGAATCCACAGCTAAAGCAGAAAGGCCTGGCGATGGTCTATAATCCTCTGGATCAGAGGGTGGAGCGGGAATTGAAGCTGCCTTTATACTATACGGGACTGGGCAAGACAGCTCGTATCAGTGAGCAGGGGGACAGGGTGAAGAAGTGCAAACTTGACCGTCGGTACGACGTTACGGTTCCGGCCGGCGTGGCGCCGAGGGGCGTGACATGGTTCGTGGTGGAGTGATGGGGGCGAGGTTTGCGCGGTGGGGCGGCAGAGCCATCCCTCGATCAAAGTTGGTGGTCGGCTGTCAAGCTGTGTGCGCGCCAAACATAGTCGCTGGTGTGAGCGGGCGGAGAGGTGTTAAGGTTGCCGAACCGTTGCACTGTGGTACTCTCTCGCTCTTGCGACGAATTCGTCAACACCAAATTCTGCGGAGAAGGTGCGTTTGGGAATGATTATCGCAGAGGTCGAACTAACGTAGAAAAATGCGTGATCTGGTGTCTCAGCGATTCGCTCTATGGCCTGCCAGGAGCGTTTCTCTTCAGAGAACTGACCTTTGCTAACCAGCCCCTCGGGCGAAATGGAAATTGTATGCTTGCCGAGATCATTTTTGTTTTCGCCTTCGCTCAGCAGCTTGTTGACCTGCTTGGCAATACGCTTCCGCAATCTTCTGAAGAAGACAACGTGGTATAAAAGGGGCAGAAACAATACCGGCCAAAGTCCTCTGGCACGTTCAGCGGGTTCATCCGAGGCAATGACAAGCAGTAGCCATAAGGCGACCAATATCATGGGCAGGCCAAATCCCAGCCGAAGACGCTGGCGACGTAACGTAGGCGAATTTGCATAATGAAACAGGTTAAATGCAATCAGATCATCGGGCGAGATGTCAATGTGAGCTTCCATTATCACGCCGAGTTCCCAGTTCCATTTTGCAAGTCAGTCCGGAGAGTCCCGGTACGACACTATAGTTTTTCGTATTTTACCAGTGCGCGGTAGATTCCGTTGATGCGTTTTCCGTCGATGACCGTCGGGGAGTATTTTTCGTTTCTGGGCTGGAGGCGGACTTTGTTGCCGGGCTCGAAGAAGACGCGCTTGAATGTTGTCTCGTGGGGCGTGGCGAAGCGGACGAAGCAGTCGTCGCCGTTGTGGACGTCGGCGGCGGGTGAGAAGATGACGATGTCGCCCTGGCGGAACTTCGGCTCCATTGAATCGCCGACGACGCGGACGGCGAAGGCGTTGGGGTCGTGCAGGTCGGGGCAGCGGACGTAATCGTCTGCGACGCCGACGGGATAGTCGAGGTCGTTGAAATCGGTTGGGTAGCCGGCTGAGACTTTGTTTATTACGGGGATGGCCCGGCCTGCGGAGATGATAGGCCCGGCCCGGTCAATCTTGACTTTGGTTTTGGCAAGAAGCTTACTGACCTGCACCGTTTTGGTCTTTTTATGGACGATGTTTTTGATGATCTGGCGGAGCTTCTGGTTCTCGGCCTCGGCGGATTCGTATTCCCGGCGGATGTCGGAGGGGAGGCGTTGAAGGTGGGCGATCCGCAGCAGCAGGCCCGACTCGAATTTGAGCACTTTTTCGAGCTTGGTGAGCAGCTCGTCGGAGGGCGGATTCTTCACCCTGCCTGTTTCGATGGTTGAGAGGTACGGCTTCGAGAAGCCCACGCGACCGCTTACGTCGTCGAGGGTGAGCTTCATCTCCTCACGGCGTTCTCTTAAAATCTGGCCTAATGACATTGCACATCCTCACATAAAAAAAGGTTGTCTGTTTATTATGCTCATAATATTGCCCTATATTCTTTTGTTTGTAAAGGGATTATTTGCATAAGTTAAAAAGTTTTTTTTGGGAGGGGAGGCGCCCGCAGGGCTGGGATATTCGACTCCGGCTTTGCCTGTCGGCTCGGCCTCAATTGCCGGCCTGTTCGACCTCGATGAGGGCGTAATTTGCCGAGCCGAGGCCGATTTTCCGGGCGTGCTCGATTTGATGGCGGGCGTCGAGCCGGTCGTTGCCGATGAGCCGGCCCAGTTTTTCCCCGGCCCCGGCCTCGACCAAGTCGAGCGCGGCCTTATCGACGGCGACGGGGTCGGTGGAGGCGAGGATGCCGATATCATCGATTATACTGGGCATATCGGGGTCGTCGAAGCAGTCGCAGTCTTTGGTGATCGAGAGCAGGAAGTTGAAGAATGCGGCCCTGTTCTCTTTTCCCTTGAGTGCTCCGAGGGCGTATTCAGCGGTGCTCTGCTGGAGGATTTTGCTTTCCTCGCCCCAGTTGCACTTGACGGCGCCGAATCTGCAGACGGCTAAGCACTCGGCACAACTGATGCACTTCTTGGGGTCGATGCGGGCCTTTTTGTCGGTCAGGGTGATGGCGTCGGCGGGGCAGTGCTCGTAGCATTGGCGGCAGAGGGTGCAGTCGTCGGTGATGCTGAGCTTGAGGGCGGCGTGCTGCTTTATCTTGCCCTTCTTGGTGGCGCAGCCCATTCCGAGGGTCTTGAGGGTGGCGCCCATGCAGGCGGCGGGATGGCCGGTGAAGTGGGCGACGGAGAGAATCGACTGGCACCTTGCGATGTCGTAGGCGATATAGACTTCTTTGTTGACCTGGCAATCGACCTGCACGGCGGTCTCGGCTGTTCCGAATACCCCGTCGGCGGTGATGAACGGTGCGCCGAGGGCGTCGAGGGTGAAGCCGTGCTCGGCTGCCATTACGGTGTGGTCGATGGCGTTGCGGCGCCGGCCGGTGTATAGGGTGCTCGTGTCGGTGATGAAGGGCTTTGTCTTTAGTGCGAGCAGCTCTTCGATGAGGCCCTTGATGTAGGGGGCCTTTAGGTGGGTGGTGTTGGTGTCTTCGCCGACGTGGACCTTGACGGCGGTGAAGTCGTTTTCGGCGAAGCAGGATGCAAAGGGGCCGGCCTTGAACAGCATGCGGGCCTTTTCGCAAATCGTCTTTTCGCCATCTTCAACAGCGGCCTTTATGAAATAGACTTTCGAGGTCATAGCGATTTTCCAAATGTGATAGAACAAGCCTTTTTACGGCTGGAGCCCTTCAGTACGCCAATAGAACGGCCCGATTGTACCGTGTTTGCTGCGTGGGTGCAAGGATGGGGATCGGCGATTGATTATTGATGATTTGGTTCAACTCCAAAAAGCTTGATTCATTTAACGCATGAAAAACAAAGGATTATTAACGTCCCGAAGGTTGGGGGCAATCTGGTTGTTCAGTTCCAGAACAGCCAATAGCGTTTATCGCTTTATCCGCTACCAGCACAACGGCTCTGGGAGATTCTCGGAGCCGTTTTATTACCTGCTGTCAGCCCTAATGCGATAAACGCTTTCTTACCCGATGGTGTTTTCCCCACAAATCTTGGGACGATACCAACTTTTTCGGATGAGAACCTCTTTTTTTTGAAAGAAGTTGTGGACAAGGCCCGGCCAGGCGGGTAGAATAACATCAGGCTCGTTATTATGGGAACATTTAGTGGAAGGAGATACAATGAGGCAGAGAGCAATTGTGAACACAATTCTGACGGTTTTCGTCTGTGTTTTCGCAATGGCCGGCGACGCCGACGCCAGGACAATCTATGTTGACGACGACAACCTCGCAGATTTCACAACAATCCAGGGAGCAATAGACGATGCAAACGACGGCGACACAGTTGTCGTAAGCGACGGTGTATACACAGGCCCCGGCAATCGAGACATCCATTTCCTCGGAAAAGCAATCACCGTCAAGAGTGAAAACGGACCGGACACGTGCATCATCGATTGCAACGGCACTGCGGATGATAATCATCGCGCCTTCCACTTCCACAGCGCCGAAGATACCAGTGCCGTCTTGGACGGCTTTACCATCACAAACGGTTATATTACCCTCGAATCGCATGCAGGCGCAATCCTCTGCGAATACAGCAGCCCCACTATTGCCAACTGCATGTTTCTCAGTAATACCGCAAAGACCGCCGGCGGCGCAATATGGAATTACCACTGCACCCCAAATATCATCAACTGTCTCTTCGCCGAGAACCTGGCTATTTACGGTGACGGCGCCGCAATATGCAATGCCAGCAGCAATACGATAATCACCAACTGCACATTCACCGCCAATTACGGCGGCTGCTGGAGTGGTGGGATCTGCAACTTTCACTCGAACCCGACCGTCGATAATTGCGTCTTTGCCGAAAACAGCGGCAGGTGGGGAGGCGCTATGTACAACGACAGCTCCAGCCCCAAAGTCAGGAACTGCCTCTTTACCGGCAATTTCGCCGACAGCGGCGGCGGCGCCATCTACAATTCCTGGAGTGGTACTCCAACCATCGTAAACTGCACATTCAGCGCCAATTCTTCCAACTCGGGTGCTGCCATTTATGCGGAATCGAATACCACAGTGAGTGTCGGCAACTGCATCATCTGGGGCAATAATGGGCCCGGAATATCTGGCAAAGGATGTAACGTATTTTACAGCGACATCGAAGGCGGCTGGCAAGGTAAAGGCAACATCAACGCGGATCCGTGCTTCAGCCATCCCGGCTATAAAATTGATCCATGTACACCGGACGATCCCGGCGACGACGTATGGATCCCCGGTGACTACCATTTGCAGCCCGGCTCACCTTGCGTCGATGCCGGCGATAACCTATCTGTTCCGCCATCAGTGCTGACGGATCTGGAAGGCTATCCGCGTTTGATTGACGACCCTTGTACACCGGACACAGGCAACGGGACAGCACCGATTGTTGACATGGGGGCGTATGAGGGCCCGACATACGCTGCCATGTTCTTGCTGAGCACAAATAGTCTAATTGTCCCCGAGGGGCAAACTGCGGCGTTCACTGTCGCGCTATCCGGCGACCCGTTTGGCGCCGTTGAGGCGCATGTGGCTGTCTTTCTGGGCGACCCGGATATCACGGTTCAAGGTGGTGCAGTGCTGACCTTCAATTCGTCCAATTACGCATATCCCCAGACCGTGACACTTGCAGCAGCGGAGGACCCGTACTTCTTTGATGACAAGACCTTCATCAGAATCGATGCTCCCGGCTTTGTGCCGGCGGTCGTTACCGCGGTCGAGGCCGACAACGACGTTGTCCCAACCATCATGTATGTCGATCCCAATGCGCCCGGAGCCAATGACGGCACGAGCTGGCTGAATGCATGTACGGATTTGCAGCAGGCAATAGCCCTGGCCGCCGTCGTGCCCGGTCTGATCAGCGAGATTCGAGTGGCGCAAGGCCTCTACACTCCGGCAGAGCCGCTCTCTGGTAGCCGCGAAGCCTCTTTTCAACTCGTCAACGGCATGGTTCTCAAAGGCGGCTACGCCGGCTTGGCCGAATCCGATCCGGACGCCCGCGATACGAAGCTCTATGAGACAATCTTGAGCGGCGACCTCAATGGCGACGATTTGTATGTGGCCGACCCGTGCGATTTGATGATCGAGCCCACACGCAACGAAAACAGCTACCATGTTGTCACCGCCATCGACTGCAACTGGACCGCTGTCATCGATGGCGTCACAATTACAGCAGGAAACGCCAACGGCTCCGAAAGCTCGACTCAACAGGGAGGCGGCATTTACGGAGGCCGACCGACCGTCTCAAACTGCACGATCGTAGCCAATTCCGCGACCAACTCCGGAGGCGGGATATCGGCATCATATTACTATGCGAATTACTATGCGAACTTCGGTATCGTCAAAGACAGCGTTATCAGCGGCAATGCAGCCGCTTCTGCAGGCGGCGTCGTATTCTCGCAGATTGCCAACTGTATTATTAAAGACAATTGCGCAGTCATCCACGGCTCCGGGGCGGCAGAAATCAGCACTGCCACGGATTGCACATTTGAGAACAACTCCACCGTTGGAAGCGGCGGCGTAATATCGGCCTGGAACGAAAGCCCCGTGTTTGTCCGCTGCTCCTTCGTAGGCAATACCGCCGCTTTTTCCGGGGGCGTATTGTACGTTGACGGGTGCGGCACATGCTCCGATTCCTACCCCGATTTTCAACAGTGCAAGTTCATCGGCAACTCAGCCGGCGAGTATGGCGGCGCTGCCTATAGCACCAGCAATTCGTCCGTTACCTTCACTAATTGTCTCCTCGTCGAGAACAGTGCAGGATCGTCCGGCGGCGCAATATACGATGTCTCATACCTTGGCGGCACCCTGATTAACTGCACTCTCAGCGGCAATATCGCTCAATATTCCGGCGCCGGGCTATGCGTTTCCATCGAAGAATACTACTACGAAGACGCCTTCACTCTTAGCAACAGCATTCTGTGGAATAACTGCACGAGCCCCGATGCAAACCAATGCGGCGAATGTGACCAAATCTGCATAGGCGGTTCATATTATGGAGGCACGTCCTCCTGCTGGTACCGTACCAATACCGGCACCGGTGTTTACAGGGACAAAGGCACGAGTGAGGACGCGTTCGGTGTCGTCGGCCTCAATATGGATTTCTGCTGTGTCCAGGGTTGGACGGGATATCTTGGGGGTGATGGGAACATAGGTGCAGACCCTCGGTTCGTCGGTGCGGAGTATGGCGATTTTCAATTGTCCGATGATTCGCCCTGTATCGATGCGGGCGACAACTCTTCTGTTGTGTCAACAATTGGACTCGATATCAACGGCAATCCACGTTTCCTGGATGACCCTAATGTCCCGGATAGCGGCTATGGGCTCGCGCCAATCGTTGACATGGGGGCGTACGAAAGCTCCAGGCGGGATTTTCTCCTAAGCACATACGCGCTGGCTGTGCCCGAGGGGGCAACCGCAGTTCTAACGGTAGCCATGGCCGCTGAACCATCGACTTCTGTTGAGGTCGCCGTCTTCGCCGAATCCGGCGATCCGGACATTACGATTCAATCGGGGTACCTGTTGCGCTTTGACCCGAACAACTACTCCGAGCCTCAGAGTGTCGTTGTTGCAGCGGCTGAAGATGAGGACTATCTGGACGGTGGGGCCGTCGTGCGTGTCGGCGGTCCGGGCCTTGTTACTGCTGTCGTTACCGCCAACGAAGCCGACAACGACCCGGCCCCTGAGGTGCTCTATGTTGACGCTGCTGCTCTCAAAGGCGCAGCTAACGGTGCGAGCTGGGCGGATGCCTTTCCCACGCTCCAACAAGCACTCGAATTGGCCGCCGTTCGCGCACAAGTCCGCCAAATCAGAGTTGCCGCCGGCCTTTACAGTCCGTCGGAACCCAACAGCCATCGCAGGGCAACGTTTGACCTTGTCCCGGGCGTCGCTGTCTATGGTGGTTTCCCGTCAGGCGGAGATACATGGGAAAACCGCGACCCAAACACGCATCTGACTATCCTCAGCGGAGATCTAAACGGAGACGATGAACCCGAGTTCGCCAACTACAATGACAACGGCTACCACGTCGTCACAGCTATCGAAGCGGACGCCAACACCGTCCTCGACGGATTCTTGGTAACCGGGGGAAATGCCAACGGCCATCGTAGAAGGGAACAAACCATTGGCGCAGGCATATACAACTGCAATGCGGAAATCGCCAATTGCTCGATAAGCGGCAACTTGGCTTACGACTACGGCGCCGGAATGTACAGTTCCCACGGCTTCACCACCAATTGCCGGTTCACGGAAAACATCGCCCGACAAGGAGGCGGAATGTATCTCCGTAGCCCCGACTACGACGATCTTACCGCAACCATAATGGCATGCACGTTCGCCAACAACAGGGCGGAAGGAAGTTCTTACGCCGGCGCAGGACTCTACAACGACAGCTATTCCAGAGCTGCCCTCACCGACTGCACCTTCACCGAAAACCAGGCACAAGGTTATGGCGGAGGACTATTCAACAACGATCGCACCGAGCTCAATCTGACCAACTGCAAATTCAATGGCAACCTTGCTGCGGGACAATATGCTTCAGGCGGCGGTTTGTACAATGGCTACGACTGCGAAGCAACTCTTGCTTCCTGCACCTTCGCCGACAACCAGGCCGCGCAGGGTGGCGCAATAGGCAACAGCACCTGCATCCTGAACCTGACCGACTGCACTTTCAACGAGAACTCCGCCGTAGCCGGACCCGGCGGGGCAATACTCGGCAATCCTGCCTCGCTCAGGGCGTGCACCTTCATCGCCAACTCAGCAACAAATCAGGGCGGCGCCATCTACTACGGAGCTGAATCTATCACAGACTGCATCTTCATCGGCAACACGGCAGAGACGGGGGGAGCCCTTCTAACTTACGTTAGCGACGGCGGCACCAAATTCACCAACTGCCTGTTCAGCGCCAATTCAGCAACATCCCGAGGGGGCGCTATATATGCCTACAACAGCCCGGACTACCTGTACCTCTTCAACTGCACGCTCAGCGCCAACACCGCAGCCGCACAAGGCGGCGCAGTATATGAGGGCTATTCGCCAAGCAGCCTTACGATATATAACTCAATCATCTGGGGCAATCTCGCACCCGAAGGCCCACAGTTCAATAACACCGATTCGGCTTCGTTGATCGTTTCGTATAGCGACATAGAGGGAGGCTGGCCCGGCGCCGGCAACACGCAGGGCGACCCTCTCTTCGTGCGCGCCTCCAACGACGGCGGCGACGGGTGGGGCGTCGGTGACAACGATGACCTCGGCGACCTGCGCCTTCGACCCGGCTCTCCCTGTATCGATGCCGGCAACAACACTACACTTCCCCAAGAGACAGACAGACGGCTGACAATCCTCGACGGCGACTGCAACGACACCGCCGTCATAGATATGGGCGCCTACGAGTTTGATTTCACCGCCTTCGGCGACATCGCTGAGGATTGTGACGTCGATGCAAACGATTTTGCCCTTCTTGCCGCCCGATGGAAAGACAGTCCCTGTAATCAAGCCAACAACTTCTGCGATTTGGCCGATATAGATCGCCAAAACGGCATCGACTTCCGCGATGTGCTAATCCTCGCCCAAAACTGGCTCACGAAAACCAAATAGCAACTCCCAACACCGCCTGCGCCGTTCCCCAACGGCGGGATAATCAACATGGGCGCCTACGGCGGCACGCCGGAGGCCAGCAAATCATATTTCGGAAAACCGCCTTGTGAGACTATCGTCGCGGGTGATATTAACGGAGATTGCCAGGTGGATTTCGAGGACTTTCGACTGATGGCCTTGCACTGGCTTGAGGAGCATTAGCCCGCATATTTCATACGGAATATCATAATTTCTTCAACAACAAACACTTAACTCTCTGTGTCCTCTGTGGCAAAAATTCACTTGACATCTAACCTCAGATATAGTATAATACTCATCAAACTAACATAATGGAATCGTATCAGTAGAAGGCCGGAAAACAAGACATGCCGGACAGAAGAATCAAAGGCCACCACCACCCAGCCGGAAGGTCCTTCAAATTCCCCCTATCAGTCTGTCTTTTCGTGCCTTTGTGTCTTAGTGGCCAAGACCCGCCCTCTACACTTGTAGAGACTCCTCTACAAATCAGCCTCTCTTTTGCAAAACAAAGCCAATGTCAAAATGGGTAATATAAACATAAGTATAACAAGAACAAAGGCTTACGCCAACGAACAACGAACAATGGGCAACGAACGTTATCCAAAACAAACCCAATCAAAGCCAATTTCACACGCAGAGACAGCTTACTCTGCTTACCAGACGAGAGATTCCCACCCGTTCGACTGCGCTCAGGGCAGGCTTCCTCGCAATGAGGCGATGTATGTCGTATTCTGGGCGGAATGACACAACGTTGCGAGGGGCGAGGAATATGGGTTCAAAGGGTATGCTCGAGGACAATTTTGAGGGCGATTGCGATAAGGGTGATTCCGCCGAGGGCCTCGATTTTGGATTCGAAGAAGTGCCCGAATTTTTTCCCGATGCAAACGCCGAGGTAGGATAGGGCGAATGTGACTACGCCTATAATTGTTGCCGCCAGGGCGATCTTGTTGAGCCCGTGCTCATGGGCGAGGGCTACAGCCTGGTGCCAGAGTTCTTGGGGCAATCGGGCACGCTTGCGCTGTCGACTACGCCGGCGATCGAACTGGCGATGCGCTTTCGATAGGGCGCGGGGAAGGGTTGCTCGTTGCCTGGTGCTCATCAGTCGGTTCTCCAGCAAATCGGTTTCGCCGGCCCGCCCGACGACCCGTTCCATGGGCCGCCGATCAAGCGGAACTTGCCGGCCACAACTGACGATACCAGCGAGAATGAATCATTTCATGCACCCTTGCCGAAAGGACACATTTTCGCCACTGGCGGCCAAACGACGGGGCGGATTCTAAACCTCGCCGCCCGCCACAAGGATGGCAAGTGGGTCAATGGTCTACTTAGCTGACAAAGCATCCTTGTCGATCAATATGAACAAGCTCGCCGCGACCGACAAAGTGAACGCTCGTTGGGTTGACCCTCGAACCAGTGACTCCGTCCCCACCGGCAGCTTCACGAATACCGGCGTGCGGTCCTTCTCCACGCCCGCCGGCTGGGAAGACGCCCTATTGATCCTCGAATCGCCCGCTGATTGAATCGCGACGCATCAATCCGTGATCCCGAGACCATCCTTCGTGAGGATGGGTTCGAAACTATAGAGGCCGTAGCGTGCAGGAGTGCTGTTTATGAACTTAAATGGGAAATGTCGGTTAGTTCTTGCTGGGCCCTACTTTGTGATAGGGATCGAGCATTGGTGTCTCTATGACCCGGGCGTAAGCAACTGGGCGGATAACGAGAATTTCGGGCTGGCGACACTTCAGGACAATGCCTATGACGGTGTGGAGGCACGCCGTGCGCTTGGAACAGATCCTCGGGGCTACCCGATTGGCGGGGAGGACGCCGACTACGGCAACCTGCTGCGAGACTTGAGCGACTTCCTGCAGCGCATCTACGATGTCATCCCCATCCAGTAGTTGTTGTGCCCGAAGGACATTCGAGACTGTTGCCGAAAGCCTTTTGGATCCGCTCAGCTAATACACAAGATCTGTCAGCCCGTTCCATTCTCACCTTACTCCTGCAAGTCGCATTTTGGACTGGTCCCGCCAGCCTCCAGGATCGCCGTACCTTAATAGGCGCCATCGTGCTTCTCCTTCCACCTGTCGGTCGGCGCCTGGAGCATCGGGCGGTGCTTTGCCCACATCTCGTTGACGAAGGCGTCCCAAGCCTGACCTTGGCGCGCCCACTCTTTGTCATGGTCCCGGCCGGTTGCCTCTCTGATGGTTTTGACGAAAGCCGTGTCGTCTTCGTACATCCAGCGGTCAACGTAATCGAAAAAGTCATCGTGGTTCCAGGACTTCTCAGCGTGCATGAGCCGCAGAGCCAGGGCCTGTGCCACCCATCCGACACTCGTGCAGCACCGGCGATAGCTCTCACTGGTGTTCTGGCCATCCTTCCACTGCGAAGGCGGCGTATGCTCGTAGGGCCCCCAGCCGCTGCCCCGCGAACGGCCCTCCCCGGTCGCCGCATCGATTCCCGAATGCCCTGCAAAGACGACTTTCGCCCCGGTCCAGCAATCGCCGTAGGCAGTCTGCTCATCCTCGCCAAAGCTCACCTTAGGGAAGGATTTGTTGATATTGGCCAGTTCGTCATCACCCAGGAGGAGTCCGGCAAAAACGATGGGCAACTTGCGCCCGCTGCCGTGCCCGCCCCAGGCCGTCCAGCCGGTATGGCCCGCCCGGACCATACCACCCAGGTCGATGCCCACCTGGATGAAGTTCACCAACAGTGGCTCTTTCTGCCGCGGCTCGAGGTTGGTACAGAGCAACAATGCGGAGATGCCGACCACCCGCCCGTACTCCAGGCCGTACTGCGGCATATTCTCCACAGGCTCCTCGAAGCCAAAGAAGCACGTTCCCACCCAAGGCCGCTGGGTAAAGCGGATATACTGCTGGACCTTGGGCATGCTCTTGGTCGCGGCGGCCACCGGTAACAGGTCCCGCTTGAGGTTCCGGGCCAGGTATATCCTCTGCCGGCGGTCGCAGAAGCCCGGCCGGAAGGCGTCCGGCGGCTGCGGCTCGCCCACGCAGGTCAGAACCGCCGCAGTGCGGA
>Ga0315288_10007809_pt1 | contig 13556 bp, 7 predicted proteins | sample YL17G11_20_MG_FD_203454 | JGI IMG/M metagenome (GOLD analysis project Ga0315288, IMG submission 203454) | Sediment microbial communities from Yellowstone Lake, YNP, Wyoming, USA - YL17G11_20 | ecosystem: Environmental > Aquatic > Freshwater > Lake > Sediment | place: USA: Wyoming | collected...
TGTAAAGATTTGAATCCTTCTGGAACTATTCGTATTGGTTCCTGCTTGTTAACAAATCCAAAATATCCCGCATCTATTCCACGTATTACAATATTCGCACTACTCCCTCCATAAACTAATAACCCTGCTTCGGGTATCATCTTCCCGAAATTAATAGTTGTTCTTTCAGGAGATGCCGTTAATCCCTCGCTCGCACCATAGTATGTTGCACCGGCAAGAACGGTTGGAATACCATAAGTATATGCTGCTGATGATATTGCCGAGATGGTAGGATGTGCTGCCCCGTATGTCTCCAATGCCGAAGTAATACCAGCACCTTCCGCAACCCCCCCTACAACTTCTCCCCCAAATACAAATACCACCCCGGCACCATACGCAGTTGCGATTCTCTCTGGATGAGTAGATAGTAATTCTCCAGTTCCAAACACCAATTTTTCAGGGATGTATTCAATACCTTTCTTCTGTTCCAGATTGAATTGTGTTTGTACTAATTGTGCATCAGTAATACCAAGTGCACCTTTTACTTCATTCCCTGCACCAACCCCCCACTTTGAAAACTCTCCGTAGTCATAGGTTAATTTGGGATTCTCTACAAGTGATGCACTTGATGGGTTAGAAACCAACACTCCTTTCTCGTAACTTGTTTGAAGGAACGCATTGTACTCAGCAGGTGATTTTGTTTCCATTACTGCTTTATCAGTTCGGAACTGTTGTAGTGCAGGATCTACGGTTTGCATCTGATTCTTAAACGGAGTCCATCCAACAAGACCTGTTCCGAAATCTACTACAGAACCCACATATCCCTTTATTACATCGGGTGCTTTTTCTCCAAATGCCCATTGCCCAAGAAGCCCTCCAGAGTATTCAGCACGATTGCCCAATAGTTCTGTAAGCCCAACGGTTCCGGTTGCAGCAGCACTCTTCCCCCCGCTCACAAACAGCTTCGGGATGCTCCCCTCTGCCATGCCCACTTCACTAGGCGGGTTTAATCCACCGTATATCAAAGCACCCGCACCCACAACGGCTGCACCGATAACTGGGAGAACACTTAAGGACATCGCGGCGTATTCGTTGAAGAGTTCACTTTGAGCAACACCCGGCATGTTAATAGTTGCTTTGCGAACCAAATCCTCGTTCGGATAGATTTCGTTAAGTGGTAGAACCACTTTGTTTTTTACATAGAGATTAATCCCTTGACTACTAATAACTCCTTCTTCGTATATATTAGCATTAGGAAAATCCCGAATCAAATCTCTCGCAGTAAATAAATCCTTTACACTTGCGTATCCTTCTGTTGTAGTATACGCTTCTGGATTCTTTATGTAATCAACAACTATACCTGCTGCACGAGAGATATTAGAATCGCCTTTAATGACATCACGGGTTACCGTTTTGGTTACATCAAACAAAGTTGGTGCATCGGTGTGAGTGTGGAATATTGCATACCTTCCCCCTTCTTTTACTGAATCAAACAATGTATCTAAAGCAACCCCCCCATAATCCCCTTTCACTGTGTCTAATAACTTCCCCGACTGCAAACTATAAATATATGCCCGTTCCGGCTCATCGACTTTCGTAACCCCGCTTGCCATTATCTCTGCAAGGCTCGCGGCAATCTTAGGCTGCTCACCAGTATACCCAATCCTCGCGGCGATATCTGCACCCGCAACAACCTTTACTTCATTCCCCATTGGCATTATACCAGCATTACGAACAAGCCCTTCAAACCCACTGGGGTTGTTCTCCTTCCACATCGCAGTTGCATTCTCAACTGTACCCGGGGTGTTCGTCCAGTTCTGTGCAATTTTAACTATTGGCATTGCATTGTATAGTTCTCCTGCGGTTGGAAGTTTGCCTTCAAACAATCTCCCGATAGCAACATCAAGAACAAAGCCGGGAGGTTGTGACGGTTGTGCTTCTTTTCCAACGCTTGTGAACGGCTTCGGGATGCTCCCCTCTGCCATGCCCACTTCAACGCCAAGGGGGGATGTGGGGGTGATTGTTTTCTGGGACGTGGGTTCATATGTTGGGGCTATGCTGTATTTAGTACCACTCGTTTCAAAATATTTGCGTTGTGTTTCATTTGATAAACCCAAAACACCCCCGGCAACTGTAGAATCTCTATACTTGGGTATATCAGAAGAATCAAGTCCAACTCCTACCGACGGTGTTTCATATGTTAGAACTCCACTTCGCGTAATAACAGATTCTTGAACAATCCCTGATGCCCGTTTGGTATTTGCCGAACTTAAATCTTCGGCGGATGCAACAGGATCATACCCAAATAAATTAAAAAATGGGTTTGTATGTACATGTGCAACCGCATTTGCCCCCGTTGGAACAGGAGATTCACCTACATACCCATATCCCCCTTGGACGGTTGCTAATAGTTCATCAGTATCTTTGTTTCCATATACAAGTGTTTCACGATTTAAAAAACCAGACTTGTGTTCCTGCAAATGAAGCATTGCCCCACTCAGTGATTTGTCTGCTCCAGCATCAACGGCGATGATCCTTGCTATATTCATTGATGTTTTTATAGGGTTTATTGGATCAATTGCACCAATCCAAACCCCTGCTTCTGCAACACCCTCAAAAAATTCAGGGGCTTGCCCCATTGTACTTTCACGAATATTCTCTAAAGCAAATGACGATTTATATGTTGGTTGTTCCCCCTTGACATTCGCCACCGCAGCCCCTATCGCGCCCGTATACCCCGCAGCCTCCATTGACGCTGCGACTTGCGAAGGAGAAACCAGTTCGAGTTGCTGTGCCTTCCCTACACTCGTAAAAGGTTTCGGTTGGGCTGCTTCCGCTATCTGTGCCGGTGTCTTATACAACGGATTCTTAACAAGTTGCCAAGGCTGCGGCTCCATCCAAGTCTGCGTCTGGTGCTCTGGTGCTCTGGAATGATCTTCCAACATCATTGCGGCATTCGCATTATATCTTGTCTGTTCAACTCTCTCTTTATCAACATTGAACGATGGTGGGGCATTAATAATATATCCACCAACCTGTGATTGGAACTTCTGACTTTCAGATGCAGATGCGGGTACTGCTTGTTTATATATTGTAGCAACAGGTTCTGGTCTTACCATCTTGTATTCGGGTTGTTCATACGGAATGATATTTTGTTTAACCGGGTTCCAGTTCGGTGTAACATCGGTGATTTGTCCCGTCTGTGCATTTACCATTCTAAATGCAGCATCGGTAGCAAACGTTTCACTCGTAGCCATCGGGAGGAATTGTGTACCTGTATCTCTCTTTAGAGTGTTCGGAGATACCAACCCGGGCAGCATCGCATAGTTCATATCTTCACGATTATATCTACCGGGTAACTTAACCGCACCACCAGGATTAAACATGTCCTGCATGGTTCGACCATCAAGAAGTTTTACCCCCCCATATAAATCCGAACCCTGATTGGAATAGTTCTGTGGATTCTTTCTTATGGCATCTACAAGTGCTTGTTCTGATGGCGACCACATCGGGTTTCCATACTGATCATATACAATAGGAGTTTGTGCCTTTCCACTAATCATCCCAGATTGCAACGCATAATCTCCACCACCAATAGTAGCCATTGGATATCTGCGAGTGAACCCTTCCTGTGTAGATGGGATAAGTTGACTTCCAACAAAACCTCCACCGGGCGAATAGGTAATCTTGGTATCCGTTCGGAGTTGTGCTTCTTTTTCTCCTATTGGCACATATGTTTTATTACCCATTCCAGAAAACATTGGTTGTGCCTTATATCCAATAAGTTCACCAGAAGGACCGATACTTGTATAATCGCTACGGACATTGGTTATAGGTACGCTTTTTCCACCCATTCCAGAAGATAGGTCTAGCATATCCACAACAGAACGTTCTGGCAATAAGTTTCCTGCTTTATCTCTTGGTGCAAGTTGAGTAAATGCCAGCATTGGATCGAACCCTTCATTGATTGCCCGTTGTCGTGCTGTTCGATCTAAAAACTCTCCCTTGTTCAATGCTTCCATTGCTGCATCGTAATACTTCCCACCCCCAGAGGTTGTTACTTTCTTGCTCGTATCAATATTGTATTTCGCATTGTTGCTCTCTGAAAATGGTTGTAACGCATCATATGGATTTAATCCGCTATTTTTAAAGTTTTCTTTTGAAGTCCAACCGGTTCCTGTCCACACTTGTCCAAGTGGAGATACTGTTCCGATAGCAGGAGTTGTTGGTTGTGCCGCAGTAAACTCAAATGTTCTCCTCTGTGGATCGGTTGCACTTAGCATTGCGAGATAAGATGTAGGATTGTTCAGGTTTTGCGAGTATCCATTTATATTCCCTGCCGCATCTCTAGTTGCTATGGATTGATATTGTGAACTATACCCGGTTGCATATGTTAATGGCGTATTAGAAGATGGTGCTAATAGATAATTCTCACGGGTAAGACCGCCAACATTCGCAGCCATCTGATTTGCCTGCATATTAGTAATTGGTACACTATCCCCCCGAATTGCCGCTTCCTGCTGTTGCCATTGCGGAGAACCAACATCATATGGATTTGACATTACAGACTGCCCATATACTCCAACATCTGCACTCTTACCCGGATGATATCCCGCAGAGGTAATATCGGCAAGTGACAATCCCGTTCTTTGCATCTCCACTTGTCTACGTGCATCAAGGTCAGCAGACTGTTGTATCTGATTCTGTTGTGCACGATATTCTTCGGGTAGCATACCATACTGTTGCGAGAATGCTGAAACATTAATTGCCCGTTGTTCACGAACCTCACCAGCCGCACGTATTGTAGCATCACTAAGTGCTTGTTGTGCAGCCCTCTCGTCTAAAGAATTATAAGCAGAATCAACCGCCCTTCTTCCCGCTTCCCACTCATTATACGCACTACGGCTTTCCTGCGATTGCATACCCCTAGCATCTGTAGTGTATGGCGGGGGTGTCGTCGGGTAATTAGATCTTGCTGTAGCAGCAGCAGATCGCACCGCCATAAATGTATTATAAGCATCTTGCGCTTGTAACAATTGTTCGTCTGCCATTTCAATACCCCCTCTTCATTACCCTGCCGAAATTCTGGATGTTCGGGCGGTGCACCTGGAACGCACTCTCGCTCATTGGCCGGATCCACTTCTGCTGCTGGATATCGCGGTGGTGCAATTCCATCCGCTTGCGCTGCCACCACACATTCTCTTTCGCCTGTTTGCGTTTGGCGGTTTCGATAGATGAATAATATTTGTTCTGGGGGTGAGGGACCGCGACAGGTCTGGGGATGTCAATTACCTGGTGGGTATGGTATCCCCCGAACCGATACGCATTCAACCCTTCGGTTACAGCAGGCAATGTGTTCAGGTGCTCATCCCACGCATTCGCATTCTGTTGTGCTGATGGCGGGGGCAACGCAGAGAAGTCGGGCATTTAAATGTTTATGGGTGATGAAAAGAGATAAAAGTATTGGTGGGGTATTCACTTAAAGGTGAACGCCAATACCGCGCCCGTCAGCGAAAGATACATCAACGCCTGCCCAGCCGCCAAAAACTCCGGGGGTAGTATCCCTCCGCCAAGCATCCCCCCGCTTAACCCGAACAGCCCGATGCAGATCATTCCATAAATCGTTGCCGTCGCTGTTCCTCTGGTACGCAGCCACATCCCGATGAACACCATCGCAAAAACCATACCATAGAATATCGTATCCGTTGTCGCTGCCGTATACGGGCGCATCGCATTCCACGCAGCGTTCGGTAAATCAAATCCATTCTCGGTGATGTTGTTCGCAAAGGCATCTATGGGATACCCGCCCAACATCGGAACAGGCAACTGCGTTACCTGCGTGGTAGTGAACGTGACTTCGTTCCCGCAACCCGTAGGATCGCACGCCTTATAGTAATACGCAGTGCTGCCGAACACTGGCGTTCCTTTCATGGTATACGCAATCACGCCTGCGTTGGATGTGACGTTCGGGAGATGGGCGAACGCTCTGCCCGTTTCAAAGGACCACTGGAACCACCCGACAGTTCCCGCAACACCGTTGCCGTTCAGGGTGAAGTTGTTATTCCCTACGTTGGTTGCTGCCAATGTATTCGGGACTGCCGATACGGATGCACACAGGAACAGCACCGCGAGGAAAAGGTAGAGTGCTTTCATGTCAGTACCCCTGCTGGTAATCAACGCGATAGATGCTCATGTAATACAATGAGATGAGCAATGCAATCCACATGGCGATGAGCATCCAGTAATACACGGGCCATATCCACCAGATAATGCCAGGGTCAAGTGGCGGTGTTGTTCCGTAGTTAAACGAGTAATACCAAGTCATTAATGGTTTGATTACGGCACTTCCCCAGATTGCCGAGATGATGAGCACCACTGTATCGGTGATGAACGCTAATCCCGCTAATAGCATTGCGCCCGAGGATGCCATCAGACACCACCCGACGCTTCGTTCTTAGATGTAATCCAGTGATTTAAAATCGCTGCTATCAGGTACAGTAATGCCGATACACCGAATGCGACTTCAAGGAAATAGACGGTGTTCATTCCATCCGCACTCAACCCCAAGGTGTTTGCGTATGTGTTTAATTTTACTACGACAACACCGAGTATCGCCCACACTGCACCAACGATAAGGATGTTTAATCCCGTTCCGAATAAACTGCCTGCACTCATGATTACCACCCCGCGTCTGGCCCGGGTTTGTAGAACAACTGTAATACAAACATCAGGTACATTCCCCAGATGGCGAACTGCACCACCAGTAAGAAGGCAATGCCGTATGCTTGGCCGGACGTAACAATCCACGGGAATATCGAATACAATATAAATGAAAATGCCGCGATGCTGACCAGGCATTTTATGAACAAGAGCAACGACGAATATGCTGTCTGGATTGCTACTGTTGCGATATCAACTACCTGTGCGGTAAGTCCACCCGCAGAGTTCATTGTGGTTATTTCAGTGTTAAGGTTGATGTTGTTATACTGCGGGTTGACCGCACCGATGGGTTGCGTTTCGCTCGGAAAGATTGCGGCAGAGTTGATGAACACTACGACGCATTGCAGGATAATTAAGAACATGAATATCTTAACTACCCGGTTGCCCGGTCCTGCGATGCCGAACCGTTCGTGCACCGTTTCCTGCATGTACGTCATAATCGCTAACGCACAGCATACCACTAATATCCCGAACCCTGCTGCCATGTTGGGATAGGCGAGCCACCCGGCAAAAATACAGAACCCCGCCCACAACGGCATCAGGAGCGCAACGAACTTTGTATCCCGCTGGCTTGCCGTTGCACCGATGAGCAGGATAGTAAACAATGCGAAGTAGTTGTAATACCTAGCGAGCATCAAGGGATCGGATATCACGCCTTCAATCCCTAATGACAATCCATAGATACTACCCAACCACGTTACACCCATTCCCGCTGCTGCGTATGATAATGGCATTGCTCACACCGTCCTGCTGGCATTATAGTGCCATACGGTCTGAACACCACGGACATTCCTTAGCGTGACGCAATTCGTTGTGAGTGTGGTTCCCGGCATAAATATCAACTGCTGTATCGTTGACTGATTTGGATACGCAAACGCCCACGTTTCCGTGATGCTGGTTGTCAATCCCGATACATCCTGATAGTCTATACACATCGAACCATATGAAATATTTGGTTCAACGAAATACACTTTGGTAGTATTGCCAAGCGATGTGTATGTGTTATTTCGCTGTGTGGGTGGCATTATATTCGGTGTGTTTACATAGATGTTCAGCATTGAATCACTGGGGAACGCCTGTACATGATAGTTGTTCAAACCATACTCTGCACTGGTTAAGTAGATATCGTATTTCAGCGAACCCAGCATAGTAAACGTAACCGTTCCATCCCCTCCCGTCATTCCGCCAAGTACAAGTGTTTTATTTACCATGTCTGATTGTGGTCCTGCCTGGATACCATACAATTCGTCAATCCAATTCTGTGGCATTGACGACTGATTGAACGTTGCGTTGCACTGCACGTTGGTTAACCGCGAACCGTATTCATTCATTACAGTCAACTGGACTACGTGCGGGGTCCACCAGGTATTCTGTTGGTTTTGGTTGCTGCTGATGATGATGTAATTAAGTTTTGTATTCTGCCCATTTCCCAACGAAATATTCGCTGTGTTGTTTACGGTAAGGGTAACAGTATATTCCCCGAGGTATGGATAGACATGCGCTGATGTTAATGCGGTTGCAGAGTATGATCCGTCCCCGAAAGACCAGTTGTATATTCTACCTGTAGTGGTTGCATTTCCGAATACGGTCAGATCATTACAATTAACGAACAACCCTGGTAACCCTGCTGTAGGAGTACATGCGAAATCCACATTCATATAACTTGCATTGTACTGGGCAGTCACCGCACCGAACAGTGTCGTGGTATTCGTTACAGAGGTATTCTGCCAGAGATACGCCCTGCTCGATACCGTATAAGTTCCCGGTACAGTATATACGTGCGACGTTAAACCATTAGTTGTATTCGCAATCGAACCATCCCCAAAATCCCAATCGAAACGATTCGCGGTGAAGTTGTTATTCCTTGTTGCGAATAGAACATTGGTTTCGGATACGAGCGGGGCGTTGTTGCTTATTGTGAAGTTGCTGAACGTCTGCCAATCTAAGAAGGTTATATTCGTTGCGATGAAATTAGATAACGGGAAGTAAATAGCATATGTAGAATTACCAAGGAATCCACTACCGAAGTATTGGTGATTGGGGATGGTATCATCCCCCCATATGGTTGGGTTAGTTGGCTCGGTGTAATTCCAATACACCATTCTCACATCGACGAAAGATGCTCTGTTTTCGGTAAGCCCGATTGTACTAAATCCCCCCGGTCTGGTTGCATTGATTATTATCGTTCCCACTTGGTTATCAATAATAGATTCTGTGATATACACTCCTGAGAAGGTAGTGGTATTCGCAGTAACCCCTGTTGCGATAGTATTCGCTGGATTGAACACCAATGTTGTACTGATATTATTCGATATGTTCACATACTGGATTTGAGCCGTTCTATAACGGGGGGTTAAATTTGTTATGTAGGCGTTACCCGGTGGTGCTGCGGAGGGATTAGTTTTAAATCGCAATGTGCTACCGGGATTGGGATCTAATACACTTGGGAATAACCCCCCACGATATTCTGCCCACGGTGCAGAGAATGAAGTACCACCACTATTCCATCTCTCACTCGTGGACATCCTTGTTTCATCCAGATATATTCTGGCAGAGTCTGTAGTCCCGCCGCCAACAACCGGATCACCGTAGGCTATAGGGTTTGCAGTATCATAGTTGCCTGCCGCCGTAACCTGTGCAACCTGCACACCATCTACTGATACATTGACCACACCGTTGATTCTTTGAACTGCAAGGAAACTCCATGTGTTTAATGGGAGAGAGAATGTTCCTGTTTGGGTTGCCCCAAAGAAGGCTCTCCACCCATCAGAGGTTGCGGATGCTGTAGAGTGATAGATACCCCACCCATCGGTTCTTGCAACACTGTCGGATGTTCTCGAAACAATAAAGACATTGTTCTTCGATGCGGTTGGGTATACCCACTGTTCGATAGTAAGATTCCCCGTTCCGAAGTTTAATGCTGTTGTAGATGGTGTGGATAACCTATCATTATCAGCATTGAATAGTGCGGATGCGGTTCCGAACTTCTTAATTGTGGTTTCTGTAGTTACTGATAGAGGAGTCCATGCAATACCCATAAGACCGGGGAATGAAGTTCCACCCGCAGCACCGTTCATGTGCATCCATGTTTTTACATTGATATCCACATCGGAAGATTGGTTGAAATATGCAGTTGCATTTTGAAAACCAAATGGTGCGGTGGTATTTGTCATTGAAAGATTGACTGTATAATTCCCTGCAACGGAATACCAGTGGAGCGTGCTGTTCCTTGTTTGGCTGGTATATTCATCTCCGAACGTCCAGTTCTGCGGATTCGGATTAAATGTATTTAGTGAAGCGTTTGTGAGTGTTGCGTAATTGTATATGTTAGTTACAGGAGATGCACTAGGGGATAATGTTATACCAACAGAAGAACCTACGGGTGTTAGATATTGGATTATGATAATACCGTCACTTCCGTTACCCCCGGTACCCCCTGCCCCATAAGCGGCACCCCCACCCCCAGAACCCGTATTGGCAACTGCCGACACACCGGGGTGAGAGGCGGTGGAACCACTGTCGCCACCAACCTTTATACCGTTCCATCCGCCACCAACTGCCACCGTCGCCGCTAGGGCTGCCGCACCGCCACCCCCGGCATATGCGGTATCGGTTCCGGTAATGTCAGAATGTCCGGCATCACCACCAGCACCACCAACTACGGCGGTCCCAGTAGCACCTACTCCTGCATTTCCGCCTCCACCGCCTCCTCCACAGTTCCCTGTTATAACAGAGTTTCCACCGGCATTGCCTTCACCTGCTGTTCCAGCAGCACCGGCTTGTGTAGTTGTATATCCACCACCGCCACCTCCAGAACCCCCGGTTCCCGGAGTGTTTAGGTTAAAAGCACTTCCTGCCAGACCTCCCCCGACAGTTGTTGTTTCTCCCGATGCAATACCCCCGCTGGTCATTGAGGATACACCACCCTTTGTTGGGGGGGTGGCGACAAATCCGCCTACACCTTTTGCACCAACAACTATTGTTTCAGTACCGGATACAACGTGAGATGCGACTTCCCGAAGCCCCCCTGCACCCCCACCACCTCCGACATTTCCGTCAGCGCCGCCGCCCCAACCTCCGCCGCCTCCGCCTGCAATTACGAGTGCACGAACCCTGGTTACACCGGCTGGAACTTCCCATGTGGTTGATCCCGAGGTTGTCCATCTTATAATTGTATATCCCGGAACACAGTCTGTACATACTTCTTTATCCCCAACAACTACCCATGTGGGATCTATAACAAGAGGGTATGCAATTTCAGAATAGAATGGAGTTATTACTAACTGGGTTGTTGAAACACTTGATATGTTTCCTATCTCTGCGGGAATGATAACTTCTGATACATTATACGTTGTTATCGTTCTGTTATATTCCAGATTGAGTTTGCCATCAACATAGGTATATTCCATCTCGATTCTTTTACCTGATGCGTCGATACCGTAGGGTTTCTCAATAATGATACCCGTCATAGTATTACCAGATGTTTCCGACACGATCTTCCACTGCCCACTATCCCACTGGATAAGTTTAGAATCTGAACCGAGGGTTACCGGGAATGAAAGTTGTTTATCTTCTTTGAGGGTAATAGTTTCTTTGAGTTTCTTTCCCGAATATTGGTATGCCATGCTGACGGTGGGGTTGTCAAAAATAAAGTATTGTTTTTCCCCAGTTTCCCAAACAAGAGAATCCCCGATTTGTTTTGTATTGGCTGGTGCGAATCTGACACCATCTATTTCGGTGTATGCGGTTGCTTTTAATTGAGATGCCTCGAATACAACTTCACCACGATTCATCTCGATGGTTGTGCCATCTTTAGAAGTTTCACCTTCCCGCAATGCAACATTGTTATCTGCTGCTGATATGCTCGGAATTATTGTAAGCATGAGGATAAGCAGGACTACAATATACTTATTGAGTTTCATCGCCGCTTCCTCACACTGTTCCATTGATATTGTTTACAATACGGACATTGTTTGGGGTGAGATACCATAGAAGTCCACTTGTATCCACAACGCTTACAGGTGCAGGAACTCATGGAGTGATATTAATATTAATTCCATAAAAGGAAAGCGGATATTATATGATTATGGGGTAATGAGATTTCCGTGTAGGAATGTCTTAATAAAAAAAGTTGTGTGATTAATCGGAATCTTTACATCCGTTTGTATGTTCTTTACATCCGATGATTACCGGCGGATCAACTTTCCACCATTTCGGAACTGCGGCTCCAAGATGCCAGTATGAATTTCCATAGGTGTGATGCGTAGAAATAACATCTCCGTGGTTAGTAGATACCTTTACAGTAAAGTCTTGAAGTCCATCGGGCTTCGATGCTCTGAACCACACCCACTGTAAAAGGAACCCTTTGGTAATCTTTGTTTCCAGTATCAACGGGCATGTGCTTGCCGATACAACTTTTGCAGGGCTTCCACTTACCGCATGACCGAGCATTGCCACATAGGTAATCTTTCCCCCTGCGACAGTAACATGAGCAAACTCATCCTGACCACCATTACTGTTCGGGATGTAGAGTGTGAACTGTCCCGGGATTACTTCAATTTCAGTAATGCCATCTGGTGAAATCGGATAGAACTTGAACGTTCCGTTTGCGCCATCAGGGTTTGCATCGTTGCGAACTCCTACTTCTGGAGTGAGCGTGTTATATCCAGACCTGACAATAACCTTGATGGTTCCTACGAGAAGTGCGTTCTGCTGGGGTTCTGTGAACATAGGAGTTGCTTTGTATTTGCTGTCAACACCGCTCACGGGATCGTGGATTACATTGTATCCATCGTTAGCATGTTCATCAATCCAATTTCCGTTGTTCCAAATCGCCGCCACTGGCAGCACAAGGCACAGGCACAGGGCGAGTGCGATGATCATAAGTGATTTGTAGTTCATTTCTTTACCTCTGTTTTCCATTCATGCCCGCACTTGCGACACCAAGATAGTCCATCGGTGCGGCGATAACGGACATCCTTGCCCTTACACTTCGGGCATTCTGGTACATCGGATGCCATAATAGTGTGTGGGTGTGTGTGGATATAAAGGTTACTCAATAACCAATTCGCTTGGATCTAATCCAGTATACATCTCATCAAACCCCAACTCATTCGCATGATCCATATATCGAATGATCTTGTCGATATGCAACCGAACTGTATCGTGATGATATGTTCCTACCATTCCGCTTACAACATGGGCATCAATATATGGTTTTAACATACGCTCGCCCAACAAGGCAATCTCCGAACAATCACCCACGCGATTCGCCCACGTTATATTCGTAGAGTTGACATACCTAGAATCGCTTGCGTTGTATCTGATATTCTCACCAATCCATATATTCACATTATCTGCGTAGTTCAATTCACTGGTGCTATTGTAATAAATAATCTCCGACTGTTCTTCGATTGTCATAGCAGATGCAAACGGAATTATTATGCAGAAAATAAGGAGGGGGAAAAGTTTCATTTTGGTTTCTCCTTCTATCGTATTAAATCGTTGATAAACCCAAATCCATCCTTATCCTTCTTTCCCCGCTTGCCATGCTGGATACATCCTTCCTTGCACCAATACAATTTACCGTTGGTGTATATCGGGGATTCGCAGACCTCGCAATGGGTTTCCGTAAACCACATGGTTATCTGATCTTGTTTCTGTTTCTCCATGAGAAGTTCATATGCGGTTTTGGGTTTGGGGATTTCCGGGAACTGCTTTGGTTTGTCGCACATTATTGCATCAACCCCCACACTCCTAATTTGCCTTGCACGTTTGCATTTTTTATACGCAAATCCGCAGTTTCAAAGGAATCTTTTTCAAGTTCAAACCCAGTAAAATTAAATCCCTCTTGATAT
>Ga0315288_10007811_pt1 | contig 13555 bp, 11 predicted proteins | sample YL17G11_20_MG_FD_203454 | JGI IMG/M metagenome (GOLD analysis project Ga0315288, IMG submission 203454) | Sediment microbial communities from Yellowstone Lake, YNP, Wyoming, USA - YL17G11_20 | ecosystem: Environmental > Aquatic > Freshwater > Lake > Sediment | place: USA: Wyoming | collected...
GCCCATTGCAGCACAATCATTTCCACCCAAAGACGCATCACAATTTAAACAACTATTAATTGGCGTAAGCGATTTTACTGGAACAACAAAATAATTCTGGTTTTTCAAAAGCTCCTTGTTAAATTCCGAAAGAGCGCTAGAATATGCGGCCATCTTTGAATCAAATGCGTCATCTAGTTTATCTAATTGTGTTGCTGCCGCCGCAGCCGCCGGCGAAACGGTTTCAGGTGCAGAAGACGCAGACGACGATGCAGCAGCCGCTTGAGGTTGTTGACTCCCGTTATCAAACCCTTCAATATTCATTCCCACAACTTTGCTATTTCCAGTATTTTGTGCTAAATAAGTATTCATACGGTTTAATTTATTTTCATCTTTTAAAAATGCGCGGCCCTGCCTCAAACTAATATTTTTTAAACTATACTTGTCATTGTCATTTTCATCGCCGTTGCTGCTTTTGTTATTACTGTTATTATTATCACTCGTTCCAAATATATTATCAAAAAACATGTGTATATATGTTATATATTATTATTATTAACTATAACATATGCGCAGAAAAACTTGTCAAATTTATTTATATATTAAAATTAATTAATGTTAATCTCTCTTCTCTCTTATAGCTTGTAAAAAATAAACTATATTTTATACTGTAAGAAATGCAAGGGAAATCGATAGACCATGTCATAAGAATATAGTTTGATTTTTGTACAAGTTATAAGAGAGAAGAGAGATTAATGTTATTCATACACTTTGTAATTTTGGTTTAAACATTAAATATAATATTGATGTTGACCCAACTAAATACATGATAATGCTAAATAAGGTGGTTTTATACAATTCATTAAAATCGTACAAGGATGAAACTGCCGCCAATTTCGTATGATGAAACTTATCGCCCAATTCTAATATGTTCAAATACTTATCTTGAAACAGGTTTATATTGGCATTAATTTTTGAAATTGTGGTTGAATTTAAATACACTTGTGACCGAACTTGTTCAAGAAGGTTATTTGCAGCAAACCTATAATTTGTCAACAACTCGTCATTCAAGTCTTTTGCGTGAGAATCAGAACTAACGTGTCCTGCAGTTGTCGTCTTTGTATTTGACGTTGACGTCGTCTTTGGCATTAGCGTTGGCATCGATAATGTTACATTTTTATGATAATTTATATAATTTGATTTATATTGACTAATCATATTATCAAATAAAGAATTCACGTTATTTATTTTACTTTGAATGTCATCTGTTGCCATTTTTTTGTTTTTTATATTGTATATATTTATTATTTATTATATATATACAATTATAAATTTATTAATTTATATTTATTTATTATTCAGCAATGGCTTTTGGGGGGGCAGCACCACCACCGCCCCCACCAAACATTGATGACATTCCAGGTATCTTGTCGAATATTTTACCCATTGAACTTGATTCAAATTTGTCTAAAAACGATTGTGCCGTTTTCAAAAGCGGCTCCATGCTTTTCATATTTTCCATCAACTTTTGCTGCTGGTCCATTAGCGTGTTTGTTTGAGACGTAAGACCTCTAACGCCGTCTTGTCCAACAATATTTTCTAAATTATCATATGCCTTCTCCAGTGTTTTGGCATAGTCAACACGATTATTTACAGGGAGGTCATCTTCGTCGTTAATGCTTGCCGGGCTCAAATCAGTCATGGGTTCAACCTTTTGACTGTTTGTCTTTAAAGAAGAAGCAGATGTTGTTACTTTTGACGCCTTACCCGATGTTCCTGCACCTGTTACTCCTGAAAGCGGGGTTGCGGCTGCTGCTGCTGGTGCTGCTGCGGCCGCTTTGGCTGGTGCTGCTGCGGCCGCTTTGGCTGGTGCTGCGGCCGCTTTGGCTGGTGCTGCTGCGGCGGCGGCCGCTTTGGCTGGTGCTGCAACGCCGTCCACCTGGGTAGCCGACTCATCTGCAATTGGATCTGGGGTTGTCGCCGCATCAAAACCCTCTTTGCTAGTTACGAGGGTTTTGGATATTACAATAATAAAATTTGTTAATATTAAAGTTACAATTAATACTATTGTCATATTTTTACTAAAGTATGTTGATATGAATCCTACCGATAGAAATATTAGTAGTGCGTAGCTATCTCTCAATACAATATAACCAAAAAAATTAATAACTGCTAAAAATGCAACAATGTACAATACATTTTTATCTTGAAGCATGGATTGAACCACCTTTGGAAGTTTCATGTGAACGTTGACCATTTTATAAAGACGCCTATAATATAGTATATATAATTAACGCAAGAAAATAATATGTATAAACAATATACACACAACTCAAAATATATATTATTATAATTTTCTAAACAGAATTAAATTAAATTAAATAAAATAATATTTAATGGACTACGATTCAAAATACTGTCTGGCATATTGTGAAATTTTTAATTCAAAAATTCACGGAAAAGATCATTCTAGTTCAAAAAACATTGACTCACACTATTTAATCTTCATGACATTACACAATCATGATTTTAATAACCATGCAGAATTTGTCGAAATTTCAAATTATATTTGCATGATAAGAGAGAAAACAAAAAATCGTTATTTTAATTTTTTCATGTATTCTCATTATTCAGATCATCCAGTCATTAGAAACTACAATGAAATCCTGATAAAAAAAAATTACATATCTTTGGAAATTATAGAGTGTGTTGAACTTGAAGGAGGAGAACACGTGGCAATTTACAAAACATTTTGGTTGCGCATAATTCAGCGTAAATGGAAACGTTACTGCGAGTCAAAAAAGAAACGCGTGGCTGCATTGTTACAACCTTATGGACTATTTATGAGAGAAATTGGCAGTTCTCGTTTCAACGATGCCCGCTTCCAACCTAAAATTGTATAATTACCATCTAGAATTGTACACCTGTTATTATGCCTTTTTAAAGTTAATATTCTTGAATATGATGGATTAATCCATGCATCATTCGACCAATTTTGTTCCCCAATAAAAATTTGGTCTCCTTCTATTTTTAAAATGACAGCAATGTGTCCGTATGGCGTATCACTATTGTTTCTTGCCCAAATAATAACATCATTCACTTTGGGCATGTTGTTTTTTATTCGGCATTTTGAATTGTTTTTATATGTTTTGAATTTATATTTGGAACCAGTTTCAGTTGAATCAACTGTTTTTAATGCAAACACATCTTCAGCACCATCAACCGAATTAAACGTAACACCAAGTTTAGTAATTAGGTGCCGTCTGGCGTATTCAACACACTGCCATTGCATTCCAGAAAATATTTTTTTATTTTTATAACTAATAAAATTATCAAAGCCAGATTCAAATGAATTATTGCAGTTGGAATATGCCGGAACATCTTCTAAATGACCGACAATATTACCAAATTCAATAACACACTTATCTTTTCCTTGATTTGAAAAATATCTTCTTTTTTTACTACCTTGTATTGTTTTTTTTACCTTGGACCGACTCGTTTTATTTTTTCGTAAAGAATTTCGCATAATGTTATTTGTTATTATTTATATTATTATGATATGATATTTTTTCAATCTAATTATAATTGATATACCTGAATAATATAAATAGTGTGTGGGCGTGTGGTATACACCTTATTTATTGTCTATATTTCCTTGACTGTCTGGTTCTGGTTCTCCTGGACTGTCTGGTTCTAGTTCTTCTTGACTGTCTGGTTCTAGTTCTCCTGGACTGTCTGGTTCTGGTTCTCCTGGAACCACCTCGTGCGGCATTAAATGCTGAGTGTTGTTCTTGAGGAAGAGTGTCCTGAAGACGCTGTTTCAACTGACTGCTAAAATTCGATAACACTTGGTCAAGAGCTGTTATGTTTTCAGACAAGCTTGCATCTTCCGCATCTATAAACCCGCGCATTTTATCAATGTCGGCAGGAATGTCTCTCAAAATATTTTCATACATTTGATTTGCCCTTGTTAATGTTTCCAACTGTCCCGTGAGTTCTTCAATTCTTTTATTCAATTCACTAATTTGGTCGTTCAAAATGCCAATCTGCCCTTCATTTTCATTCTTTTGGGCTTTATTTGCCAAATCACCCACCAAGCGCTCTCGTTCTTCCATCAATTTAGTTCTATTGATAACTGCCGCATCCAGTTCGCGCTGTATTTCTCCGCGACCTGCAATGTACTGTTGAATAAATATAAAGTAAGGATTCAATTCATCCAGCATCTTTCGAATTTTTTCAGCGTATTTATTTATTTTAACTGAATTCTCTCGTGTTCTAGATGCAACTTGCGCCAAACCCATCAACTTGTCTCTTATCAGAGAAACAGAAGGACTGGCGTTCAAATAACCTGGATTATCAATCAAAAGTTTATTTTTTCGTCGAAATGTTTGCGCGCGAGGTGAATTGCTGCGGCGTCTTGGGGACGGGGACGACCTTCGTCGTGGTGACTTCTTTGGAGTTTTTTTTTTCATGCCCAACATTTTTCTAATTAGTGGACCCGGTGATGAACCCGGCGATGAACTCATTGACGAATCATTATCCATCATGTTAACTGACCCTTCTGGCGTTGGCATTTGACTTTGACTTATAGATTCATCTGCTGCTGCCGCAATAGGAGAAAGCTGATAAGGAGGCTCTTGTGCTTCTGGAGAATTCCAAGGAGGCTCTTGTGCTTCTGGAGAATTCCAAGGCTGCTGTTGCTGTTGCTGTTGCTCTTCGGGCGTAACCAGAACCGTTGACTCGGCAAGATTCGGTTCAGCGGCAGCAGCATCAACTGGAACATCCATGTTATCAGGGTCAGGAGCAGCAACAGGTGATGGAATTCCTAATGCTCGTCTTTCTCTTCTAGAAATTTTTGGCATTTTAAATACGTGTAAATAATAATATATAATATCACAATATTATATATTCTAAATATTAATCGTTTTTTCAATAATTATATATGTTGTATTATAACAAAATTTAAAAATTAAAACATTATTTTCAATAATGCCTCTTCTGGACAACTCTCGGACAATATTCCATCAGTCATGTATACACCAAAATGTTCTTTTGGGTCGTCACTTTCTAATGAAAAATGGCATAGATAATATTCATTGCGGTAATCAATCTTTTCAAATTTATCACTTGAACATGCTAGCAATAGTTTCTTATCTTCAATCGTTTGATCAAACCCATAATGTTTTAAATTATTTAGTTTTTCTTGTTCAGTCAATTCATCAACTAGTATACTGTGACCACCCGTAACTATTACACCATTTTCTTTATGTTTATATAATAGGTTCAAATCATTACTTATATTAAATGGGTTATATTTAAATGACCGAAATAATTTTATTTTTTTATAGCCTTGTTTGTATGTTTTAACTAAATCACCAACCTTTAACTCGCTGACTTTCTTATACACTTCCTCTTCATTCTCTGTAATTAAAATAAGCGTATTTGCCTCATAACAAATAATAGAATAAATCATTGTAACAGTAGTAGCTCCACGAAATGATATAATAGGACTTAGATATGGTGGTCCTATGCCTAGAGCACTTGCTGTTGTTGTGGCTATTGTAACAGCGTCACCAGAAAGTCCATTACTCGACAATCCGGATAAACCGAACGTTTGGGAACCAATAAAATTAACTAGATCGGGAATTGTAATAGATTTCAATGAGGAACAACCAGCGAACGCATAATCACTAATAGTTTGAAGTTGTGAATTTGGTGAAAATATTACAGTATCCAAATGGGAACAACTATCGAACGCATTACCACCAATAATCGTAACTGAAGCGGGAATTATAATAGATGTCAATGAAGAACAGCCACTGAACGCAGCAACACCAATAGTGTGAAGTATTGAAACTGATAAAAATGTTACAGAATTCAATGATAAACAACCAGTGAACGCACTAGAATCAATACTCGTAACTATATTGCCAACTGTAAGTGATTTCAAATCGGTAGGATTGGGGACTGTACTACTTTGACCAAGAGTTGTTACTGAACTGGATTCGTACGAATAATTACCGCCGGTGTATAGATAAATATCGCCATCCCAAGTTAAAGAAGGTCCTTGAGATGCAGTATACACGAGTATAGTTTGTGACATATTATAATATATACATTATAAAATAAAAATAAATAATTAAAATAAAAATAAATAATTAAAATAAAAATTAATCAAACTTTTCAACATCTCTTGTTATTTTTCCTAATGTTTGCAAGATTTGTTCCTGGTCTCTCTTTATTTTAAATAAATTATCATCCGTTTTACTAACATCTCCGTCAATGCCATCAATATATTTTGAAAGCTCTTTGTATTTTGCCTCCCGATTACTTCCTTTCATTAGCAACGCATTTTTCAAATTTCGTATTTCTTTGAAAATCATTTGTTGGTCCCTTTTTATTCCAGCCACTATTGCGCTGGGTACTTTCTTTTTCCCCAAACCTTCCACATTTTGACCTTGATGTTCGTCATCTTCACGACCTTCATGACCTTCATAACCTTGGTCATAATGATGATGACCATGATGATCATGATGAGGATGTTTTTTTTTGTGCTTGGATACTTCTAAATTTTTTAAATATTTCAACAGTCTCTCCAACGCCCTGATTTGCATAACTATTTTATTTTTAAACTCTTCATAATAACCATCATACCTTCTTACAATGTCTTCTAAATGTGGATTTGATTGTGATTGTTTTTTTATAAACAACCTATTTCTTAGAATTTTATTTCTAGTTTCGTCCTGTTTGCATTTCAAAATATGCATGCGCGCATCTCTATTAAACAAGGATAATGCAGTATCTTGTTCTTCGCTTGCACTTGAATCAATATAATCCGGTTTTAAAATCAAAATGCTCTTATGAAAATTCATAGTATATAATGTAACAAGGTATATATTTAAACAACTAATAAATTATTTATTTTTATATTTATTTATATACTTTTATTAAATTAAAAGTGTTTAGTTAGTATATAATAAAATGGACGATTTTGTTACAGGAGCAGAAGTTAGAGTTGACGGACTTGTAAGTGCCTCGAGACACAATGGAAAGGTTGGAAAAATTGTAGATGTATTCCCAGATGAAAATAAGGTGCAAGTGATTCTCGATGACGATGATAAGTCTAATATTAAAGTCGCAACCGGTAAACTGACGCTGATTCGGCCGGCAGGGCGTCCAGCTGCGGATTCGATGTTATTAGATGCGAGAAAAGCTAGTGCGTCAGCACCCGCTTCAGCATCAGCTTCATTAAGGAAAATTCCAGTGGTGTTGCTTGGAGAAATGCACAATGACCTTCGGTGTGCTAAAGACAATCTTCCAAAATTAAAGGCCATTGGATTTCACGAAATGACGCCATCGCAATTTTTATTAGTTTCAGAAGGAAGATGTGTAAATCCTTGCTTCCGGCTATTTGTTGAACGGTTTAGGGTGCCAGATGATAGAATTCTATTGGAATATGACACTCTAACCAAATCATCAATGTTGAATGGATTATTATTAGAGACAATTACATTACAAAATCTTTTGGATGGAACAGTCAAACAAGGCACTGGCGCCGCAGCAGGACCCGGCATTCCAGATTCGCAGACCGTTGAACCAAAGTGGTTCATGGAGAGAGCAAAAGAAGAATATGGGCCATTGCTTGAGGTAGTGCCAAATGGCACTACCATGTATGAACAAATGGTGGCTGCCGCCTTTTCAAGAAACACCCAACAATTTTATTCATTTTATAATAGCATTTTGGATTATTTAATAAAAAGTGACTATTTAAATGATATTCCCATGTCTGATCACATTAAACGCAGGTTGAAATCATTTATTGAAACAGGAAATGATAGAGAGTTAAGAGAAGTTAGCGTATCAATTATGTCATCTCGCGACGCAGATATTATAAGAAAAGTTGAAGAAAGAGCAAGAAGTGAAAATTCAACCTTAAAAACGATTGTTATTATTTTTGGAGCGATGCATTTTGACAATCTTAGGACGTTGATACAACGTTCAGATGTTTTGGAGTTTGATTCCGCTAGGTCATCCAACATAAAATTTGGTGGAAAAAAAATGAAAAAGGTAAAAAAACGCATTTCCAAATCCCACCTTACAAAAAAATGTAACTCAAAATCAAAAAAATATAATTCAAAATCAAAAAAATGTAAAACTCACCGCAAATAAACCATTTATTTCATTATATATATATTATATAAACATTATATAAATAAAGTATAAAATATTAAATATATAATACATTATTACATTATATTATTCAACATTCTATGAGCACTGTAACATTTACAGATATTTACGGTAATAGCACACAAGTCAAGTTAGAAGAATGTATCCCTCTTGAACTAAAATTAAATCTTACACGATACGGTGAAAAATACAGGGAACTAGGTAATTTTTTATACAAGTATAAAACACAATATGGTTATAGCGGTCAGCTACCATCAACTAAAATGGTGAGCGCGGAAGAACTGGAATTTATAGGCGAGCTGCGTAAAATGAATTATGACGAATTATTGAAAAACCACTCGGAAAATTGGAGCAAAGATTATTATTACAAGTAATTTTTTGGTATATTATATTTATTATATTATATTTATTATATTATATTTAGTAAATATATAATTATATATAAGATTTAAAAATTATAAATGCAAGCTCAACTAAAATTATTTGGAACATCTAGATTTGGAGCAACTACTGCTGAAATTGATGACGAAGTTTCTAGGTGGCTTGAAACGCATCATCCAATTGAAATATTTGATAAACGAATACCTTATCCATCAAATTTGTATTTAAGTACCAAAAAGTATGGCACCCTGCGGGAAGTGTTGAATTCTTTACCGAACACGTTTTCATATTCTAATATAACGCAAAAATACGCTGATTTACTTGCAACAAATCAACCGGTAAGTGTAGAACCAATCGAATTTTTTATAACGTGCCTAGAAGAAAAAAGAATTTTGGAACATGGTCAAAACGTGGGTGGAGATCAAATCCGGAGTGCTGAAACTGCTGGTGAAATGATAGAGATTCTGTCTAATTGTAAGCAACCAGGCATAAATCCGGTTATGAGTGACTATATCGATTATTTACAAACCAAGTTTATTGAATTCATGATGAAATCCACAGGTTATTCAAGATATCAAGCAAAAATTGTACTACAATGTAATTTTAGAAACCTCGTTATCCCTTTTTTAGAAGAACTAACAAGTTTAAACCGTAATCAAGTAGGGCATGATTTTATAAAATCTAAACTAACAAGGTCAATAGATGGTATAATGATCGATCATGTTATAAACTGGCTTGTTTATGATAATAATGATTATAATAGAATAAGGCAAACACTAATCGATAGATATAAGGCACCTGCTGAGGCTGCTCAGGCTGGTATCGAGGAGATATTGACTCGTGTTGATCGTGATGTTGCCGCTCGGGCTGCTGTTCGGGCTCAGACTCTGGGATATGATGTATCTGATGTATTATCCCGACCAGGACTAAAAGAAGGAAATGAGGACAGACAACAATTTGCTCGAAGATCGAGGATAAATCCTGATGATACTGGTGGCGGAAAGCGAACCAAGAAGCGCAAACAGAAACGAAGCACTAATAAAAAGCGTCGTATTCATAAGAAACGTGGGCGCATGTCCAAAAGGCGTTAGTTAGACAAGACAATTCACACTAATTATATAATTTTTATATTCTTATACCTTATGATAAATGATAAGAATATAATAAAAGAGGGCAAAATAATCAAGATTTACCGTATAAATTATTTATTAAGAATATATAAAAATCTTTCCATATTAATATTTACAATTAAAAGTTCAGATATTTTAGGAATGTCAAAAAAAACAACGCCGAGTGCAACAACATTGATTGAACCTCTTTTAACCGAAGACGATAGTCGCTACGTTATGTTTCCGCTGAAAGACCATGACATATGGCAAATGTATAAAAAACAAGTGGATTGTTTTTGGAGAGCTGAAGAAATAGACCTTTCAAAAGACGGCGCTCATTGGCAAACCCTCGAAGATGATGAAAGATATTTTATATCGATGATTCTCGCATTTTTTGCCGCCAGCGACGGAATTGTTCTGGAAAATTTGGCGGTTCGGTTTATGGGAGACGTTCAGCTCGCGGAAGCTCGCGCTTTTTACGGATTCCAAATTGCGATGGAAAATATACACTCGGAATGTTACAGTTTGTTGATTGACACGTACATTAAAGATTCCGAAGAAAAAATGAGGCTGTTTAATGCAATAGATAATTTTCCGTGCATTAAAAAGAAAAGCGACTGGGCAAAAAAATGGATTCACGATAAACGCAGCTCGTTTCAAACCAGGCTGATTGCGTTTGCGTGCGTTGAAGGCATCTTTTTTTCAGGCGCATTTTGTTCAATTTACTGGATGAAAAAACGCGGTTTAATGCCCGGTCTCACATTCAGCAACGAACTCATTTCGCGCGACGAAGCGCTTCACACCGAATTCGCGGTGCTGCTTTACAATAAAATGATGAAACACCTTCCCAAAACGCGCGTGCAAGAAATCATTAAAGAAGCGGTTGAGATTGAAACCGAATTTATTTGCGAAGCGCTGCCGTGTCGCCTCATTGGAATGAATTCCAAGTTGATGATTCAATACATTGAATTTGTTGCCGACCGCTTGCTTTTGCAGTTGCGCTGTGACAAGGTGTAAAATTCTTCCAATCCGTTTGATTTCATGGAGCTGATAAGCATCGAAGGAAAAACCAACTTTTTTGAGAAACGAGTTAGCGAATACGCACTTGCAGAAAAAACGAAAACGGACGACATTTTTGATTTCTCCACATTGTTTTAGATTGTTTTAGATTTTAAAATTTAGCATATTTATTTATTGCCGTTCAAAATTTCACATATAATATATACATATATTATATATATATACATATATACATCATATACATATTCAAATTATATTATCATTAATGAATCCAGACAGAACATTAACAGAAGAATACATTAACATTTTTGATCATTATGTTAAACTACATGGTCTAATTGATACAACAACAAACCCTCATGTTGTTGCTGTCCGAATTGTAGATGATATGCAAAGACAATTGAAAAAAGAATTTAGAGAAGAACTAAGAACAGCCGCAATCGCTGAGTATGAAAGTATTGTCCCGCTATACATTGAATATGTTGCGGAGAATCAACAAGCGCAACCGCAACCGCAACCGCAAGCGGTTCGCGAATTGTTTCATGACTTAGACCCTGGTCCCGAATGGTTCGGCTCCAGTTTAAAACTGGCGTTCCCTAAATCTGTAGATGGCGCTGGTGCCGCGTTAGCCTCCCATCCTGGTTTCCTAGACACTGGTGCCGCGTTAGCCTCCCATCCTGGTTTCCTAGACACTGGTGCCGCGTTAGCCTCTGATTTTGACCATGATGATTTCCTAGACACTGGTTTTGGTGCCGCGTTGACCTCTGGTTTAAACCCTCGCGAAGCAACAGAACAATTTACACAAATATTGAAGAGTTGTGAGTTAAATGATCGTGATAAAGCTTATGATGAATTTATGAAATTATTGAAACTAAAATTAATAGATGGTCAACATCCTTTAAATCAAAAGATGATGGATGTTTTCAAACAATTTATGACAATTTGGACATTTGATTTGAAGAAATTGTTGTATACGATAGAAACAGATAAGTTTACTCCTACCCCCGATGAAACAAAAAATTATAAAAATGCACTTTTATGTACTGCTCAATCTTTTTTTCAAAAAAGGGAAGCCGCATCCACGCTTCACCGTAGAATGACAACACGCGTCGGCATTTTTAACCATGATATACTTGAGAGTTTACTTTCTCGTACAAAAACCCGACAGATGTTTCAAGTTGTTACTAAAAGTGATACTGCTAGTTTGCTTACTCTTGGTAGTAGTAGTGAAAAATTTGTAGAACTAGAGACAGCTAGTGTACGTTCGGCCACTGGTCGTCGAATCGACTATTTTCAAGCAGAGAATTTTAAAAAATTACCCAACGTAAAAATAGTCGTTCTATCTGATCAATCAAGAATGTCTACAGTAGTTAGTGATTTGTTCACATCCAAGCCGGGAAAAATACCAGATGTAATAACAATTCCTAAAGAATTAACAGACCCCGTCTGTGTTCAATTAATAGGTAATAAAGTATTTCATTTAAAAAATCTCGATGAAATATTGGAACAAACTGAGCATTTTGAATACATGTTACAAGTTGAAGAGTTAACTAGTGGTTCAGATAAAAGAGAAAGAATTAAATGTATCGTAATGGCACTTGAACTTCTGGATGAATCAAAGGATATAATGTTACATAATATTGAGAATGCAAAACGCGTACAGTCACGTAAGACAGATATTGGTAAATCACTTAATGACAAAATGATGCTTACTGAAGATTTACAACCAAAGACAGGTAGAACTGAGGCAGTAATTGCTGATATTACAAGGGAATACGACGTGGTGTTTGAATGTCATAGTAAAGTGAAATCATATCTAACTAAACCTGAACCTGAGTTGGTTCAGGCTAAAGCATCTCTTGAATGTACTCAAACAGCTGCGAAAACCCTTAAAGACAAAATTAAGGCAAATACAACATTTTTTGATACTAATAAAAAAGCTGCTTCACGTATTCTGGGTTTACATGATAAAATAGTTGAAATGGAAACTAGTATTCTCAAGAGTAAACCTGTTAGTGATTTACTTGGAGTCAAATGTACTTTATATACACTCGATGATGCAAAAATACGCCGAGAAAATACGTTACATGCATGCGAATTTTTTAAGTCTGTGGTGCGTGAGTGTGCTTTTTTTACAACTAGTGCTCCTAAACTTGTAGATGATGCTCAAGAACAAATTGAAACATTTGAAGAAGCTCAAAGAAAAATTGTTGCCGCCGAAAAAAAAGCTCTTGCCGCCGAAAAAAAAGCTCTTGCCGCCAAAAAAAAAGCTCTTGCTCCCATTCAAGCGGCTGATGATCCAGTTCAAGCGGCTGATGCAGCTAATGCTCCTATTCAAGCGGCTGATGATCCCGTTAAGGCTTCTAAAGTTCCCGTTAAGGCTTCTAAAGTTTCCGTTCAAGCTCAAGCGGCTGAGGCTCCTGTTTCCGTTCAAGCTCAAGCGGCTGAGGCTCCTGTTTCCGTTCAAGCGGCTGATGATCCAGTAGTTAAGGTTCTCATTGTTGAAATGCGTGCACTTAAAAAAGACATAAAAGCTGATTTAAAAAAATGTCAAAAAAGTTCCACATATGCTACTCAAGCTGTCTCTGGAAATCTAGATGAAGCTAAACAAGCTAGTTTGGAAGCTCGCCAAGCTTGTGATTCAGTTGTAACGCAAACTAGTCAATATATAACCAAGGCTCACTCTCGATTATCACTTGACGAAAAATTTACAGATGCTGCTACTGCTATTGCTTCTGCTGAAAAAGATGCTGAGGCTGCTCAAGCGGCTGCTCAGGCGGCTGAAACGGCTGCTCAGGCGCTTCAAGATTTAGCTGATAGAAATGCTAGAAGACGCAGTGATAGTGAAGCACTAGCTGCCGCTATTGAAAAAAAAC
>Ga0315288_10007812_pt1 | contig 13555 bp, 8 predicted proteins | sample YL17G11_20_MG_FD_203454 | JGI IMG/M metagenome (GOLD analysis project Ga0315288, IMG submission 203454) | Sediment microbial communities from Yellowstone Lake, YNP, Wyoming, USA - YL17G11_20 | ecosystem: Environmental > Aquatic > Freshwater > Lake > Sediment | place: USA: Wyoming | collected...
CCATGTCGCCAGAAGATATCCGGGTGGGCAAGCCCGTCACGATCACTGCCGACATTGCCAACACCTTCCTCGACGGCAGTCGCGTGGCACTGCGGCTGGATGGAAAACCCGCGGCCTTCAAGTGGGCCTGGGCCCGGGGCCGGGAGCGGCAAACGCTTCAATTCCCGCTGACATTTGATCGTCCGGGCAAACACGCCATCACCGTAGGCAGCCAATCGTTCGAACTGGAGCTTCAACCATGAAAGGGATTCGATCCATGCATGTGAAACTACCGATGCAATCAGCCCCATCCAATATTGTGTGTGTCGGCCTGATGGCCGCGACCGCCGCTTGCCTCCTGGCCCCAGGGTCTGTCAATGCCGATGAACTCCGTTACTCCGTCTCCTGGCTTGGCAATTCCTTTTCTGGCGATGACAACAAATGGATGCAGAACTTTTTCATCCATACGAAAATCCAGCCCGACGGCACGGTGAATACATGGAGCCATTGGGACGAAGGGGGCAGGAAGTTCGGCGTGTACAAGGACGGCGATGTCATAGGCAACAAGGACGTTGGTGCCAACAGCCTTGAGATGACAGACAAGACAGGGCACAAGTGGAAACTCGTCGTCGAATACATCGACCCTAAGAACAATGAGTACGACTTCATTCCTAAGAGGATCGAATGTGATGGTCAGGAGGTAAGATTCCCCGATCTGCATCAGCCGACAGCTCTGGCTCTCGCCAACGATGGCGCACTGATGGTTGCCGATTCGTTAACGGGGCCCCGTCAGCAGGTCCTATTCTATGACATCACGGATTCTATACGCCCAAAACTTATTAAAGCGTTTGGCGAATACGGTGGAATCGCCTCAGGCACGCCTGGAGAGGTCACGCCGGCAAAGTTCTGGGGCATTCGTGGAATTGGAATGGATCGGGATGGCAACATCTATGTGGCTATGAGCGAGATGGGTACGGTGCTCAGGAAGTTCTCTCCGGATGGAAAGTTTTTATGGGAACTCTATGGTCACTTCTTCGTGGATGTTGCCTGCCCAGACCCTTCAACCGACGGTCTCGATATGTGGGGGATTCAAGAACACTATAAAATGGACTACTCCAGGTCATCTGGAAAAGAAGCTACATGGATCGGATATTCACTGGACCGGAACCGCTATCCTAACGACCCTCGAGGGCTGATGTTTGTCAAGCAGCAGGGCGAGCACGGTCTGACTTCGCCACAGATCGTTTATCTTGAGGGCAGGCGATTCATGTTCACAGGCGGCATGTTCGCAAGCAACTTCATTAACATCTTCCGGTATGATGGTGAGATTGCGATTCCATCCGGTCTGATCATGCAGTGGACCGGAGGACTCTACCGGACAGATCTGAAGTGGCCGCCTCAAAGACCAAAGGAGACGTTTATCTGGCGTGATCTGAACGGTGACGGGCATTATCAGGCCAACGAGTACCAAGCCAATTGTTCGAAAGTGCACCCCGGTCCTTTTTGGGTGGACAGCAAGGGCAACATTTGGATGGCCTATGGATTCTTCCGCTACGACTTCCAGGGCCTCGATTCCGAGGGCAATCCGATCTACAGCGCCGACAAGATCACCGTCCTCGATCCGCCCCAAGGCGTGAAAAAAATCGCCCGTGTCGTCTATCTCGACGACTCCGATACCCTTATCGTTGCCGACGAGGGCTCCGACATGCGGCACATCGGGCGGGTGTCCATCTGCAAAGGGTACCTCGCCAGCAACCGCCAAACCGTCTCCTTCGAATCCGCCGCGGGCAAAGAGGCCGCCTGCGTCACCGCAGCCGGTGACTATGTGTTCACCGGAGGATGGAAAGAGCGAGGCCGTATCTGGATCAATCGCATGTCCGACGGTGGCCTGGTAGGAGTGCTGGAACCGGGACCGACTCTTGGTGGTGTCGAGAATACAGGTTGGATCGATATCTTGACCGGAATCATCGCCTACAAGCGAAGCGACGGCAAATATCTCGTTTGTGTTGAAGAAGACTACAAGGCCAAATCAATTCTGTATCGCTGGAAACCATGATGGGTTTATCCGACACTATTAGCCGGCGAGATATCCTCAGAGCAGGTGCTGCGGCAGCCTGTACACTGACCTGCGGTGGAAAGTCCCTGCTTTCGTCTTCCCAATGTGCCGCTCAGTCATCTCCTTCGCCGGACAGCTTGAGATTTCACCACACAGGATATCTGGGATGGATTACCGATTTGGCCACAGAGCCAGAACCTGCAGCGCAATGGCCCTCCATGAGACTCGATGCGGGACTTCTCGCCGACTACACCAGGACTTTTGAAGTCATGGAGATGCTGGGATTTAATGAGATATCGATCTGGGGATTCTATGTGTCGCGGTCTTGGCCGGTGGATATTGGCAGCTCAGTCGCCCCAGATCGAGGCTATAGCGTGGAGCAACTTATCGAGGCGGCGCACCGGCGCGGTATCCGCGTGTACTCAGGCCTCGGTGTGTACAGTTGGGGCTTCGAAGACATCATTAAGGCCCATCCCAACCTGGCCAGGACAAGCGACCAGGCTATGTGCGCCTCCGAGCCCAGAGCGTGGGAGTGGATGCAGAGAGTCATCGACTTTGTCTTCAGCCGGTTTGAGATCGATGGCGTAAGCATGCAGTCCGCCGACCAGGGGCGTTGTCGCTGCTCCCAGTGCGTGAGATATTCCGATGCCGAATACCACGCCACGCTCAATATTCGAGTGGCGGAGTATATCCGCAGCCGGTGGCCTGATAAGACAATCGGACTCAATAGCTGGGGACTGAGATTCAGTGATGGAAAGGCTCTGCCGCTACTGGTGCGAATGAGCGACAAGGTCGATTATATAATCGATGCACACGACAGCAGTCGTGATGGCGATCCAGGTTACCGCAGGAAATTGATAGAGTCTTTGCATTGCGACTTTGGCACATTGGGTGGCCCACAGGTAGAGCCGCCCCAACACTGGAAGAGAAATCGTTGGTTCCTGCCTACTGCCAGACGTGTTGGCGAACATTTGGAGCACTTGTTCATCGATGGAGGTCGAGCCTGCGAGTTCTTCTTTCACATATTGGCGAATCCCGGTGATGAGCTGACGATGTGGCTGGCGGGAAAAGTCCTATCCGAACCTGCCACCCCTTGGCTGGAACATCTGAAGTGGTGCATCGAAAAGTTGTACAACGTGTCCGAACCTTACATTCGTGATGATCTGGCGGAGGTATTTCTGCGAGCGGAAGATGCCTACTTCAGATACGTGCCCGGATCGATGTGTGGTACGGTATCGCTTGAACCGTTGGTGTCTGATCACCCATGACCGCCAATCTACCTTGCTGATCGTCTGGGCGATGCACAGCTCAATGCTTACGGGCAGGAGATGGTGTCCATAAGAACCAAGCTTGAAAAGTTGTCGGCTCGTATGTTGAGGCGAGACAAGATAGAAAATATCGTCACATGTATCAATGGTTGCCTCAAAGATCTTTTGCCTACAATATAAACGATCTGATGACATATAACTGAAAATAGAAATGGAGGTTTCAAAATGAGCCGCAGAGTACCGAATGGAATTCTTGTGTGGATCCATTCTTTCATATTAGTGGCATCTATAACCGCCTGTGCCGGTGAGTTGGCTGAACACAAGTTTCTGATAACCTCTGTTCGGACAGGAGATACTGAGATATTCCTGGTAGACCCTGATATGGGAGATGCCGTGAATCTGACCCGCAGTCCGAAATCAGAAGAACGCTATCCCTGCTGGTCCCCTGACGGTAGGCAGATTGCATTCACTTCAGATAGAGACGGCACGTACAACCTCTATGTCATGAACGCAGATGGCTCAAATCTCCGTCAGTTGACTCGTGAGAAGGACCCGAACGTCGCCTACATGCCAAGTTGGACGGGTAGCCGTATCGCTTTTGGGTTTCATGGGAAGGAGCCATGGATGGCTACGATCTCACCTGAGGGCAAGGACTTCAAGATTATAGGCAAAGGTCACGATCCATGTATCTCACCTGACGGAAAGACAATAGCATTCACAGAGACCGACGGTAAAGGCTGGTGTGTATTCCTTTGCAATACTGACGGTTCCAATCGCCGCCAGATAACATATGGAACGAATAAGATGGGAGCGGTGTATCCCAATTGGTCGCCGGATGGAGAAAAAATTGTATATGCCAACCAGGTTGGCCAGTCGCTGGAACAGTTCGTCTGCGATGCTGACGGCAAAAATGTCCGCCGGTTGACACATTTGGGGAAGATCAGTTGCCCAGCCGCATGGTCGCCGGATGGTAAATGGATATCATTCCGGTCTACAGACAATGCTTTCTGGCGTAACAAAGAACTCATGGAAAAAACATACAAGGAAAAACAGGGCGACAAGCGCCCGGTATGGGTTGTAAGGTCCGATGGTTCGAATCCTCATATAGTCGAAGTACTGCGTTATCAGTGCGCCATCGACGGCAGTCGAGCAGCCTGGAAGCCTCGGTAGCCAGTGTGCCTGTCAGGCAGCCGTCGGGCCACCTCAGAGTGGCTGAAATGGCTGGGAACGCCTCTTGAAAAAATGGCATGTGGGACAGGGGGGAAAGTTAAGTGGCCCACGTGTGCCGTGTAAGGGTACATCATTCCAGCAGGTGAAAGTCCTGCCCCCGATGATTGTGGCAGAGCAGGGGATGGGAGACAAAAGAAGCCAAAACCAGTCCGCCGCACGGGGGCTATGGACTGCCAGATCTGAGGGTCTTTTCGGCAAAAATCTATGTCTCTAAAATGTCTCCACAGAAGCCAAGTTTCGTTCAATTTGCTAAGAGGTCACCCCTGTTTTTGCGCCAAGAGTGCGGATTTTTCAAGTTTCTTTGGCGGTCAACGGATTCAATGCACTTCGTCAAAAAAGGCTGACAACTCGTTTTTGCTGCCTGCCCTTCATTATTCTGCGCATTGAACTTCTTTCTGAGATAGTTTACTGTGCCAGCGCCGCCATTTCCTCTATGCTCAGCGCCCTGTTTTTGGTATAATTACTTCTGTCGGTGGAAATCAAATTTCCTATCAGTCGAGACGTATGTGCTGATTGGCGAAGCATTGGGAAAAGGAATGGTTGAGTTGCTGGAAATGCAGAAGAAATAGAACCGTCAACAAAATCACAGATGAAAGAACCAAAATGAAAAATCTAAATTCAAAGAGAATCGACGCCATAAATCTCAGGATCGTTTCCTTCGTTCTCCCGTTGCTCTTCCTTTGCAACGGCACCACGGCTCAGAAGCTGACGTCTGACATTTCGTATGTGGAGAACGGTCACAAGCGCCAAGTCCTCGATATTTACACGCCAGAAGAACCGGCCGGGAAGTCCCTGCCAGTCATGTTCTGGATTCACGGCGGCGGATGGCAGGTTGGTGACAAGAGCGATGTCGCACTAAAACCCAAGGTGCTGACCGAGCGGGATTTTGTCTTTGTCTCGACGAATTATCGACTGCTGCCGGAAGTGAAAATGGAAGAGTTGATTGGCGACGTGGCCAAGTCGCTCGGCTGGGTGCACAAGAACATTGCTGCGTACGGCGGCGATTCCAAGCGGATCTTTGTCGGTGGACATTCCGCCGGTGCCCAGTTGGCGGCGTTGATCTGCATCGACGGTCGGTATCTGAAGAAAGAAGGCGTGTCGTTCGATGTCCTCAAAGGCTGCGTCCCGGTGGACGGTGATACGTATGACATTCCCAAAATCATCATGACCGCGGAGCACCGGCAAGCGCTCTACGGCGGCAAGATGTTTACGTTTGGTCATCGGCAGAAATTCGGGAACGATCCGGAGAAGCACGTCGACTTCTCTGCAGTGACGCATGTGGCCAAAGACAAAGGCATACCGCCGTTCCTCATCCTGTATTTTTCCGGCAACCCGGATACGCAAGCTCAGGCGCTGCGACTTGAGAGCGTGTTGAAGGAAGCGGACATTCCGGCCAAAGCATATGGCAAGAGCGACAGCAACCACAGCCGCTTGAACAACGACCTCGGTAAGCCCGACGATCCGGCAACACAGGAACTCTATAAATTTCTGGATCCGTTGGTTGGTCGGTAGCGGTGACGAGCAACGCAGAGGCCATAGTATTCAATGGACGAGGTCAGAAAAGAGCCGGCAACTCTTTCAAGAGGCTAGCCTTCATCTGTTTACAATTTAGATACTAAGTTCCAGGATCTTACTACTCGATATTAATAAAAAGAATTGGCTTATGTCATTGATAAGGTATTACTCATGGACTTTGAACAAAGAGATGTTATATTGACGCTCAGAGAATTATAGATTATTGTACGGAAATCATATATCCGTATTTATATGACATTTCGATTAGATATAATCAGATGACAGTCGAAGAGCAATATAGAGAAAGATACAAATCCGGAGACACTCCTTGGGATGTCGGCCAGCCAGATTTCAATCTTATTGAAATTGTAACCCAAAAACCTATTCTGAGCTGCAAGGTCTTAGATATCGGCTGTGGAACCGGAGACAATTCCATATGGCTTGCACAAAATCGCTTCCAAGTTATAGGTACGGATACTTCCGACATTGCTCTGGAGAAGGCAAGAGAAAAAGCTTCTAAAGCAAATGTTGAATGTGATTTCTTGCTTGTTGATTTTCTTAAGAACAAAATTGAAGGTGCTCCTTTTGGTTTTGTATTTGACAGAGGTTGCTTTCACTCATTCAGTTCTGAAAATGATCGAAAAGGGTTTGCAGAAAATGTCGCCAATCATTTAGAAGAAGCTGGTTTGTGGCTAACAATCGTTGGCAACGCTGATGAGCATCGCCAAGGTTCTGGTCCACCTCAACGGACTGCCGGAGATATAGTCTCAGCAGTGGAGCCATATTTTGAGGTTCTTTCACTTACATCTAGCCATTTCGGATCCAATTGTCCAGATCCCCCCAGAGCTTGGAGGTGCCTTATGCAGAAACGGCATGTTACATAAATGCTTTTTATAACCACTACTACGCTTTAAAATAATATAGGTAGATTCACGATGTCCGTTATAATGCATCGTGAAGTCGAAGGGCTGTTCAGATAGGCTATTAAGCATGGCTGAAATGTCGTAACGTAGATGCCTCAAAGAAAATTTTATAGAACAGTGATTTGAACATTTGACTTTGAGCTTTTCATAGGTGGCCGGTGATGAAATAGAAGGGCTAACAACTCTCTGGAATTGTCAGCCCTTTGAGTATTTTGAGCGTTTTATTTCGTTCTCAGTTGGCCTACTGTGCCAAGGGCCCGATTAGTTACGGAATCACTGCACGGTTATAGATGCGGACATCGTCGATCAGGCCGGAGAAGAAAGTTTCTGGAGCAAGGGTGCTGTCGACACCAAAATACAGGCCGCCATCCGCGCTTTCCAGGCCGGACAATGGTACGGCGTCTATTGCAACCTCCACTCCGTCAACATATAAACGTCTGTACGAGCCATCCCAGACAAGACTTATGCGGTGCCAAGTGCCATTGCATAAAAATGTTTGCGACAGCAGTGATTTAGGACGGCCCTGAACTCTTAGCTCTGTTATCAAGTTTCCTTCTACCGAATCCGTACACAACCAACCGGTGCCATTGGCCTGTGACAAAATGACTTGTCCCGGAGCCCCACCCTTAACCCAGGCAAAGATGCTAAATTGTCCATCCGCCGGATTGAGTATGAATGGGGTGATAATACAATCATCGACTCCATCCAACTGAAGGGCACCGCCCACCTGACCAACTTCCTGCTGCCAGAGAGGCTGTCCCGAAAGCGTTGCGTCATTATCACCGGCGCTATCCGAAGCTATGAAGCCTTCCGCCTCGTCCAACTTGTAGTGCGCTATCAGCGTCGGGTCGTTCACATCTTCAAACAAATGCTCAGCGAGGACGACCAAGTCTTTGACATCCACAACACCGTCGCCCCAAGGCATGGGGCCAATGTCACACAAGGAATAGTTTTCGCCCCAGTGGTCAACCATGATGCACATATCCGCACTGTCAACCAATCCATCGCCGTTGAAGTCAACAATGGGAACGATCGGTGCTTGCCACACATCCCAGGCACCGCTGCGAGTGCCACAAAAATACAGTGTGCGGCCATCCGGCGAGATGCGTGGTAGACACTCAATGGCGGGCCCGTTAACCTTCGGCCCCAGATTCGCCGGTGTTTGCCAGAGATCGGAGAGACTCGCCCGCCTTGTCATCCACATATCACATGCTCCATACCCGCCGGGCCGCGGCGACGTTGTGGAATTAAGATCGGAGAAGAGCAACAACAGTCCATCTGGCGAAAGGGACTGGGATTGCTCAGTGTATCCACTGTTCACTGGAGGGCCGAGATTCACGGGCACTCCCCAGTGGTCGTTTTCTGTCGCGCGCCTGGCTACCCAGATGTCGCTAAGACCATATCCCCCAGACCGGTACGATAGAAAGTAAAGCTCGAGTCCGTTCGTGGAAATCCACACGTCAGCGTCGGTAGTGGAGCTGTTGATCGTCGGGCCCATGTTAACGGCCGGACCCCAGGGATCGCTTCGGCTGGTGCGTGTCGTCACATATATGTCGTAACTACCAAAACCGCCGGGGCGGTTTGACTGGAAATAGAGCGTAAGCCCGTCAGCGGAGATGGATGCTATCGCGTCCTCCTGCGAGCTGTTGACCGCAGGCCCCAGGTTCACCGGGGTACCCCAATCGTCGTTCACCGAAGCACGTTTCAGTACCCACAGGTCACCGTTGCCCCCGGTGTAGCCCCGGTCGATGTACATCTCCAGCCCATCGGATGTAAAGCAATCGATGTCGTCGCTGTCGGCTACGTAGATTGAGCCGAACTTCACCGGCTCGCCGAAGACGAAATCCGCCTTTGCTCTCCCATCACTAAGCACAACAGAAGCCACAAATCCGACTAACACTAACCTGATTTTGTAACCATTTAACCATTTCATGTTACACCATCCTTTCTGGACCTGTAGCAATAAAACCTTGCAACAGGCATATAAATGTTGATTTTCATATTTCAGATGCCCGCTTACCTGCCCCTGGGGCACCCGTATGCATCGATGCCTCTATACTTTATTAGCGGAAAATCTTCGTGGGTATAACGCGCGTGTTGACAATTTTACGCAAATAGGATACAATTCTGTTAAAGTGTTGCTGCCTTTGGAGTTAGCGGATGATAAGCAGTCTGGTTACACAAAAGACACAGCAGTTGGTCGCATTGGCACAAAAGGGCGACCAGTCTGCGTTGAACCATTTGTGCGGGCTTTACGCAGAGCGGATCCGACGGATAGTGCGGCTCCGCATGGGCCCGGAGCTTCGTGCCCAGCTCGAGTCGATGGATATGGTCCAGGATGCTCTTTTGGCCGCCATCCAGGAATTAGATGATTTCACATATCAGGACGAGGGGGATTTCCTGCGGTGGCTCTCGAGTATTTCCGAAAACACCATTCGCGATAACATCGACAGGATTCATGCCGGCAAGCGTGACGTTCGAAGGCAGATGTCGCTCGACAGTGTCGCTGACCAATCTGATGGAGGCCGAACACCTGCCATGTATCCTGCAGCTACGACTACGCCCAGTGTCCTTGTGGCACGAAGTGAAGAGCTCGACAGGCTTGAACGGGCAATGGATCAGCTTAAGGGCGAATACCGCAAAGTCATAGTACTAGCCAAGATCGAAGGGTTGTCGTATCGGCAGATCGGACAACAGCTTGGCAAGAGTCCAGATGCTGTTGGCATGCTGCTCTGCCGTGCCATGGTTGCACTAACTGATGCATTCGAGGCACTGTGATGGCTGGCGAAGTACAAGATCATCGCAACGAGCTCGTTAATGAAGCTGCCCAGCAGTACGCCCAAGCGTACTTGAAGGGCCAAGCCCCTGACCTTGATACATTCCTCCGTCAGTTTCCTGGGCTGGAGAAGGAGGTCCGCAGCAAAATCGAGAGCTTTCAGAAAGTCGATTCACTCTTTGGGGACCTGCGACACATTGACGAAAGCGAGCTGACAACGGCGGACAATCTGGTCGATAAGACAGTCGGGCACTTTCGAATCACAGAAGTCATAGGCCACGGGGGAATGGGCGTTGTCTATAAGGCCTATGACAGCAGGCTTGACCGGGTCGTGGCGATCAAGACAGTGCCGGCCCATCTGCTCGAAGATCGTGCGATCCAAGAGCGGTTTCGGCGGGAGGCGCAAATTCTCGCCGCCCTGAACCATCCCCATATCGCTGTCATCTATGATATCCTCGAACAGGCCGACGGGTGCACATACCTGATTCTTGAATATGTCCGCGGACAGACTCTGGCCGAGCGCATCAGGGATGGCCCGCTACCGATAAGAGAGATTCTTTCAATCGGTCTGCAGATCGCGGAATCCCTGGCGTCGGCGTATGAAAAAGGTATCGTTCACCGAGACCTCAAGCCTAGCAATATCAAGATCACACCGGATGGCAACACCAAGGTCCTGGACTTCGGCATCGCCAAAATGCCCGCCCACGCCCCAGCCGTAGGGACTGGCTTCGCTAAGGAGAGAGCACCCACAGAGACCGCCACGCAGCCGGGCCGCCTGATCGGAACGCCCGCCTACATGAGTCCCGAGCAGGCACGTGGAAGACCCACGGATCATCGAACCGACATCTGGTCTTTTGGCTGTGTGATGTACGAAATGCTAACCGGCAAAGTTGCCTTTGAAGGTGAGACGATTTCCGACACCATTGCCCGCGTGATCGAGCGTGATCCCGATTGGGACAGCCTGCCGTCTGATGTGCCCGGCAACATCCGGGTCCTGCTGCGAAGATGCTTCGAGAAGGACGCACATGACAGATTGCAGCATATTGGCGACGCCGTTATCGAAATCCACGAAACGCTGAAACTGCCGGCGGCCGTCCCCTCCATTTCCGTTACGCCGCATATCACTGTCAAAGCGAGGTCACGAAGAATAGCGATGATAATTGGTGCGATAATCATCGTGGTCATGGTTGGCATTGCCGTATGGCTTGTTAACAGAAAGCCGGCTTTGCCGCCTGCGAAGGAAATCCGGCTGGTGGTTCTACCGTTCGAGAATCTGGGGCCTGCTGAGGACGAGTATTTTGCCGCCGGCATCACTGATGCTATCACTGCTCGCTTGGCTGTCATTCGCGGGCTGGCTGTCATCTCCCGTCAAAGCGCAATACAGTATAAGAAACGAGAGAAAAGTGCACTGCAAATAGCTAATGAGTTACGGGTTGATTATATTCTGGAAGGGACGGTACAGCGTGAGCGGCCCTCCGATCCAAATAGCAGAGTCAGAATAATACCTCAGCTTATCAAGGCATCCAATGACGCACACGTGTGGGCACAACCCTACGATAATGATATGAGTGAAGTTTTCCAGGTTCAGTCTGACCTGGCTGAGCGAGTGGCCCACGCACTGGATATTACACTACTTGAGCCGGAACGGCTGGCACTTGCGTCCAGGCCAACAGAAAACATGGAGGCCTACGACTATTTTCTTCGTGGCAACGAATACCAGCACCGAAGTGATCTCGAAAAGGACTACAAGATAGCCATCCAGATGTATAAGAGGGCGGTCGAGCTGGACCCCAAGTTTGCTTTGGCCTATGCTCAACTCTCAAGATGTCATGTAGAACTGTATTGGGAGTACCATGATCATACCTTAGAACGGCTTGAAATGGCAAGGGAGGCTGTGTACAGAGCCTTGCAGCTTGAGCCCGACTTGCCAGAGGCACATCTGGCTTTGGGACATTATTACTACAATGGCCAGTCGGATTGGGACCTTGCCCTGGAGGAGTTCGCTATCGCCTGGAAGAACCAGCCTAATAACAGTGACCTGTTGTTATTTATCGGTTTTGTTCAAAGGCGACAGGGAAAATTCGAGGAGGCGCTGGCCAGTCTCAAAAGAGCTTCCGAGCTTGACCCTCTCTCCAACGTCATAATCCATGACCTGGGGGTAACGTTTATGTTGATGCGCAACTATCCGGAAGCATTGCGCTGTTTTAACAGGGCTATCTCGCTGGCTCCCGATATACCTCTTCCATATGATTCGAAGGCCTTGCTATACCTGCGATGGGAAGGCAGCATCAAGAATGCACGGGCAGTCGTGGAGGAGGCGTTGAAGAATATTAGCTCACCAGAAGGATTTCGGACTGGTTGGCTGATTGCTTTCGATGTGTACGAGGGGAACTATCCGAAGGCTTTGGACCGGCTCTCTTTGAAATCAGGAGATAGTGATGGCCAGTTTGGCTTTATCCCAAAGGACACGCGATATGCAGAAATCTACAGGTACATGAACGAAAATGAGTTAGCAAAGAAATACTACGACGAGGCTCGAAACATCCTCGAAACCAAAATCCAGGAAGACCCCAACGATGCTCGTTTTCGCAGTTCCCTTGGCATCGCCTATGCAGGTTTAGGCCGCAAGGAAGATGCGATCCGTGAAGGAAAGAAAGGGATTGACTTACTTCCTATAACCAAGGATGCATGGCGAGGCTATTATCGAATCCGTGATTTAGCCCTGATATATGTGATGGTTGGTGAATTTGACCTGGCCATCGAGCAGATTGAGTATTTGCTGTCTAAACCTGGTTATCTATCGATCCCCTTGCTGCGGCTTGAACCGGATTGGAACCCCTTACGCGACCACCCTCGCTTCAAGAAGCTCTTAGAAGGGAAATAGCCCAACATGAGTGGCAAAGCCATCCTGGTGTGTGATTAGCACCCAGACACGTTAGAGTCTATGAACAACCTAATTGACCTCTACGAAGCCTGGGACAAACCAGAAAAAGCCAAAGAATGGCGGTCAAAACTGCCAAAAACAGAAGCTATAAGAGAGTGACAGTACACCTACAATATGGCCCCATTTTCACTCGTAAAACTTCTACAACCATGAAGGCGAGGGATTTTCTCCCATTCCCCGAAGGGGACATTAATGGAGTTTTCAATGAGCATTTACTGTGCATTTTATGGTTCTGCAATGGTCTAATTGATGGTTGACATACTACTGATCGGTCACAAAGGAGATAGCGCTATAAAGCTCACTGCTCTGAACATCGTTAAAGATCCTCAATGTGTAGGGTCCAGCAACATTGGTTTGTGGAATAGTGATGGATATGTTATTTTCCGTACTGACGGTCACCGATGTGATTTCCACTGGAACCGGAAAAATGGCCAGGCCGCTGAAATAATCGGCAACAAAGGCGGCATTGCCGGAAACAGCAACGTCTTTTGCATCACTGAATGTACTCATCTCGCCAATGGTTATGGGCTTGGCAGGATCAGTTATATCAATAGTCTGTATGCCTTGTTTACCAATGGCTAGGTAAATATAGTTGCCGGCCATTGTCATGTTTTCGACACTTTCAGTCGTGTCAACAGTTCCGATCATCGTCATGTAGTCACCTGTATGCCTGGGATTGATATCAACCACTGACATCTTGTTGTACCCGCCGACATAGGCATAGTCACCAGAGACAAGAACGGCTTGGGCATAACCAACATCGATTTTGTCGCTCATTACCGAGTTTTTCGGATCACTTACATCGATGACCCTCATACCGGCAGAGGCATCTCCGATGATACACAAGGTGTTGCCTGAGGCTGC
>Ga0315288_10007814_pt1 | contig 13552 bp, 14 predicted proteins | sample YL17G11_20_MG_FD_203454 | JGI IMG/M metagenome (GOLD analysis project Ga0315288, IMG submission 203454) | Sediment microbial communities from Yellowstone Lake, YNP, Wyoming, USA - YL17G11_20 | ecosystem: Environmental > Aquatic > Freshwater > Lake > Sediment | place: USA: Wyoming | collected...
CTGTGCCGCGAGCTTTTCCTTCGTCTTCGCGCGCCATGCGGGCCGCTAAGCAACAAAGCGGTTGCCCACGTCTTTCGGCTTCGTGTTCGCCTGAGCGGTCTTGATATCCCTCAGGGGGGTCCCTACTACCTCAGGCACTCCTATGCCGTGCATCTACTCCGCCAGGGCATATCGGTCAAGACTATTGGCGATCTCATGGGACACCGCTCGGCCGAGAGCACCGGGGCTTACCTGCGCTTGTCCACAGAGGATTTGAGGAGCATCGCGCTTCCGGTGCCGGAGGGTCCCGGAGTCGACACCCCCCTGGAGATAATCATTTGCAATCGAAGGTCAGACGCCGGCGGCGCCGGGAAAAAGGGTGCAAAGCCAAGAGCCGGGCCACCTGGTCCTCTGAGCAGCTTCCTTGCAGGCGAGATCGAGGATTTCATCAACTTGAAACGCTCCCTGGGCAGGACTTATGAAGTCGAGGCTTATGTGCTTCGTCACCTCGATGCTTTCTTGAAAGACCGATATCCCCTGGCAAGAGACCTTGGCGCCGAGATGGTAAACGAATGGTGCAAGACCCTGCATCATTTATCCCCTTCATCCCGACACAAACACATGCGGGTGGTGAGAGGTTTCTGCCTTTTCCTTCGGCGTTCGAAACCACGTTCGTTCGTGCCAGACGAATCGACCTTCGCAGTTGAACATAGATCGTTTCATCCCTACATCTTCTCAGAACTTGATATCGCTCGTATCTTGAGCGCCACCAGGTTCCTCCCCCCGCGTGAACGCTGTCCCCTGCGGGCCCAGACAATTCGCCTCGCCATCCTTCTTCTCTACACAACAGGGATCAGACGGGGGGAACTGCTGCGCTTGAGGTTGGGAGATTTCGACCCAGCCGAGGCGACTCTGCTCGTCCAGGACACCAAGTTCCACAAGACCAGGATCATACCCCTCTCGCGCTCGGTCGCGGCAGAGATCGAAGCCTTTCTTGCCCTTCGCCGCAAGAAACACCTGCCCATGGAGGCGGCATCACCCCTGATATGGAACGAATATGGTGGTCCTGATGGAGGAAGCTATACCGGTTCTGCCCTTGGCCAGAACTTCGGCGCACTCTGTTCCTGCCTCGGTATCTTCACCCACGCAGGTAAAACACCCCGCATTCATGACCTTCGGCACTCATTTGCGGTAAATGTCCTGAAGCGCTTTTACCAGGCCGGGGAGGATGTCGGAGCCAAGCTGCCGCTTCTTTCCACTTACATGGGGCACGTCTCCATCGCATCCACACACTACTACCTGGAGTTTGTCGAGGGGATTGCCAAAGAGGCCAGCGATAGGTTTCGCCAGAGCTTCGGGATGGTCATCGCTTCTGCCCGCTCTGAATCGGAGAAAAGGCTGAATGGTAATCGATAAACGGAGGTGTGCGATGAATAACTCGAAAGCAAACACCCTTGGGGTGGCGCTGAGAGATTTCTTCTACGACTACTTGCAACGACTTCGCGGGATGAGCCCAAATACAGTCTTGAGCTACCGGGATGCCATGAAACTCCTCCTGCGGTTCGTAGCCGATCGCAAGAAGGTATCGGTTGCAGGTCTAACTATCGAAGACATAGGGGCGCCTGAGGTCGTAGCCTTCCTCTATCACCTGGAAAAGAACCGCAATAACGGAATAGTGACACGCAATATGCGCCTGGCCGCGATCCATAGCTTCTTCCGCTATCTTGCGGGAAGATACCCCGAGCATCTCGATCAATCACAACGTGTCCTGAGCATCCCCTTCAAACGCATGACAATCCCCGCCGTGGAGTATCTCGAATTTGAAGAGATCGTGGCGGTTCTCAAGGCCATTGATCGCACAGAACAACATGGACGGCGCGACTATGCTCTTCTGGCTATCATGTTCAACACCGGCGCCAGGGTGCAGGAGATTCTCGACCTCAAGGCCAGCGACCTCCAGTTGACCCATCCCCATAGCGTTCGCGTCCATGGAAAGGGAGGCAAAGAGCGCATCTGCCCCATCTGGCCGGAGACAGCACATGTGCTACGCGAATATCTCGAGGAACAAGGGATCGACCCGAGAAAACCCGCAACCGTTTTTGCCAATCATCACGGTGGCCCCCTAACCAGGTTCGGGGTTAGATACATCCTGTCAAAGCACATTCAGAAAGCTGCCGAGGTCCGGCCATCCCTTGGAAGGAAACGCCTCCATCCCCACAGCATAAGGCACAGCACGGCGGTTCATCTTCTCAAGTCTGGCGTGGATATCAGCACCATTGCCCACTGGATGGGGCACGCCAGCATCAACACCACCAACAGGTACACGGCCATCGATCTTGAGATGAAGCGAAATGCCATAGCCAGAGCCAAGCCCCTGAGGGAAGAGAATTCAGCCCAACCTTCGTGGAAGCATAACCCTGACATCATTACCTGGTTGGAATCTCTTTGATGGGGAGGCTCCGCCACGAGCGCTGCAATTATGTGAAGTGATTATTCTTGAAAAGCCCTTAATAGCTGGAAATATTGGATGGCACTCAACATAAATGAGAACTCAACATAACATCAAGGAGGGCAAATACGCCCTGGCCTGTGACCTATGCTATTTTTTCCGGTACAATCAACCATGTCGGATGCCGCTGGGGGCCGAGCTATCGTAGATCGTGTAAGGAACAGAGACGGGGAGCTGTAAATGAGGATCGAACCTATCCCACCGCGTATGGGCGACAATGATACCGCTCGCCTGGATGGATTGCTAGAATCGCTCCTGAGGCTGTGCGTCGAAGCGGGTGCCCAGGAATGCGCGATTATAGAGTGTGGCGACCTTGTATTCGTTGACAGGGCAGGCGAACCGGCGGATGTCCCCGTAGATGAAAGGTCGATATTCTGGCCGGTGCCCCGCTTCCCCAGGGACTCCATGGAGGACGCGGTGCGGCAATACCGAAAGGCGGTGGTCTTCGGGCTGAACGTCGATGCCGGAGAATCACGGGAAGACGCCATGAAAAGGATCTACGAGATAGCGAGCCAGGTGGAATCAGCCTGTTTCTACGGGGGTTCCTACCTCGCCATAGGCCTGGGGGTGGGCAATTGCAAGGAGGTCTTCTGCGATAAGGAAAGGAAGTGCCAGGCTTTGACGGTGGGTAAACCATGCCGATACGCGTTGAGATCCAGGCCTTCCATAGAGGCCTGCGGACTGGACATGGAAGCGATCGCTGGAAAGGCAGGCTGGAAGGACCTCGATCCGAGCGCATTTCTCATGGGCATGGTATTCGTCGCCTGATCGCAAAACCAGCGAGACCGGCAGGAGAAGAGGCTGGAGATGGAGAACACGATAGGTCGTAAAGTAGCGGGAAACAATGCCGCGATGCGGGAGTTGTGCGCCGTGGCCGGAAAGGGCGGCGCTGAAGAGGCCTTGATAATCCCTGCCAGCGACATCATCGTCGATCCGAGAGTGCGGTTCAAATGCATGATCGCGCCTTGTTACGAATCCGGGGTATGCGCCAACTGCCCCCCCTACGGATATTCGATAGAGGAAGTCCGCTCCAAGGTTTCCGGATACGAAAAGGCGGTTTTCTTCCGCGTCGCGGCGAAAGAGAGCGATATATCCTCGCCGGCTATTGCGCGGGGCATGGAAACAGGCGTTCTCGACGATAAGGGCGCATGCGCGATGGCGGGCGCCTATTACCTCCTCTGCTACCAGATCGTAGCGCTCATCGAGCGGCGAGCACGACAGCTGGGCTACCAGCCGCTGGGTTTTACCGCCGGCGATTGCAAAGAGGTGTTGTGTTTCTTCCATCCCGCCTGCAGGGCTATCAAGGACAGGAGAAAATGCAGGCACCCCGACCTGTCCAAGCCCTCCATGGAAGCGTCCGGCATGGATGTTTATGCCATGGCGGCCAACGTCGGATGGGATATTTACCCCATAGGGGGCAGCTGCCGGCCTGGCGACGTGCCCAGGGGGTCGATCTGTGGAATCGTGCTCGTATGCTGAACCGCACCTGTACGGCGAAAGGTAAGCCATGGGAATGATAAAGGAACTGTCGGCAAAGGCCAAGGCCGCCAGGAGGAGCAACTTCACCCTCAGGCAGCTGCCGGCGATGTGGCGGGGCAGGTCGACTTACCTGCGGATACTCAGGAACTTCAGGGAGTTGGAGGGTTCATGGTACGGGGGTTTTAGGAAGTTCGTGGACGTGTTCACCGGAGGAACATAGCCTCGTAAATGCTTTTCCGGCCCGGAACCTCCAGGTAAATCTTCTTTGGCCCGAGCTTGCGGATAACGGTCTTCGCTCCGCTACGAGGAGGATTGTTTCCAAATGTCCAGGATGATGTGCATGGGATCGGTCTGGTAGCTCAAGCGGTGCATCCTCTGGCCGTGCGTGTAGCAGATAATGCTGATTAATATCTTATATTATCCAGACCGCCCCCTCCTGTGGTCACCAATATATGGAAAGGCAATCGGACCTACTCAGACTCGAAATACTGCGGCCAAAGCTGGAATTTAATAGGGGTTGAAATATGCCAGTAATTCTGATATTCTGAATATCGGAGGTGTTAAGAATGAATAAAGACGAAGCCGTAAGGGTGGGGAAGCGCGGAACGGTCGTCATCCCGGCCTCTCTTCGCAAGGCCTATCATCTAGATGAGGGTTCCTTGCTAGTTGCCGAGCCATGTGAGGACGGGATCTTGCTTAGACCAGCCATGGTATACCCGGTTGAGATATACACGCCGGAGAGAAAGGCAGAGTTCTTCCTCAATAATGCCGTTACCAAAGATGATTACGCCTGGGCGGTGAAGCAGGTAAAGGCAATGGGCCTCGATCCCAAGCAGATACCCCATAAGAAGCCAGGTAAGTGAGATATGGATCGGCTGTTCCTGGACGCCAATATTTTTTTTTCTGTAGCCTACGGCAGCCCCTCGCTGAACCGTTTCTGGGACTTGGCCTCAGATAAGAAGGTGCTCTTGCTTACATCAGCTCATGCTATTGAGGAGGCAAGACGAAACCTGGAAGAGAACTCGCACTTAGATCGTCTGGAGAATCTCATACAAAGTACTGTTATCGTCCCGGAGCCGCCGGCCGATTTAACGTGTCCCATATCCCTTAACAAGAAAGACATCCCCGTATTTGTGGCAGCTTTATCATCCAAAGCCACTCACTTCATAACCGGCGACATCAAGCATTTCGGGGAATACTTCTCCAAGAGCATAGAAGGAATGATCGTTTGCACTCCTGGGGATTATCTCAGAGACAGGAGCTAGAAGTAATGCGAACGGGAGTTGCATATATGGGCAATGATCTCTGTGAGGATTATTCTGCGACCCCTCTCCTGTAGTCACCTGATTATGGTATTGAATTAATTAGCTCTGCAACCCTGTTCCTTGCTTTCTTTTAAGCTACATGACACTATGGCTGCGTATTTACACTTCTGAAAGAACGATGTTGGAGGGTCAAGTATCGGTTACTATATACTTGGAATACGTGCTCATCCCCTGGCTGCAGGAGACGGTGGACTACATCACCATGAATCTGGACGAGATGGACTCCTACCGCACCCAGTTGATGAAGATCAAGATGAGGATAGACCATGGAGACGATCGACATCGCAATACGCATCCGGGCGCCGATCGAACGGGCCTGGGAGCTTCTGAGTGACCAGGAGGGTTACACCTTTGCCAAGCAAGTCAGCAAAGCCGAGCTGCTCAAGGAGGGACGCGACGATAAGAACGGGGTTGGAGCGATACTGAGGATCCGGGCGATGGGAGCCACCATCGTTTGGGAGGTGGTCGGCTTCGACCCCCCACATCGTTTCGAATACCGCATCACGAAATTCCCCCTTCCATTCCGCCACGATATCGGCACCGTGGAGTTGATCTCCCACGGCGACTGCACCGATGTCCGCTGGATGAGCCGATTCGAGGTGCCCGTTCCCCTGGCAGGTCGCATGATGGAGCTGATCATCTACCGCGTTTTCGGCAAAGTACATCAAAGCACTCTGGAGCAGGCAAAGGTGATACTAGAGGCTTGATGCAACCATGCTCCCCCGTCTTGAGACCCATATGAACATAACTACAATCGCATAATATACGGGACCTATCACGTAGCACAGGTAAGGTTCCCAGAACGAAAGGAACCCTACCATGATCATCCCGGCTACAACGATCGTGAGGTAAAAATAGATCTCTCTCGCCGCATACCTCCTTGCCAGCAGCCGGACTCCCGCGATAAAGATGAAAGCGATCGAAGCGCCGAGGAAGGCGATCTTGAACGTTGCGCAGAGGGAAGCGAGGACCGGGTCAGACCACCCGCCAGGCGCTCCGCGCGTGAGCATCGAGAGGAGGAAGACGTTCTCCATGGCATCGAAGACCGCGGCAAGTACCGGGGCAAGGACAAAGAAAAAACCAACCTGTTGAAGCCTGCCCTCAAGCCGCCGTGCCAGCAGGAGAATGCATAACAGTGCGAACAGCCCGTAGACGAAAAGGTAGAGGTTGTCAACGTGGTGAGCATATATCTGGTGTTGAACGTTGGCAGGCCCCCATGCCGTGAAGATCTTGTCTATCGTTTTCGGAGTCCAGGCGAGCTCGAATTCCAGCACTCCGTATTGTGACGAAGCCCTCAGCGCTCGTTCGTTGAAGATAAAGAACAGCGTTAGAAAGATAAAGGGGATAAAGGATACGATGGCGACCAAGACCAAGGTGCTGTCCCTTGGAACCTGCTTTATCCTTTTAAAAGCGCTATTCCTCATTTCCAGGTACCTTCGGATGTCTACTCTACGTGCTCGTCCAGCACTGACTCCTCGCTTATTACCAGCTCAGTCTAATTTTCGCTCGTAATAATTATACAGCGCTGGATAGAATTATTGTTGGCACCCGCCGGGCCCTCTCCTGTGGTCACGCCCGATGAATGCTGACTATTTGTAGGCTTCTCCGCGTGGAAAGATAGCATAGACATACAGGGTCTTTGATTCTGCATGCGGGGTAAACAGGATCCTCCATTCGCCAACTCTCAGGCGCCAGTCTCCATGCAGTTCTCCAGTAAGCGCCCTAACGTCCTTGTGATGGAATGGGTTCTGAGCTTTTTCTAAATCGTAGAGCGCCTCTTTTATCCTTACCCTGGTCTTCTTATCAAGCTTGCGGTATTGTTTCTCCGCTGTGGGCTTGACCTCAATCTGCCAGCTCATCCAGGGCCTTTCCCTTTACGCCTTTCGCGACCTCTTCCTTCCCCTTCCGGATGACTTCCACCCATTCGGGCCTTGAAAGCAGTTCAAGGGTTTCACGGTGCCTATCGACATAGTCGTCGATGAGCTCGGTAAGGACATCCTTAATATTCCTTCTTTCCAGACTGGCAATCACTTTTAATTCATCACGCTTATCCTCGGGTATGCGTACCGTAACCGTTGACACTCGATCACCTCCCTTAGTCTACAAATCTACTAGTAGATTAATATATTTGTAGACTAATGTCAATAATCACTTTGCGTTACGTTCTAGTTCTCGACCCCCCTCCTGTAGTCACTAAATTATGGGAAGTTAGAATTTTTATTGGGCATCTGTAGAGATGACGAAGAACGCTTCTTCTGCTTTGCTTTACAAGAACTAAGTTATTGATAGAATCACTCCTAAGGGCAAAGTGTGTTTCCGCATAATCTCATAGAAGAGGGCAAATCTTTTTACAATGTCCATACGGGGGAGGGGAAGGCATGCCTACGTTGGAAGTACCAGGAGCTGAGATTAACTACGAGATAAGTGGATCGGGGGAACCCCTGCTAATGATCAGGGGTGTGGGTTCTCACCTCGGCTGGTGGAACTCCGACTTCAAGGCTGCCCTGCAAGATCGCTTCTCCTTGGTTCTCTACGACCATCGCGGAACGGGAGGAAGCGTGCATAAAGATGGGGAATACACCATACCCCTTATAGCCGATGACGCAGCCACCTTATTACAGGGACTAGGCATCGAGAAAGCCCACATTTTTGGAATCTCCTTGGGTGGCATGGTGGCGCAGGAGATAGTCCTCCGCCATCCGCAAGTTGTGAAAACCCTGGTACTTGGGTGCACCCATTGTGGCGGTGAAAGGGTAGTTTGGCCCTCACCGGAGGTAGTACAAATATTGCTCGCCAGAGCTCAGGAAGAATCCGGTGGCAAAGTGGGCCAGGCTTGGTTGGAGGCAGCATTCACTTCAGAGTTTGTGCAGGAGAATCCAAAGGTTATCGCCGGCTATACGGAAAAGGCGGCGGATCGTCCCACTTCCCCGGATATCTACCGCCTCCAGGCCATGGCGGCGGCCGCCTTCGATGCCTGGGAAAGACTCCCATCGATCACTGCTCCCACCTGGATCATGCATGGGGAGAGAGATGCCATGATACCTCCTGAAAATGCCTTCGTCCTGGAAAATCGTATCCCCTTCGCGCACTTAATACTCCTGCCAGGCATGGGCCATGACTTTACTGTCCAGAATCCCTTTTACTCAGCCTGGCTCCTCACAGGCATCCTATGCAAATCATGTTTCGGGGATGAGGGGCATGATGGTCAAGTCGTTAATATCGAATGAATTAACATAAGGATGGGTTCGAACCATCGTAGGCTGTGCCAACGGATTTACGGTCCATTGGCCCCTCCTGTGGTCACCATATTCTTACATTAGATTCTTAATTACATTGATACAAGAAAAGGCTTCTATGCAATCCGATCTCTACTGCTATTAGTATCGACTGCGGATTTTAAACTACGGTTACATATGGGATACATGAATAGAACACCAGGAATATCCATTCCGGTGTCTCTATATATATGGTATATTTCATCTTCTGCCTGTCCGGGTTCGGAGAGTGGTTCCGAGCCGGGGATCATCATTTTCAATATCCAGGGACGCCCAGCTCCCCCAGGATATCTTTTGCCCCCTCCAGGCTCGGGTCTAACTCGACGGCTTTGATTAAATCCGCCTGGGCGTTTTCAGCTTGCCCTAATTTATAGTATGCCTTCCCGCGTCCAGAGTAAGAGTTTGCGTAGTCTGGATCCAGTTCGATGGCCTTGGTGTAGTCGGCGATGGCCTCTCCATACATCTCCAGTTCGTAGTAAGAATTACCCCGGTTATGATAAGCCGGGTCGTCAGCGGGATCCAACTTGATGGTTTGCGTGTAATCGGCGATGGCCTCCTGGTACATAGCCAGTTCGTAGTAAGAATTCCCCCGGTTGAAGCAAGCCAGCTCATGATCGGGGTCAAGCTTGACGGCCTCGCTGAAGTCGGTGATAGCCTCCGCATACTGGCGGAGTTGAAAGTGGGATTTACCCCTTGTGTAGTAAGCTGAAACACTTCCCGGATCCAGCTCGATGGCCTGATCACAATTGTAGAGTGCTTCCTCGTATCTTTCCTCCAAAATGAGGGATTCTGCCTCTTTTACGTATGCCACGGCCTTCAGCCGCTCCTGCTCTCCAACCTTTATGCCACCGTCCAGGACCACAAGCGACAGCACCAGGACCACCGCCGCGATAGCTACCAAGGCGATGAGAGCGATCAATATGGGAGTGCGGTGTCTCTTGAGGTATCCACGGGAAGCGACCGGGGAAGCAGCCTCGGCCGGTTGGGGCAGAGGAGGTTCGGCCTCTCCCGGCTCGGACTCCATGGTCAGCAGGAGTTGCCGCACGGTTATGAGCAGTTTCTGGATATGCTTTTCCATGGGAGGAGTCAGGGCATCCAGCCAGTGGGTGGCGCCCAGGAAGTACTCCAGGTTCGTTGAGGGGAGGACGTCGTCGATGCGGAAGGGGATGATGGGCATGCTCCTGTTGACGGCCCTCTCCGCCTCCCGCATGACATGCTGCGATAGGTTCGAGTTCTTGGAGAATACCAGGACCATTACGCGGCTTGCGTTAATAGCCCTGACGATGGCTTCCCCATAGCTTGTTCCGGGCAGCACATCCCTGGGGGCAATCCAGCAGCGGATCTTCTCCGCCTCCAGAGAGGCACATATGGCATCCGCTGTCATTTTGTCTCTTTCGCCCCTGTATGAATAACTGATGATCACGTCGTGGGCTATGCGCTTCGTGGCCGCCTCGGGGTCTCTTCCCGGCTCCGGCGGTGCAGGTTCCCTCTGCTCGACTCCCTCCTGGGGTATTGGCGCACCGCATCGCGTACAGAAACCGCTTCCGGGGTTAACTCCCTCACCGCACTTCTCACAGATTACGGTTTTTTTGTTCTCCATGCTTCCCTTCTCCCAGGTCGGACTTCGAGCTAGTACCCCGGAACTCCCAGTTCATGCAGTACCTCCTTCGCTTTCTCCAGGCTCGGGTCCAGCTCCACCGCCTTGATCAAGTCTGCTTTGGCGTTATCGGGCTGATCCATTTCATAATAATAAGTAAGACCACGGCTGTAATAAGCATGTGCATAGTTGGGGTCCAGCTCGATGGCCTTGGTGTAGTCGGCGATGGCCTCATCAAATTGCTCCAAATACCAGTAGGCCCCGGCCCGGTATGCATAAGCCTTGGCGTTGTCCGGGTCCACTTCAATGGCTGTAGTGCAGTCCGCTATGTCCTTTTCGCCTTGGCCTAGTTCGGTGTAGGCACTACCTCGCAGAAGATAGGCGTCGGTCATAGTGGGATCCAGCTCTATGGCCTTAGTGCAGTCAGCGATGGTCTCCTCGTATAGATCCAGTTCGTAGTAGTAATCAGATGCCCTGTTTAAATAGGCCGATGCATAGTCGGGGTCCAGCTCGATGGCCTTGCTGTAGTCGGCGATGGCCTCCTGATATTGCTCGAGTTCGTCGTAGGCGACGCCCCGGCTGTAATAGGCAGCTGCATAGTCGGGTTCCAGCTCGATGGCCTTGTTGAAGTCGGCGATGGCCAATTTAGCTCGGTCGGTGCGCCCGTAACAGATCCCTCTCGTTTCATAAGCCGAAGCATAACTAGGTTCCAGCTCGATGGCCTTGCTGCAGTCGGCTATTGCCTCCTGGTATTTGCCTAGTTCGCTGTAAGAGGAAGCCCGGCCTTCATAAGCACTGACATAGCCGGGGTCCAGTTCTATGGCCTTGTTGCAGTCTGCTATGGCCTGCTCGTATTGGCCCAGATTGAAGTGAGCTCTGGCCCTGGTGTTATAAGCAGAAGCATCATCGGGGTCCAGTTCTATGGCCTTGTCGCAGTCTGCTATAGCCTGCTCGTATTGTCCATCTTCAATCAGGGATTCCGCTCCTTTTACGTACACCTCAGCGCTTTCGCCGTCGCCCCCACAACCGGAAATCGCTAGTAATGCCAGCGCTGCAACTATCGATATTACAATTATCGTTTTCCATAAAAACCTGCTTGCGATAACGCTTTCTTTAAGGCCTCTTATTCCAGGTATTTCTAGGCGATGGGGCGCTTTGTCCTCATGTTTGCTATCCATAACAACCCCCTTCCAGGACACGATAAATAGGATCTATGTCCGAATCCTCATATAGGTATGAAGACAATGCGGAATGATTATCGGTGTGATACGGAGATAGTTATACCCGCACGAGGATGTAGAATCATTATTTCCCATATCCACATCCTGATGAGGATATATGACGATATATATACACGACATTCCCCATAGGCACCTCCTGATAACAATATTCTACCATCCCGTAGGCAAGCTGACACGTCCAAACCGCGGTTTCCTCCTTTCCCCTCGAAGATCCTGCCTGCCATGGTGTTGAAAACGCCCTCCGGAGCGATATCCGGGGAAGCTTGACCGCTCGAGGTATGTTGCATATGCAGTTACCTTTCGTTATCGATTGCCTAAGGTCAGATCGGTGGAGCTAATCGTGCCAAATGACTACCGAAATATGTATATACGGGGCTACAAGGCTGATTATGCAGCTGGGTGGGCAGAATCAAGCACTCTTCAGAAGCCAAAAAGCCCCAAGTTTGAGCGTCATGCTAGTCTCCCAATACGATGACGATGAGAACAAGGGATCCGCCCCCTTACTAACAACAGGACGCCTGGGATTGCATGATATAGCGCTATTGCGGCCCTCTCCTGTGGTCACCAGATTATGGCATTCCCTTCATGCATCACTATGAATGATAATTGCTAATCAGGATTGCAGATTCTACCGTTCGTTGATCCCGTCTCGGGTTTGAGCAATCATCCAACTGGATAGATAACAATTGGGTGCTATTTCATACCTCTCGTTTTTTGCCATTCACACACATTTAATCGGGGGTGATAAATGGGTTATTTAAGCATGTCTCTCATGTAAGAATGTGAGTCTATTTTGGAGGTGGAGGAAATGATAGTGATGGTCACGATGACTTATCCAACAACTTCGGCCGTCGAGATGGGGAAGGCGGGGGCGAAGAACTTCCAGGAACATCCCCTTCCAGGCTTTATGAAGCTGACTGGCCCCTATATTACGATTTGTGAAGAAGGATGCAAGGCTTACAACATTATCGAAATAGAAGAAGGGAAAGAGGACGAGGCCTTTAAGGTCATCAATACACGCATGGCTAATTACCTACCGGTTCCAGGCTTCAGGTCGAGGGAAGAGAGATTGCTGATTATGGGGGAAGCTTACCCTTTGATAGGCATGAAAGCACCTCAAGTCTAACCATAAAGGAAAGACCCCGGTTCCCCGAGGTCTTTGGAATGTGCGCCGGCTCTCTGAGGGCACAGAGGGCCGGGCTAGATGATTATGACAAATACCAAGGGCCGTGAATAATAGGTGAGAGTACCCCGCCAAGGTGAAAAGGCAGGGGGCGTTTCGATCTGCCCGCAGGAGGGTAGAATGCAGGCATCGGAAGCCGCATATGGGGAATCTCAAAGAATAGAATCGTTATATAGAAGGAGGAAGCCGTTGGGGGCTGCAGCAACCCCTTGTCGGCAGTATCCGGCCGCCATGGTGAACATTACCAATAGATGCACCCTGCGCTGCCGACACTGCTTTGTTTTCCGCCAGGCAAACCCCAATGATCCGGCGGGCGAGATGGATACACCGACCATGCTCGCCAAACTGGAGGAACTGCAAAAAAGCTATGATATCCATACCATGTTGTGGATGGGTGGAGAGCCCCTCCTTCGGCCCGATGTATTGCGGGAGGGAACGAGGCTTTTCGCCCGGAACCACGTCACTACCAACGGCACCCTGGATCTCATAGACCTGCCCCGCTGTATCTACGTCATCTCCCTAGACGGGCCACCGGAACTCAACGATGCCGTACGTGGAAAAGGCTCCTTTGAAAGGGTGATGAACACCCTTGGCAGGGTTCCAGACAGGTTCGATCCCACGGTCATGTGCCAATGCGTGGTAACGAAGGTAAACGAAGATGCCTTGGAGGATTTGGTTCATTTGCTTGAAGGGACGAGAGCGGAGGGTATGACCTTCTCTTTTTACGTCCCACCCCAAAACGACGATTCCGAGTTCACCTGGGGCTCGCTGCAGAGGCGCGACAAGGCGGTACGGGAGGCGATAAGGCTGAAGGACAGGTATCCCGGCTTCATCTGGAACAACCACCGCAGCCTGGAGTTGATGCTTTCGCAGAATTCAAAGGCGGTAACGGACGATTGCCCCTCCAAGAAGTACGTTTTACCTCTCTATCTCGAGGGTGATGAATTTGTCATTCCTTACTGCT
>Ga0315288_10007815_pt1 | contig 13550 bp, 12 predicted proteins | sample YL17G11_20_MG_FD_203454 | JGI IMG/M metagenome (GOLD analysis project Ga0315288, IMG submission 203454) | Sediment microbial communities from Yellowstone Lake, YNP, Wyoming, USA - YL17G11_20 | ecosystem: Environmental > Aquatic > Freshwater > Lake > Sediment | place: USA: Wyoming | collected...
CCTGGGGCGTTGAACAGGAAAAGCCATCACCCGTCCTCCTCGTCCGCTTCGTCGTCTTCCTGGTGAAAGAACATCTCGCCGCAGCCCCGGCTGCAGAAGGTCTGGCCGCTCTTCATGAGGCGGCATTCCTCGCACACGAACTTGTGGCACATGGGACACTTGTAGAGGTAGGCCTCTTCTTCTCCGATCCCGCACTCCACACATTCCTGGGCCACGGCTTCTCCGGAACGTTTTGCCAGATGATAGCAAAGGGTCTCTCCGAAATCCAGCACTCTAAATCAGTTAGGACCGGTCCTGTCTTGACACCCCCGGGGGGGTTCTCTAGAATGACGGCTGTCTACGAGAGGCGGTGTAGCTCAGATGGTTAGAGCACGCGGCTCATATCCGCGGCGTCCGGGGTTCGAATCCCTGCACCGCCACCAAATAGATGTCCTCTGACCTCTTCGATTCATTCAAGGCGGTCCTCGCCCGCGACGGGATGTGGACGCCGGAAACCGCCGTCCTGGCGGCTGTCTCCGGAGGCGCCGACTCGACCTGTCTTCTGGATCTCTTCCGCCGGCTGAGGGGAGAATCACCCTTCGACCTGGCGGTGGCGCACCTGAACCACTCCCTTCGCGGAGCGGAATCGGACCGGGACGAGGAGTTCGTGAGATCTCTCGCCGGCCGGCTCGGCCTCCCCTTTCACGTCCGGAGGCTTTCTCCCGGCTCTCTGGAGGGCTCGAAGGATGGCCTGGAGGCGGCCGCCAGGCGTGCCCGGTACGCCTTTCTGGAGGAGATGGCCCGCGGGATCGGGGCAAAGCGGGTGGCCTTGGGCCACACCCGGGACGACCAGGCCGAGACCTTTCTCCTGCGGCTGGTCCGAGGCTCGGGGACCCGTGGTCTTGCCGGAATCTACCCGGTGGTGGAGGGGCTGTTCATCCGCCCCCTCCTGGGGGTGGGCCGGAACGACGTTGAAGCCTACCTGAAGGAGCGGAGCCTCCCCTGGCGTCTCGATTCCTCGAACGCCGATCCCGGCCGCACCCGGAACCGGATCCGGTCCCGTCTCCTGCCGCTCCTCCGGGAGGAATTCAACCCGGAGATCGTCCCGGCGCTGGCCAGGGCCACGGAGATCCTGAGGGAGGAGGAGGCATATCTGGACGAGGTGACGCGCCACCTGGCCCAACGGCTCCTCAGACGCGAGGCCTACGGAATCGCCCTGTCGATCCCGGCGGTGCGGGTCCTGCATCCTGCGCTGCGCCGGCGGCTCCTGCGGCGGGCTCTCGAAGAGGCCCGGGGCAGGGGCCCGGCCGCGCCTGCCGGCTTCGAGGCGGTGGAGGCCCTGGAGGAACTGGCCCGGGAAGGGAGGCACGGCGCCGCCATCAGCCTCGGTGGGGGCCTGGAGGCGCGGGTGCTCTACTCGGACCTGTCGCTTCTGGACACGCTATCCGACCCCCCTCTGGAGGGTGAGGTCCCGCTGCCCGTCCCGGGCGAGGCGGCGCTGCCGGGCCTGGGGCTCCGTCTGAAGGCCCGGGAGGTGGAGGCTTCCAGCATCGGCGATCCCCGGGCCGGATCCGCGGTGGACCGTGCTCTGCTGGACGCCGACGCGCTTCCCGGCCCCCTGCTCGTGCGCTCCCGCCGGGCCGGCGACGCGTTCCGGCCGCTGGGGTGCGCCGGAGAAGCGAAGCTCAAGTCGTACCTGATCGATCGGAAGGTGCCTCGTCCCGCGCGGGAGAGGGTCCCCCTGGTCGTCTCGGGGAGCCGGATCGCCTGGGTCGTGGGTTTTCAGATTGACGACCGCTACAAAGTGACGCCGGGGACCCGCCGCATCCTGGTCCTCTCAAAGGAGACACAATGAATCTTTCCAAGGAGATTCTGAGGTCCGAGGCCGAAATCGCCGAGCGGGTCTGCCAGATCGGTCGCCAGATCACCGCCGACCACGAGGGGAAGGAGCTGGCGGTGCTGGGAATCCTGAAGGGATCTTTCGTCTTCGTGGCGGACCTGATCCGCCAGATCCGGCTGCCCCAGCAGGTGGGCTTCCTGGAAATCACCCACTCCGAGAAATCGGAGTTCCTCACGGAGATCATGTTCTATTCCAGCTTCCGGGTGGAGGGCACCCACCTCCTGATCGTGGAGGACATCCTGGACACGGGCATCACCCTCGCCTACCTCCATCAGCAACTGGAGTCGAAGGGTCCGAAATCGATCCGCATCTGCACCTTCCTGGACAAGCCGGAGAAGCGGAAGGTGGACATCCAGCCGGACTACTGCGGCTTCACCGTGCCCAACCGCCATGTGGTGGGCTACGGGCTTGATTTCGAAGGGCGCTTCCGGAACCTTCCCTACCTCACCTACGTCGAATAGCCGGGGCGCCGGGAAGGGAACACCGCCTTCTCCCGCCCGCGTCCGGCCGGGTCACGGGGGGGCTTGCGTACCTCCGCGCCATTGAAAGGCCCGGTCGAAGAGGCTATATTAGGGCCGTCCCGAGTGGAGAGACCTTGAACACCCTGGCGAAGAACATCATCTTCTGGCTCGTGATCATCGTCCTGGCGCTGGTGGCCTACCACTTCCTCGCCGGGAACACCGTCCTGCAGACCGAGCTGCCGTTCAGCGAGTTCCTGTCGCAGGCCGAGGCGGGGAAGATCTCCGAGGTGACCATCAACGGAAACGACGTTGAGGGGACCTATCTGGAGAAGGACGCGTCGGGCCAGCCCCGGACCTTCCACACCATCACGCCCGAGTATCCGGACCTGGTGAAGGACCTCCGGAAGTACGGCGTCTCCATCATCGCCAAGAAGCCCAAGGACGCCAACTACCTGGTCACGATCCTCTCCTGGCTCCCCATGGTCCTGCTGGTGGGAGTCTGGATCTTCTTCATGCGCCAGATGCAGTCGGGCGGTAACAAGGCCCTCTCCTTCGGAAAGAGCAAGGCGAAGCTCTCCTCCTCCCAGGGAAAGAAGGTGACCTTCCGGGACGTGGCCGGCGTGGACGAGGCCAAGGAAGAGCTCCAGGAGATCATCGAGTTCCTCAAGGAGCCCCAGAAGTTCCAGAAGCTTGGGGGCAAAATCCCCAAGGGGGTCCTCCTGATGGGTCCGCCCGGGACGGGCAAGACCCTCCTGGCCCGGGCCATCGCCGGGGAGGCCAACGTCCCCTTCTTCTCCATCTCCGGATCCGACTTCGTGGAGATGTTCGTGGGCGTGGGGGCGTCCCGGGTGCGGGACCTCTTCGAGCAGGGCAAGAAGAACGCCCCGTGCATCGTCTTCATCGACGAGATTGACGCCGTGGGGCGCCACCGGGGCGCCGGGCTGGGCGGCGGCCACGACGAGCGGGAGCAGACCCTCAACCAGCTCCTGGTGGAGATGGACGGCTTCGAGAGCAATGAAGGCGTCATCCTCATCGCCGCCACCAACCGTCCCGACGTGCTGGACCCCGCCCTGCTCCGGCCCGGCCGGTTCGACCGCCGGGTGGTGGTGCCTCGCCCCGACGTGAAGGGGCGCGAGGAGATCTTCCGGGTCCACACCCGCAAGACGCCGCTGGGAGAGGACGTGGACCTGGGGGTGCTGGCCCGGGGCACGCCGGGCTTCTCCGGGGCCGACCTGGCCAACCTGGTGAACGAGGCCGCGCTCAACGCCGCCCGCTACGGCAAGAAGGCGGTGATGATGGAGGACTTCGAGGGGGCCAAGGACAAGGTCCTCATGGGCACCGAGCGGAAGAGCATGATCATCAGCGAGGAGGAGAAGAAGGTGACGGCCTACCACGAGGCGGGCCACGCCCTGATGGCGGCGGTCCTCCCCGAGGCGGATCCCCTCCACAAGGTGACCATCATCCCCCGGGGCATGGCCCTGGGCGTGACCCAGCAGCTTCCCATCGACGACCGCCACAACTACAGCCGCGAGTACCTGCGCAGCGAGCTCGCCGTGATGATGGGCGGACGCGTGGCGGAGGAGATGTACCTCGAGAAGATCACCACGGGCGCCGGGAACGACCTGGAGCAGGCCACCGACATGGCCCGGCGCATGGTCTGCGAGTGGGGGATGAGCGAGGCGATGGGCCCCCTGACCTTCGGCAAGAAGGAGGAGCAGATCTTCCTGGGCCGCGAGATCGCCCAGCACCAGGATTACAGCGAGACCACCGCGGCGCTCATTGACGAGGAAGTGAAGCGGCTGGTCCTGGAAGGGTACGAGAAGGCCCGGGAGATCCTCTCCACCCACGCCGAGGCCCTCCACCGGATCGCCAAGGCCCTCCTGGAATACGAGGTGCTGGCCGGGGAGGAAGTCATGGGCGTCCTGCGGGGCGAGGAGATCTCTCCCCTGCGGACCCGCCGGACCAAGAAACCTGCCGCCGAGGTACCGCGGGCGGAGCCGGAGAAGGTCAAGGGAGAGATCCCGGAGAGCCCGGTCATCGCCCGCGATCCCCTGAAACAACCGGGTTAGCCGGCGGGGAGTCTCCTTCTTCCCCTCCGGCTTCACCTTGCCCTTTCCGTCGAAACCGTGAACTTCAATCTCCTCCTGATGGAGAGCAGGGACTTCCCCTCGGGCGCGAGGGAGTGTTCCGCTCTCGGGGTTCCCCGGAGCTTCCGGCACTCGGGAGCGGAGATGCTGCTCCGTCTGGAGCGGCTTCCGCCCCTTGCCGCCCGGCGGCTCGCCCGGGCGGCCCGGGACTGCGGAGGCCGGGCGGAGATATCCGGACCGCTGGAGGAGAGGATTCTGGCGGCCGAGGTTCCCCCCGCCTCCTGGAACCGCCTGCGGCGCCGGCTGCTGCGCGGGGGACCTCCCCTCCCCGGCATCGCCCGGGAGATTCACTCCGCCCTGCGGGCCTGCTACCGTCCTCCCCGGACCCTCCTCCTCGCGCGACGCTGGATCCGCCTCGGCCGCCGCACCCTGATCCAGGGAGTCCTCAATGTCACCCCCGATTCCTTCTATGACGGCGGGCGCCATGCCGATTCCAATCTGGCGGTGCAAAGAGCCCTGCAGATGGCGGAGGAGGGGGCGGGCCTGGTGGACATCGGCGGCGAATCGACCCGGCCGGGCTCGCGCACCGTCTCGGCCCGGGAGGAGATCCGGCGGATTCTGCGGGTCGTCGAGGCGCTCTCCGGCCGCTTGCCGGTCCCCATCTCCGTGGACACCACGAAATCGGAAGTGGCGGCGGCGGCCCTGGAAGCCGGCGCCGAAGTCATCAACGACGTGAGCGGCCTCTCCTTCGATCCCCGGATGGCCGAGGTCGCCGCCCGCTACCGCGCCGGCCTCATCATCTCCCACATCCAGGGCCGGCCGTGGACCATGCAGAAGAGCCCGCGCTATCGCCACCTGATCCCCGAGGTCCTGGCCTTCCTGCGCAACGGCGTCCGGCAGGCCCTGAAGGCGGGGGTGAGACCCGGTTCGATCCTCATCGACCCCGGGATCGGGTTCGGAAAATCGGCCTGGCACAACGTCATGCTCCTGAGGCACCTCAGGGCCCTGCGGGCCACGGGGTACCCGGTCATGGTGGGAGCCTCCCGGAAGTCCTTCCTGGCGAAGCTCCAGGAGAGGGACCAGGGACCCGGGGACCGGCTGGATGCGAGCCTGGGCACCGCCGCCGCGGCGATCTGGTACGGCGCCTCGGCCCTGCGGGTCCACGACGTGGCCGCCACGGTGCGGGCGGCGCGTTGCGTGGAATCGGTGAGAGACGTCAGGGTGGATCCTTGAGGAGCCTTCCGCCGTGCAGACGTCGCCGGGCGGCGCCTCCGCCGGCGTCGCGGCGGTGAAAGGAGGCGGCCGGGGTGCGCCTTGATCTGCGCCGGAACATGGCCCTGAAGTTCTTCTCCCTGGTGCTGGCTCTGCTGGTCTGGATCCTGACCACCGGGGAGAGCCAGAAGATCAAGGACCTCCTCGTCCCGCTCCAGTACACGCAGCTGCCTGCGGGACTGGCCATCTCCGGCGACGCACCCGACAAGGTCTCTCTCCGGATCCAGGCCCCGGAGCCGATCCTGCAGCGGATCACCGAGGACCAGGTGGACGCCAGAGTCGATCTCTCCCAGCTCCAGCCGGGAGATCAGTACCTCACCCTCTCCCCGGACCGTTTCCGCGTCTCCGGCGCCACGGTGATCCGGGTGGAGCCCCAGGTCCTCCCCATCCGGATCGTCCGCCAGGCCGAGAAGGAAGTGCCGGTGGTCCCGCGCATCGAGGGGAGGCCGCCGGAAGGTTATGAAGTGGTAGACTACCGCGTCGATCCGGCCACGGTGGCGGTGGTGGGTCCTGAGGACGCCGTCCGGGAGGTCCACCGGGCCACCACCGGAAGCATCCCGGTGGGGGACCTCACCGCTTCCCGGGAGATCAAGGTCCATCCCATTCCCGAGGCGGACGGATCTCTCGGGGTGCGCCTCCGGGGAGACGCTCCGGGCGCGCGGCTGAAGCCGGAATCGATCGACGTGAGGGTTTCGGGGCCCGCGACCCTGGTGGGGCTGCCCCCGGGAAGCGCCGGCGCCGTGCTGGTGGAGCCCGCTTCCCGTTCCATCGCGGTCTGGATCGGACCGCGTCCTTCGGAGAGACCGTGAGACACCTGTTCGGAACGGACGGCATCCGCGGCGTGGCGGGAGAGTACCCGCTGGACGCGAAGACCGTGGACCGGATCGGCCTGGCGCTGGTCTGGACTCTGCGCGAGGAAGAGAAGGTGGAGACTCCCCGGGTCCTCATTGGGCGGGACACGCGGGAGTCGGGACCGGACCTGGAGTCGGCGCTGGTGGAAGGTATCCGCCGAGCCGGCGGCGAGGCGATGCTCACCGGCGTGGTGACCACCCCCGCCGTGGCCTTCATGGCGCGGGAGGGGCGGTGCGATGCCGGCGTCGTGATCTCGGCCTCCCACAATCCCTATCGCGACAACGGCATCAAGATCTTCTCCCGGAAGGGAACGAAGCTCCCCGACCGAGAAGAGATGGGAATCGAGAAGCGGATCCTTGGGCACGGCTTCGACCCCTCTCCGCTCGCCGGCCCCGTCCCGCTCCCATCGGAGGACCTCCTGGAGGGGTACCTGCATTCCCTCGCGCGGGCCGTGGGCCCCGACCGCCCCTTCCGCGGCGTGAGAGTGGCGCTGGACTGCGCCCACGGCGCCACCTGCCGGATCGCCCCGGAGATCTTCACCCGGCTCGGCGCCGATCCCCTCGTCATGGGGAACCGGCCCGACGGCAGGAACATCAATACCGGCTGCGGATCGATGCACCCCGAAGGACTCTCCGCCATGGTGGTCCGGGAGGGTGCCGACATCGGGTTTGCCTTCGACGGCGATGGCGACCGGGTCGTGGTCGTGGACCGGACCGGCCGGATCCTGGACGGCGACCACATCCTCTTCCTGGCGGCCCAGGATCTGCGAGAGCGGGGAGACCTGGACGGAGGGACCGTGGTGGCGACGGTGATGAGCAACCTCTGGCTCGAGAAGGCGCTCTCCGCCATCGGGGTGAGGATGCTCCGCGCCCCCGTGGGGGACAAGTACGTCCTGGAGGAGATGCTGCGGGGAGGCTACGTCCTGGGAGGGGAGCAGTCGGGGCACGTCATCTTTTTGCGGGAGGCCAGCACGGGGGACGGCGTCCTCACGGCACTGAAGCTCCTCGACCTCCTGCGGCGGCGGAGGGCCGACCTGGCCGCCTGGGCGAAGGGGATCGTCCGCTGTCCCCAGGTCCTGATCAACGTCCCCGTGGCGTCGAAGCCGCCTCTGGACGGCCTCCGGGAACTGAAGGAGGCGGTGGAGAGGGTCGAGCGGGAGCTTGCGGGGAACGGGCGGGTGCTGCTGCGCTACTCGGGGACGGAATCGATCCTGCGGGTCATGGTGGAAGGAGAGGACGAGGCGCGGACCCGGAAGTGCGCCGGGGAGCTGCGTGACCTGGTGGCCGCCCGGCTGGGAATGACCGGAGGCCGGACCGGAGGCTGATGCGCGGAACGAGCGCGGGGGGCATGGCATGAGACTGGGAGTCAACGTCGACCACATCGCAACGCTTCGGGAAGCCCGGCGGACCAACGAGCCCGATCCGGTGGTGGCGGCGGCTCTGGCGGAGCTGTCCGGGGCCGACCAGATCACCGTCCACCTCCGGGGCGACCGCCGGCACATCAAGGAGCGGGACCTGGAGATCCTCCGGCGGACGGTGCGGACGCGGCTCAACGTCGAGATGGCCGCCACCGAGGAGATGGTGAAGATGGCGGCCGGCATCAAGCCGGATAGCGTCACCCTGGTCCCGGAGCGGCGGGAGGAGGTCACCACCGAGGGGGGCCTGGACGCCATCCTGAACCAGAGCCACCTCAAGAAGGTCGTGGGGGCCATGCGCGAGAGCGGCCTCTCGGTGAGCGTCTTCGTGGACCCCGACTTCGATCAGATCAAGGCCGTGACCAAGATCGGCGCCGAGATCATCGAGATCAACACCGGGAAGTACGCCGACGCGAAGACCGACGAGCTGCGGGCCCTGGAGCTGAACAAGGTCGTGAACGCCGCCCGGGCGGGGCACAAGCTGGAATTGAGAGTGGTGGCCGGACACGGCCTCACCTACCACAACGTCGCTCCCATCGTCGCCATCGCGGAGATCGAAGAGCTGAACATCGGCCACTCCATCGTGGCCCGGGCCGTGCTGGTGGGGATGGAGCGCGCCGTCCGTGAGATGAAGGCCCTGCTGGGGGACGGGGCGCGGGACCCTCAGGGCTGAGGCCCTCTCATCGGGGAGTCGCCGGAGCCGATCGGGGCAGTCCCGGCTCCGGCGGGGCTTTGAATTGCCGGGATCGATCCGGGATAATGGCTCGCGAGGATCCCTTCCCCGATGCGAAAGCTCCTGAAGCGCCTTCCCTTTCCCCTCCGGCTCACGGTCCTCTTCCTGGCCGCTTCGGTCGGAGTGGCGGCCCTCGGGGTCCGACCCACCTTTGCCATCACCTCGCTGGCGGCCCGGAACACCGCCTTCAAGCTCCAGTCGGAGGCGATGCGCCTCTACAAGGACGGCGACTACAGGAAGGCGATCGAGCTTCTCCGCCAGGTCACCAACCTCTCCCTCAACTCCTTCCTGGCCCATTTCTACCTGGGGCTCTCCCTCTCCGCCGACCGGCAGTACGCTCAGGCCGTGGAGCCCCTCAAGACAGCGCTGGATCTGGAGCCGGGGCACATCCAGGCCCACATCGCCCTGGGGGACGCCTACCTCAAGCTGGGAGACGTCTCCGAGGCCCGGGCGGAGTACCTGCGGGCGCTGAGCCTCCAGGACAGTTACGCCCCGGCCCACGACGGGCTGGGGAGGGTCCACGAGGCGGAGGGAGACGATGACCGGGCCGTGGAGGAATACCGGAAGGCCCTGGAGCTGAACGTCGCCTTCCCGGACGCCTACGCCAACCTCGGCGAGCTCTACCTGCGCAAGGGGAGGCTGGACGACGCCATCGATCTCCTCCGGAAGGCCATCGAGATCAAACCCGACTTCTCCCTGGGGTACAGCAGGCTGGGGATCGCTTACAGCCGCGAGGGTCTCAACAACCAGGCCATCGCCGCCATCGGCCGGGCCAAGGCCATCGCCCCCCGGGACCCGCTCCCCTGTTTCTCCCTGGCGGCGATTTTCCTGGATCTGGAGAACAGGGCCCGCGCCGAATCGGAGATCGAGGCGGGCCTCTCCCGGGATCCCGCCGGCTACGAAGGCCCCCTCCTGAAGGCCCGGCTCCTCCTGGCGAACCAGGACATGGACGGCGCCATCGCCATCCTGGAGAAGGCCATCGCCTCGGAGATCCGCGAGCCCTTCGGGCGCCAGGAGATGGAGAAGGCGCGGGACCGCTACCGGGCGATGGCCGCCCGAATCGCCGAACTCACCGCCGCCCTGGCGCAGACCCCGGACGACCCCGGTCTCTATCTGGATCTGGCGGCCCTCGTGTCGGAGGCGGGCGCCTGGGACCGGGCGGCGGAGCTGGCCACCCGGGCCTCGCAGCTCGCCGACAGCGATGCCACCCGCCTCCGGCTCGGCTACTATCTCCTGAGGGGACGGAACTACCCGGCCGCCCTCCCCATTTTCCAGGACCTGGCCTCCCGGGAATCGGCGCCGGCGCTGCTGAACCTGGGGATCACCCAGGCCGCCCTCGGCCGGGACGAGGAGGCGGTGGCCACCTACCGGAAGTATCTCGAGCGGCATTCCCGGGACCCCGTTCCGCACCTCTACCTGGGAAACAGCCTGCTGCGCCTCGCCCGGACCGCCGAGGCTGAGGCCTCCTACCGCACCTACCTGGATCTGGCGGCGGGAGACGAGAAGACCGGAAAGGTCCGGCGGCTGGTCCGGCTCCTCCAGGAGGCGGGAGGGACCCGATGAGGCTCCCGATCCGCGCCCTCGCCTCCGGCTTCCTCCTCCTGCTGCTGGCGGCCCCGGTCCCCCGCGCCGAAGAGGTCTCGAAGCGGAAGGGATTCGAGATCACCATCACCTCGCCCCAGACCGGAGAGTTCCGATTCGGGCGATCGGAGATCACCGCCCAGGTGAAGATCGACGATCCCTCCCTGGTGGAGAAGGTGGAGTTCACCGTGGACGACCATCTGGCGTTCATCGACAAGGAGCCCCCCTACTCCTGCGTCTACGACTTCGGCACCGCGCCCCGCTCTTTCATCATCAAGGCGAAGGCCTACCACCGGCAGGGAGTGACGGTCACCGCCACTTCCATCACCCGGCGGGTGATCCTCAACTACCAGGTGCAGGTGAACCGGGTGGTCCTGAACGCCACGGCCCAGGACTCGGACCACCGCTTCGCACTGGACCTCACGAAGGAGGACTTCCAGCTCCAGGAGGAGGGCACGCCGCAGCAGATCATCGACTTCTACCTGGAGGAGAGGCCGGTGGTGCTCTGCCTCCTCCTGGACAGCAGCGGGAGCATGCAGGGACGGATGGAAAAGGTGCACCTGGCCGCGGACAAGTTCGTGGATGCCCTCGGGAGCGGGGACCAGGCCCTGGTCATCGACTTCGACGAGAAGGTCTTTCTCCTTCAGGACTTCACCCGGGATGCCAAGCTCCTCAAGGAGGCCATCGACAGCACCTACTCCGAGGGAGGCACCGCCCTTTACGACGCGCTTTACGCCGCCTTCCGAAAGCTCCGGGACATCCCGGGACGGAAGGCCATCGTCCTCCTCTCCGACGGCGAGGACACCAACAGCAAGTTCTCCTACCAGCGGATCCTGGAGGCGGCGAAGACCAGCGAGGTGATCATCTACTCCATCGGCCTGGGCGTCTCCATCCTGGACGGCGCCTCCCACTCGGTCCTGAAGGAGCTGGCGGAGGAGACGGGCGGGCGATCCTTTTTCCCCGGCAGGGTCGATGAGCTGGAAGGGGTCTACCAGCGGATCGCCGAGGAGCTGAGGAGCCAGTACTACATCACCTACTCACCCACCAACGAGAACTGGGACGGGAAGTGGCGGAAGATCAGGCTGACGGTGCCCCAGCGCAAGGAGCTGGAGGTCCGGACGCGCCGGGGATACTACGCCGTCCGCCAGCCCCTGCAGGGAGAAGGAAGCCCGGGGGCCGAGAAGGAGCGGGTGGGAGGCGGGGGTCAGGGACCGGGAGGGCGGTAGTCGGGAGGCACGGGCCTCTCCTCGGGGATGAGGTCCTCGGGACGTCCCTGGAAGTTGAGGGGGTATTCCACCAGCGAGAGCTTCAGACTCATCCCCGAGGCGGGGCTCACCTCGGCCTCGCTCAGCTCCACGGTGACGTACCCCGGCGAGGAGACGGTTGCCCGGTAGATTCCCGCCGGCACTGCGCGGATCAGGACCTTCCCCTCGCGGTCGGACTGGGCCCTGAACGAGAGGCCGGTGGCGGGATTGACGAGGCTGAGGGCCACGTCGGGGATGGGGCGCCGCTCCTTGTCGGTGAAGGCGCCGGTCACGTCCCGAAAGGCCGGCTCTCCCGCCGGAGGCTGATAGATCGCCGGCGACGCGGGAGATCCCCCGGCCACAGGCCCCGGGGGCAGGGTGAAGTCGACGATGTTCCTGAAGGGAGGCTGCACCCGGATCTCCTTCTTGACCTGGCGCTGGTAGCCGGAGCCGCTCACCTCGACGTCGTAGCCCCCGGCCTCCAGGTCCTCGAAGGTGTAGGTTCCCCGGTCGTCGGTGTTCGTCACGTGGACCAGCCCCCTGCCGGGCAGGAGGAGCCGGACCAGCAGGCCCGCGATCGGCTTCCCCTTCATGTCGCGGGAGGTGCCGCGGATGCGTCCCTTCAGGTTTCCGGGCCCGGCGGCAAGCGTGGAGGCGGTCACCGCCAGGAGCAGGAGAGCGCAGGCAAGGACCGGAACCAGGCGGCGAAGATGAGTCGGAGAGAAAAACCCTCGGATCATGGGAAGGCCACGCTAGCACAGGGATCGGAGGGAGTCAAAGCCGCCCCGCTCCGCTTCGCGGCCGACTGCATGTTGGGGCGGCTCGCCCGCTGGCTCCGGATCCTGGGGCACGACGTGGTCTACTTCCGGAGGATCGAGGACGCCGACCTGGTGGAGCTGGCCCGGCGGGAGGGGCGGATCCTCCTCACCCGGGACACGCGGCTCGTACGGCGCCGTGCGGCGCGGGGGGCCATCCTCATCGAGAGCCCCTACCTGGAGCAGCAGCTCCGGCAGCTGAGCCGGTGGGACGGGGCCGGCCTCCTGGCCCCCGGCCTCTGCCGGCGGTGCCTGGAGTGCAACGAGCCCACCCTCGCGGTGGAGAAGGACGGCGTGAAGGATCGGGTCCCCCCCTACGTCTTCAAGACCCAGTCGCGGTTTCGGGAATGTCCCGCCTGCCGGCGCATCTACTGGAGCGCCTCGCACGTTCAGGACATGCTCCGGCGACTGCGCCGGAGCCTGGGGCCCGGCCTCGCCGGCCATCCGGAAGGCCTGCCTTGACAGGCTGAAAGGGGGAAGCTTAGAATTCTCTGTCTTATCCGAGTCCCCGACAGGTTGGGCCGTCGCGCCGGGCGGCGGTTCCGGAGAGCAGGGCCACCGGCCACGGGAGGGCGGTTAGCTCAGTGGTAGAGCACCTGCCTTACACGCAGGGGGTCGCCGGTTCGAATCCTGCACTGCCCACCATCGGATCGAGAATGCGCCAATGCCGGGACCCGGTTCCCGGCAGGAAGTTCCGTCGCGGGGTCGTAGTTCAGCTTGGTTAGAACGCTGGCCTGTCAAGCCAGAGGTCGCGGGTTCGAACCCCGTCGACCCCGCCAAAAAAAATCCCGCACATAGAGAAGGGCCGCCGGAACTCCGGCGGCCCTTCTCTATCTTCCCCGAACCAGATCAATCCATCAGTTGCTGACGCAGCTCAGAAGCGCACCCGCGTCCTGGCAGATCAGGTTCAGGTGGGTGGCCGAGTTGCTGCAGGAGGTCACCCCGCCGTAGTGATGCAGTCCCCACATCCGGGTGCCGCCGGAGTTCAGGATCGGGGATCCGGAGGAGCCACCCTCGCTGTCGCAGCCGTAGTTGAACTGGCTGTTGGGAGCGGAGGTGCCGTAGGTCTGGTTGATGGAGTAGACCGTGCAGAGAGTCTTCTGGAGCTTGTCCTCGAATTTCCCCAGCTTCTTGATGCCTCCGCCGGGGTGCTGGGGGAAGAGCATGACCGAGCCGGCCCCGGGCTTCAGGGTGGTCGGTGTCAGCATTCCC
>Ga0315288_10007817_pt1 | contig 13549 bp, 13 predicted proteins | sample YL17G11_20_MG_FD_203454 | JGI IMG/M metagenome (GOLD analysis project Ga0315288, IMG submission 203454) | Sediment microbial communities from Yellowstone Lake, YNP, Wyoming, USA - YL17G11_20 | ecosystem: Environmental > Aquatic > Freshwater > Lake > Sediment | place: USA: Wyoming | collected...
AGCCCCTTTTACTGCGCCAGTTCGGTGCAACGCAAGCCGCGCCGTCAAATCCGCATCACGACGTGGTGTCAGACGGCCGGAGCAAGCCGCGCACAAACGCTGCACCACTGCATCGCCGACGAACTGCATGAAGGTCGGCAACACGCCCACGCCGATGCCGCTGCCGAGCACTGCCGCCTTGGCATTGACGACGTCGACCCCGTACGCGCCCACATTCGCAGGGCCGAAGGCGCCTCAGCGCGAACCGCTCCCAGCGCTGCAGCGTTCCACCAGGTACAGGATCGACTGGTATGCAAACGCCGCCTGCTCCGACAGCCCGATCTCGCAGGTGCGGCTGGTCGAATAGCCGCTCGCGCAACCTGCGGGCAGCGAAGCCTTCAGGTGGCGCAGCGCGTGTTCATTCAACTCAGGGCGGATGAAGCCGCGGTCGCCGGCGAAGCCGCAGCACTGGACCTCGTCGGTCGCGACCACCTGCGCGCTGCAGCGCGCGGCAATGGCCATCAGCTTGTCGACCGTGCCCATCTTGCGCACGCTGCACACCGGGTGCACGGCGACGGCCTGCGGCTGCGGCGTGAGGGTCACGCGCGGCAACACCGCGTCGTGGACGAACTCGATGCTGTCCTGGATCTTCAGCCGATCGGCGACGTACCTCTTCATGCGGTAGGCACAGGGGCTGGTGTCGAACACGATCGGCCAGCGCCCGCCTTCGCTGGCATCGCGTAGCGCGGCTTCGAGTTCGGCCGATTTCAGGTTCGCCGCGTCCACGAGGCCCTTGCTCTCGAACGGCTGGCCGCAGCATTGGCCCGCCAGCGAGCTCGGGTAGAGCACGTCGAAGCCGGCGCGCTGGAACAGCCGCTCGGCCACCGACGGCAGCATCTCGACGCCGTCGTGGCCGCGCTGCGCGCCCATGTTGCGCGCGGCGCAACTGGGAAAGTACACGACACGCTCGGCATGCTGGGGCGGGGCAGGGCGGGGCACGAAGTTCACCGGCCGTGCCAGCGCCGGCGACCACTTCGGCAATCGTCCGCCCGAGGCCTTGCGCAAGCCGTCGAGCGCGCCCTTCATCGCACCGGTGCCGACCACGCCGTGCACCAGATCGGCGGCACCCAGGCCGAGCCGCACGCCGGCCGTCAGCGGCGCATAGTTCCTGGCGGCGATGTCGGCCACCTTCCTGGCCAGCGGGCCGGCCCGTCGCCCGCGCAGGGCCTTGATCAGCAGTCCGGTCTCGATGCCGACCGGGCAGGCCGTGGCGCACAGACCGCAGGCGGCGCAGGTCTCGATGCCGTGGTAGTCGTAGAGCTGCTTGAGTTCGCCCGAGCGCTGCGGCTCGGTGCCGGCGGCGTCGAGCCGGGCGATCTCGCGCCAGCCGACGATGCGCTGGCGCGGCGACAGCGTCAGCCCGCGCGACGGGCACTTCGGCTCGCAGAAACCGCACTCGATGCACTTGTCCACCAGCACATCGGCGGCCGGCAGCGGCTTCAGGTTCTTCAGGTGCGACTGCGGGTCGCTGTTCAGGATCACGCCCGGGTTGAGCAGGCCTTGCGGGTCGAACAGCGCCTTGATGCGCTGCATCAGCGCAAACGCCGGCGCGCCCCATTCCATCTCGACGTACGGCGCCATGTTGCGGCCGGTGCCGTGCTCGGCCTTCAGCGAACCGTCGTACTTCTTCACCACCATCGTGCACACGTCATCCATGAAGCGGCTGTAGCGCTCGACCTCGGCGGCACTGCCGAAGTCCTGCGTGAAGACGAAGTGCAGGTTGCCCTCGAGCGCGTGGCCGTAGATGATGGCCTCGCGGTAGCCATGCTCTTGCAGCAACTGTTGCAGCTCGAGCGTGGCTTCGGCCAGCCGCTCGACCGGGAAAGCGACGTCCTCGATGATCACCGTGGTGCCGGTCGGGCGCATCGCACCGACGGCCGGGAACATGCCCTTGCGCACGTTCCACAGCGCCGCCGATTCCTCCGCGTCGGTGGTGAAGCGCAGCGGCGTGGCCAGTGCGGTCGATGCCAGTTGCCGGGTGATCGCCTCGATCTTGACGAGCAGTGCGGCCGCGGTGGCGGCGCGCGTTTCGACCAGCAGCGCCGCGCCGTCGGGCGGCAGCGTGCGCAGCGCGTCCGGCATGCCGGGCTTGTCCTGCACCGAGCGCAGCGACGCGCGGTCGAGCAGTTCCACGGCGGCCACCGGCGCGCTCTTCAGCCGCGTCACCGCGCTGCAGGCGGTCTCGAGGCGGTCGAACAGGATCAGCGCACTGGCCTTGTGCGCGTGCTCCTCGACCGTGAAGTAAGTGATCTCGCTGATGAAGCCGAGCGTGCCTTCGGAGCCGATCATCAGGTGCGCCAGGATGTCCAGCGGGTCGCTGAATTCGACCAACGCGTTGAGGCTGTAGCCGGTGGTGTTCTTCAGGCGGAACTTGTGGCGGATGCGAGCTGCAAGCGACTCATCCGCGCGCGTGCTGCGGCCGAGTTCGGCCAGGCTATTGGCCAGGTCCGGCTGCCGCACCATGAAGGCCTCGCGGCTGGTGGGGTCCCGCGTGTCGAGCAGCGTGCCATTGGCGAGCACGACGCGAATGCCTGCCAGCGTGTGATAGCTGTTCTGCGCCGTGCCGCAGCACATGCCGCTGGCGTTGTTGGCGGCGATGCCGCCGATCATGGCGGTGTCGATCGAGGCCGGGTCGGGGCCGATCTTGCGGCCCAGCGGCGCCAGCCGGCGGTTGGCCACGCCGCCGATCACGCCGGGCTGCAGCGTGATCGTCAGCGTGTCGTCGGCGATCTGCAGCTTGCGCCAGCCGTCGCCCAGCAGCACCAGCACCGAGTCGCTCAGTGCCTGGCCCGACAGGCTGGTGCCTGCCGCGCGAAACGTCACCGGCGTGCGCAGCTGCGCGCAGTGTTCGAGCAGGCGCTGCACCTCGGCCTCGCTCTCGGCCACCACCACCAGCTTGGGCACCAGGCGGTAGAAGCTGGCGTCGCTGCCCCAGGCGAGCCGGCGCAGCGGGTCGGTGATCAGGCGTTCGCGCGTGATGAAGGAGCCGAGCCGGCGATGCAATTCGTCATACGGCGCGGGCAGCACGGCTTGCGACCTCGTCCTCTCAGGGCGTCACCAGCAGGATGTGCAGCCGGCGCGGGCCGTGCGCGCCGAGCTGGATCGTCATCTCGATGTCGGCGGTGCGCGACGGCCCGGAAATGATGTTGACCGTGCGCGGCATCGGCCGGCCCGAAACCCGCCACTGCGTCCAGACGTCTTCGAAATGCCGCACCACCTGCGCCGCCTGCACGACGACGATGTGGTTGTCGGGCACGAAGTTCAGCGTGCTCGGCGTGGCCGGGCCCGACAGCGTGACGATGCCGCCGGACTCGGCCACCGCGGCGAAGCAGGGCGTGACGCTGGTTTCGTCGTCGCGCCGGGCGGCGCGGTACTCGACTGCGAAGCCCACCGGCCAGTCGATCGCGGCCAGCGCTCGCGAGACGCACAGGCGCTGGCTGGCATTCACCGATGCGACGAAGCGCGCGACCTCGGCAGCCACGTCGGCGAACGACGCGATGCGGACCAGCGTGGCCGACTTCTCGAGCATCTTGGCGACGAAGCGCTCGACGACGTCGCCGTCGAAGGCCGGCCGCGGGCCGGCACCGGGCAGCGGCACGATCGCTTCGTGGCTGGGCCCGATGCGGTCCAGCGACTGGCGGATGTCGGCCAGCACCCGTTCACGTCCCCCCCTCATGGCCGAGCTCCCTTGCGCGCGCTCCAGGCCTGCTGGAATGTTTGTCCCTGTGGCGCCGGCAGGTCGCGCGTGTCGGTCCAGCCGGTCGCTAGCGGCAGCCACGACAGCCCGCCACGGCGGCGTCCGAGACGGCTCAGCAGCGGGATGCCGATGCGCATCGCCAAGTGGTACAGCCCGGCGCGCTGGGCCAGCGCGGCCCAGGCTCGCAGTGCCCAGCGGATCGGCAACGGCGTCAGCCCGCTCTCGAACTGCTGTCGGCGCAGTTCGCGCAGCAGCCCGGGCAGCGGGATCTTCACCGGGCACACCGACTGGCAACGGCCGTTCAACGTGCAGGCATTGGGCAGGTCGTAGGCCTTGTCGATGCCGTTGATCAGCGGCGTCAGCACCGAGCCCATCGGGCCCGGGTAGACCCAACCGTAGGCATGGCCGCCGATCGAGGTGTAGACGGGGCAATGGTTCAGGCAGGCGCCGCAGCGGATGCAACGCAGCATCTCGCGGAACGGCCCGCCGAGCATCCTCGAGCGGCCGTTGTCGACCAGCACCACGTGGTACTCCTGCGGCCCATCGAGGTCGTCGGCTCGGCGCGGGCCGGTGCTCACGGTGGTGTAGGTCTCGGTCTCCTGGCCGGTGGCACTGCGCGCGAGCAGGCGCAGGAAGGTCACCGCATCGTCGAGCGTCGGCACCACGCGCTCGATGCCGCTGGTGACGATGTGCACACGGGCCAGGGTCTGCGTCAGGTCGCCGTTGCCTTCGTTGGTGACGATGAGGCTGGAGCCCGTTTCGGCGATCAGGAAGTTGCCGCCGGTGATACCGACGTCAGCGCGGAAGTAGTGGCCACGCAGCACCTGCCGCGCCTCGTTGACCATCTCGCTGACCTCGGTGAGGTGCCTGGTGTAGCCGAGCGGGCGGTGGTGTTCGTCGAACAGGTCGCCGACCTGTTCGCGCGTCTTGTGCACCGCCGGCACGATGATGTGGCTCGGCGGCTCCTTGGCCAGCTGGATGATGTATTCGCCGAGGTCGGTCTCGATCACTTCGTAGCCGGCGGCTTCGAGCGCAGCGTTGATGCCGATCTCCTCGCTGACCATCGATTTGCCCTTGGTGATGGTCTTGGCCTTGGCGTCGCGGCAGATCGCCAGGATGATCTCGCGCGCCTCTTCCGCGGTCGAGGCCCAGTGCACCTGGCCGCCCTGGCGCACGACCTGCTCTTCGTAGCGTTCGAGGTAGCCGTCGAGGTTGGCCAGCACATGGTCCTTGACGCAGCGCGCGCGCTCGCGCAAGGCCTCGAATTCGGGCTGGGCCGCTACCAGGGCCGCGCGCTTCTTGACAAAGCCGCCGCTGGCGTGGTCGAGCGCGGCCTGCAGACGCTTGTCGAGGATCGCGACTGCGACGCGTTGAGGGAAGGTGGTGGTGGGGGCTTGCATCAGGCTTTCCCCACTTCGCCGATCGACGGCTCGGCACCCATGCCGGCGAGCAGCTCGGCGGTGTGGATCACGCGCACCGACAAGCCCCGCCGCTTGATGCGCCCGGCGATGTTGAGCAGGCAGCCGAGGTCGCCGCCGGCCACGGTGCCGGCGCCGCTGGCCTCGATGTGGGCGATCTTGTCGTCGACCATCTTGGTCGAGATCTCGGGGTACTTGACGCAGAAGGTGCCACCGAAACCGCAGCAGGCTTCGGTGCCATCCATCTCGATCAACGCGAGCCCCTTGACGCTGGCCAGCAGTTTGCGCGGCTGCCCCCTGACGCCCATCTCGCGCAGGCCGGCGCAGCTGTCGTGGTAGGTCACCTTGCCGTCGTAGTGCGCATCGACATGGTCGATCTTCAGCACGTCCACGAGGAAGCTGAGCAACTCGTGGCTGCGCCGTGACAGGTCTTCGGCCCGCGCGCGCCAGGCCGGGTCGTCGGCGAACATCGCAGGGTAATCCTGCCGCAGCGTGCCCATGCACGAGCCCGACGGGCCGACCACCGCGTCGAAGCCTTCGAAAGCCGCGATGACCTTCTTGGCGATTTCGCGTGCATCGACGCTGTCGCCGCTGTTGAGGGCCGGTTGCCCGCAGCAGGTCTGGCCGGCAGGCACCTCGACCGTGCAGCCGGCGTCTTCGAGCAGCTTGACGGCGGCGAAGGCGACGCTCGGACGCATCAGGTCGGCTAGGCAGGTGACGAACAAACCCACGCGCATGGCAACTCCGGTCAAGACATCGCAAACAACCCGAGCTGCGAGTCGCGCCGCGGCGACACGATCTGCAGGCCCACGGGAAACCCGGCCACTCTAAGCGCGCGCGCCCCGCCCACCTTGACGAAAGTCATGTCGACCGCGGCAGGGAAGGGCCACAGTCTGCCCAGGGTTGCTGTTCGGCAGCGCCGAGCGGTCGTCGCTCCAACACCGATCATCGGCCCGCAGCCGACCTTCGCCATCCTGCGTTTCCCTAGCGAGCCCCCCCATCGACCATGGACCAGTCTGTCTACCGTCCGCTTCACACCATCGCCTGCAAGACGGTCTGCTCGACGTGCAACCTGCGCGAGATCTGTCTGCCCGTCGGCCTCACGCAGAGCGAGCTCGAGCACATCGACACACGGCTGGTGGCTGGCCGGCGCAAGGTCGCGCGCGGTGACACGCTGTATCGGGCCGGCGATCGGTTCGACGCCGTCTACGCGATCTGGACCGGGTTCTTCAAGACCCGCATCTGGGCCAGCGACGGCCGCGACCAGGTCACCGGGTTCCAGATGGGCGGGGAGTTGCTCGGCCTGGATGGCATCGGTGCCGGCCGGCACGAGGTCGACGCGGTGGCGCTCGAAGACTCCCAGGTGTGCGTGATCCCGTACCACCAGCTGCAGGAGCTGTCCATCGAGGTGGCCTCTTTGCAGCAGCAGTTCCACAAGATCATGAGCCACGAGATCGTGCGCGACCACGGCGTGATGCTGCTGCTCGGCAGCATGTATGCCGAGGAGCGGGTCGCGGCCTTCCTGCTCAACCTGACGCACCGGCTGCGCACGCGCGGCTTTTCGCCGTCGTCGCTGATGCTGCGCATGACGCGCGAGGAGATCGGCAGCTATCTGGGCCTGAAGCTCGAAACGATCAGCCGCACGCTGTCGAAGTTCCAGGCCAATGGGCTGCTGTTCGTGCGCAACCGGCAGGTTCAGATCACCGACCCGGTCGGCTTGCAGCAACTGCTCGACGGCGAGGCGGCCTGACGGTCTCGCGCCACCGCGCCAGCGTGGGGCCGCATTTCAAGGCGAATGGTCATGCCCAAGACACTCATCGAACCCTTCCGCATCAAGAGCATCGAACCGATCCGCATGACCAGCCGCGCCGAGCGCGAACGCCTGCTCGACGCGGCCAAGCTGAATGTCTTCAAGCTGCGCGCCGAGGACGTTCTGATCGACTGGCTGACCGACTCCGGCACCGGGGCCATGTCGTCGCGGCAATGGGGCGCCATCATGGAGGGCGACGAGAGCTACGCCGGGGCGCGCAGCTTCTTTCGCCTCGAAGCCGTGGTCCGCGACATCACCGGCATGAAGCACTTCGTGCCCACGCACCAGGGCCGCGCGGCCGAGCGGGTGCTGTTCAGCGCGGTATGCAAGCCCGGCCAACGGGTGCCCAACAACTGCCACTTCGACACCACGCGTGCCAACCTGGAGGTGCTGGGCGTGGAAGCGCTCGACCTGGTCATCGCCGAGGGCCTGCAGCCGTCGCTGGTGCATCCGTTCAAGGGCAACATCGACCTGGCGCGCGCCAAGGCGCTGCTGCAAGGCGATGGCGAGCGCGTCCCGTTCGGCATGATCACGGTCACCAACAACACCGGCGGCGGGCAGCCGGTGAGCATGGCCAACATCCGGGCCTATGCGGCCCTGCTCAAGCAACACCGCAAGCCGCTGATCATGGACGTCTGCCGCTTCTCGGAAAACGCCATGTTCATCAAGATGCGCGAGCCGGGCTACGAGAACACCCCGATCAAGGCGATCGTGCAGGAGATGTTCTCGTATGCCGACGGGGCCACGATGAGCGCCAAGAAGGATGGCATGGTCAACATCGGCGGCTTCATCGTGCTGCGCAGCGACGAATGGATGGACGCCGTGCGCAACCTGGAGATCCTGACCGAGGGCTTCCCGACCTACGGCGGGCTGGCCGGGCGCGATCTGGAGGCGATGGCCGTCGGCTTGCAGGAAGGCATGGACGAGGACTACCTGCGCTACCGGCTGCGCACCGCCGAATACCTGGGCGAGCGTCTCGACGCGGCCGGCATCGGCTTCGTGCGGCCGACCGGCGGCCATGCGGTGTACATCGACGCCCGCACGGTGCTGCCCGAGATGCCGGTGGCGCATTACCCGGGCTGGGCTTTGTGCAATGCGCTGTACCTGGAAGGCGGCATCCGCGGCGTGGAGATCGGCTCGGTGATGTTCGGCAAGCGCCTGGACGACGGCAGCGAAACCTTCCACGGCATGGAGCTGGTGCGCCTGGCCTTCCCGCGGCGCATGTACACCCAGTCGCACTTCGACTATGCGGCCGAGGTGATCGCCGAGGCCAAGCTCAACGCCCGCAACATCCGTGGCGTGCGCATCGTCAAGCAACCCAAGTACCTGCGGCACTTCACCTGCGAGTGCGCCTGGGTCTGACAGTCGCGCTGCTGCGCCCGGCGGTCAGCGGCCTGCCCGGGCTTCAAGATGGTTGCCGAGTTTCCAGCCCAGCAGGCAAGCCACGCAAATTCCAATCAGGATCGAGATCGGCGAAACGCCGAGCAGGTCGGGCAACGTCTGGTGGCTCGGCAGCAAGGGGGCGTGAAGACTCAGCGTCACTTGAGGCTCGAGCCAGACCCAGAATCGATATCCCGGATACATCATCGCAAAGAACAGCCAGGCGTCGAACCTGCCGCCGGCCGCACCGGCGAGTGCGGTGCCCGGGCAATAACCGCCCACGACCAGGCCGGCTCCCAACAAGAACCCCCCCACCAGGACTGCCAGGTCCAGCGTCGGGATGACGGACCTGGGCGCGGGCGAAAAGCCGACGCCCACCATCAGCAGATAGACCGACGCCGCAAGAGCGACCGCGCCGAACATGACCTTGAACATCGAGAAATCGCGCAGCAGAAACTGATCATTGAGCTTTCTCGGGCTTCCGAATCCAGCCAGATCGAGGCTGGCACCGAACAGCACACCGACGAGCAGGCTCGACAGGTTTTCAAGCATTCCAGAACCTCCCGAAGAACACTCGCGCCGCAAAGCCGCCGATAAAGAAGACCGCCAGGAACGCAAACGCGGCGACCGAGAAGACCGCACTTCCGGTCAAACCGAGGGAACTGGTGCAACCGCCGGCCAATGCGGCCCCGATGCCCACCACCGAGCCCCCTGCCGCTGCCAGCATCAGCCGGACGGGCGGCCGAACGCCATGGCCACGTTCGATTGAAAGGCGCAAGCCCCGATGTCTCCAAAGCGATGTGAGCAGGGCGCCGATGAAGATTCCCGCAACCATCCAGGCGATCCAGCCCTTGCTCGCGGCGGGGCTGTCGATCGAGCAGGACAACGCGTTGTCCGCGGCAGCTTGGCTCACGGCCGCTGGATCGCACAGCAGCGAAAACACCCCGGATACATGGATTCCCTTTTGAGTCCAGAGGAGTGACAACGCAACGATCGCCCCCATCAGTGCGGCTGCAAGGACAGGCTTGAGCGTTCGATCAGGATTGAAAAGGCGTGACATTCGATGCCTCCCGTCGTCCGATGTCGTGTTTCGAATGTAGTGCCACAGTGCGGCCGCCCTACGCCAGCAGCAGCCGCGCGCCTTCGAGCGAGAAACGCACGAGCCCGCTCACCAGCAACGCGACTGCCACCGACAGCGTCACCGAAAAGACCGCTTCACGGCGGCCGATCGTCTTCAGCATCACGGCGAAGGTCGAGATGCAGGGCACGTAGAAAGTCAGGAACAGCAGGAAGGTCGTGATCTGCACCGGGTCGAGGTAACGGTCGACCTCGAAGCTGCCGAGTGCCTGGTAGACCATCAACAGCGACAACTCCTTGCGCAGCACCCCGAACAGGATCGGCACGCCGAGCACCACGGGCAGGCCGAGCCACCAGGCCGTGACCGGGGCCAGCAGGGTGTTGATGTGCTGATCGGCGCCGACGTGCGCCAGCAGTGCCAGCACCACGCTGCCAGCGACCAGCAGCGGCGTGACGATGGTCAGGATGTCGCTCGTGCGCTCCCAGGTCTCGCGCAGCATCGCCCGCCCGCGCGGCAGCGCGTAGGGCGGGATCTCCTGCACCTGCCCGGGGCCACCGCGTGGATAGCGGCGCCGCAACACCTGGCCGAGCACGGCGATGACGACCATGGTCAGCAGGAAGATCAGGATCACGCCCAGCCCGCCGAGGAACTTGCCGGCCAGCGCCAGAATGATCGCCGAGCGCGCCGAGCAGGGCACGAAGGTCACCAGCAACGATGCCATCACGCGCTCGCGGCCCTGCGTCGTCTTGCCGATGGTCGAAATCGCCGGCACGTTGCACCCCAGTCCGAGCAGGAACGGCACCGCGACGCCACCGTGCAACCCGATGCGGTGGAACATGCGGTCGACGGCGAAGGCAATGCGCGCCATGACGCCGGCCTGTTCCAGCGCCACCAGCAGCAGCACCAGCGGGATCATGTACGGCACGACGATGCCGACCAGCCCGATCAAGGCATCCACCACCGCGCGTCCGACGACAGCGGCGGTGGACTCCGGGTGCCAGGTGGCGGCCCAGGTCGCCAGCCGCGCCGATGTCTGGCTGTCGATCCATTGGCTGATGTAGAACACGACGAAGAGAACGGCAGCGAAGACGGCCACGCTGCCGATGAAGCCCCAGCGCGGACTCAGGAACAACTCGTCGAGCCAGTAGCGCCAGCCGCGACCTTCGTGCGGCGCGCCGAAACGGGTCGCGGCTTCGAACAGCGAAGCAGCGCGATGGTGGCGGTCGGCGTGCAACTCGTCGGCCAACGCCCGCGGCAGCGCGGCGGCAGCGTTGGCCAGAAGCTGCCGCACCTGCGGCACGTGGCCGGGAAAGTGCTGCTGCATCTCGTCGAGAAAATAGGGGTCGCCCTCCGCGATCTGTGTCACCAGCAATGGCAGCGGCACGCGAAAGGCTTGCTGGATCTCCGGCGCGCTCAACAACGCGGCGAGCGGCCGGAGCGCCGCGGTGATGTGTTCACTGGGGGGCTGCGCATGCGGGTGCATCGACTCGCGCACGGCCTGCACGGCCGCGCGGAACAACCCGGCGATGCCCTGGCCGATCAGGGCTGCCGTGGCGACCACGGGGATGCCCAGCCGCGCGCTCAGCGCCGCGGCATTGACGTAGGTGCCGCTCTCCGTGGCCTGGTCGATCTTGTTCAGCGCGATCACCATCGGCCGGCCGAACGTCACCAGCTTCAACGTCAGTTCGAGATGGTGCTCGAGCGTCGTGGCGTCGACCACCTGGACGATGACGTTCGGGGCCGTGAACGGCGCCGGTGGCTCAGCGGACTCATGCAGCGAAACGGGTGGGCGCTCGTCGCCCCACAGAAGGTACTTCAGCGCGGCGCGGTCTTCCGACTCGAGATGGTGCGGCGAGCGGATGCTCGGCAGGTCGATCAGGCGCGCTTCGTCCAGCCCGATCTGCACGGCGCATTCGTTGTAGGCGCGGTGTGTGCCCGACAACTCGCCCTTGTGCACCGAGGTGCTCGCCACCGCCGCGAAGAAGGTGCTCTTGCCGCTGTTGGGCAAGCCGACGAGCGCGATGCGCAGCTGCCGCTTGCCGCGCAGCAGCGGCTCGTGCAGCCGAATCGTTGCGGTGTGAAGGGGCGTCGCTTTCAAGTGATGGTTCTGTCTAACCCTGAACGCCGTCCGGACCCGACGCGGCTTCGGCGCGGCGCCGGCGGTTGGGGCAGGTTGCACACGACAGCTTGGTGCCGCCCGGGCCGAGCACGGCCGGGCCGCCGCACGAGCCGCGCAGGCAAGGGCGCTTGAAGATCACGCCGACGGCCATCGCCGCGACGGCCATCGCGATCGCCGCGAGCGCGACCAGGAACACCGGCAGGAACGCATCGAGTGTCATCGGCGATCCAGCGATCAGGAGGCGGCAGCCCGCCCGCCGAGCGCAGCAAAGGCGGCAGTCTGTCGTTCGGCGAACGAACCATCGGGGCGGCGCAAGACGAAGTAGGCCGCCAGGCCGTGCCGTGCTGCAGCTTCATAGCCGCGCTCGGGCCCGAGCACGAACAGCGCGGTCGACCAGGCGTCGGCGTGCGTGCAGTCGTCGGTCACCACACTCACCGAGGCCAGCGCATGGCCCACCGGCGCGACGGTGGCCGGGTCGATCTCGTGCGAGTAGCGACGCCCTTGGTGCATGAAGAAGTTGCGGTAGTCGCCCGAGGTCGCCAGCGACTTGTCGGCCAGCGGCACGATGTACAGCGCGCGCTGCGGCATCGCGTCCGGGCGCTCGACCGCCAGTTGCCAGGGCCGTCCTTCACCGTTGCGGCCTTTGCTGCGGATCTCGCCGCCGACTTCGACCAGGTAGTCGCCGATGCCCAGCGCGTCGAGTGCCTGCGCCGCGCCGTCGACGCCGTAGCCCTTCGCGATGCCCGACAGGTTGGCCAGCACCGGAGCCTGGCGGGTCAGCGTGGCAGCGCGCGCATCGAGCGCCAGCGCATCGTCGCGCCGCAGCCGCTGCAGGGTCTGCAGCTCCTGCGACGTGAGCACGCGCCGGGGTTTGTCCGAAGGCCCGAAACCCCACTCGTCGACCGCCCGCCCGACGGCCACATCGAAGGCACCGCCGGAGGCCACCCGCACGGCCTGGGCCACCTGGAACACCCGCAGCGTTGCCGCTGAGACGGCCAACGGCTCGCCGACCGGGTGTCGGTTCAGGTGCGAGACCTCCGAGGAGGCGTCGTAGTGCGACATGCGGCCGACCACGTCGGCCAAGGCGGCGGCCACGGCAGACTCGGCCGCCACGAGGGTCGCGTCGGTCAGGCCGCGCGAGGCGATCTTCACGGTGTAGGTCGAGCCCATCGACAGGCCGTGGAAGGCATGGCCTGCGCCGGGCAGCGCAAAGAAGCGGCCGCGCTCACCGCAGCCAGCGAGCAGCGCCAGCGAGCCAAGTCCGGCCGCCAGGGCGGCGCGGCGGGTCGGCAAGGGGAGTTGGTTCATGGTCTGGCTCCGCAGAAGGTCGGATCGATCTTCATGTCGATGCGTCGCCGCCGGCGTTGCGCACGGCGGCCTCGAAACGGCCCTGGCCGTTGCGCACCAGCTGGTAGACCAGGTCGCGCATCGACACCAGACCATAGACCTTGGGCCCATCGATCACCAACAGGTGGCGGTGGCGCTGCAGGTGCATCAGTGCCATCGCGGCTTCGACCGTGGTGCCGGGCGAGACGAAGCGCACGTCGCGCGTCATCACCAGTGAGATCGGCGTGGTGTTCGGATTCAGGCTCGGCCGCACGACGCGCATCAGCAGGTCGCGTTCGGTGAAGATGCCGCCGACCAGACCGTCCTCGGTCATCACCAGCACCGCGCCGATTTCGTGCTCGGCCATCAGTTCGACCGCGTCGCCGACCGACGCCGATGCGGTCAGCAGGTACAGCTTGTCGCTGCCGCGGTCGCGCACCACTTCTTCAATCAGCAGTTGGCTCATGTCAGTTGCTCCTCCGCGCTACGCGCGACCCGCGACGCATGAAACGCCGTGGTGCATCGGGCGGCTTGCGGCCCATTGCGGCCGTTCGCCTCTGGGTTTGCCCATGCGTGCCTGCATCGGCGCGGGATCGGGCCACCGGGGTGCCCTGCTCCGCTCATGTCCCCCGGCTCCGGCCTGCGGCCGAAGCCTCCTCCTTGACTTCGCTGCGCAGGGCAC
>Ga0315288_10007818_pt1 | contig 13548 bp, 10 predicted proteins | sample YL17G11_20_MG_FD_203454 | JGI IMG/M metagenome (GOLD analysis project Ga0315288, IMG submission 203454) | Sediment microbial communities from Yellowstone Lake, YNP, Wyoming, USA - YL17G11_20 | ecosystem: Environmental > Aquatic > Freshwater > Lake > Sediment | place: USA: Wyoming | collected...
CCCATCGGCAGTGGATCACCAATGCCGATGGGTCGATCCGAGTTCCCGTTGTGGGCGGACAGTGGCGAGATCGTCCGGTTTCTGTCGGTACGCACAAACCACCCGATCATCGCTTCCTGGTCGACTTCCTCCGTTGCTTCGAACAGGCATACAGCCAACACGCCGCACCCACTGTTGAGGCCATCGGTCGCATTGCGGCTGCCCATCACCGGTTGGTGTGGATACATCCGTTCCTTGACGGAAACGGACGCGTCGCCCGTCTTATGACCGATGCCATGATCGAGCGCGCAGGTCTGGGCGCCGATGGGTTGTGGCGAATCAGCAGAGGTTTTGCGCGGGGCAAAGCCGGCGAGTACAAGAAATACCTGGCTGCGGCGGATGATCGTCGTCACCACGATACCGACGGTCGCGGAAGTCTCAGCCAGGAAGCACTGGACACGTGGTGCGAATATGTCCTCAACACCATGCTTGATCAGGTGCAGTTCATGGGTGGCCTGCTCAACCTCCGGGCGCTACGCGGTCGCATTGAGGCCTGGGCTTCTCTCGAACGGTCTTCTGACGCCAGGTACGGTGGTGCTATCGGGCGACTTCTGGCGCAGACGTTCTTCGCAGGGACGGTCTCACGCGGCGAGGCCACGGCGCTTCTGGGCCTCTCCGAACGCTACGCGCGCACGACGATTGACCGTCTTGTCAAGGACGGACTGCTTCAGGGAGCACCCCGCGAACCACTGCGCCCCGCAGTCCCGCTGTTGGTTGCGCCATACTGGTTTCCGGAGCTCTTTCCCGCAGACGTGGAGGCGGAGTTGATGGAGATGGGGCGGTAGCAGCGCGGTTTGCACCAATCCGTTGTTCCGCCAGAGCACACTGGTGCGCGCAGTGCCGGGCATGGGCGGAGTAGAGACGGCGGGCACGCCGTCTCTACTCCGCCGCACTCCCCCGAAGCGTGAACTCCGCCTTGCTCGGGTGGTTCGTCCGCATCACAAACTCCCCGAACATCGTCTCCTTGACCGTGGGCTTGACCAGTCGCAGCTTGTACACCCGATACCTATCGGCCGCGCGCGTTGAGTCGGTGGGTGTCCAGGTGAAGCGCATGGGTGTGGTCAGGTCGAGTGGTTTAGTCTTGGGCCCCTGCGCAATCTGCTTCGTCACAAACGACACACTCCGCACAACCAGATCCTTCTTCGCGCTGCACACCGTCATGTCAAGCACCGTGTCGGATTGCTGAAACACAATCATCGGCACCGAGGCGTCGATGAACGGCATGAGCAGCGCCTCAACCGAGAACTTGACCGTGGAGTCGTTGGTCGCGTCGGATGTCACGGTCACGGACTTGGTGAACAACTCGCTGCGAAAGACCCAGATCGCAACGTCGGCGGTGATCGTTCCGGTCTTGCCCGGCGCAATGACCGAGTCATACTTGACCGTGGTACAACTGCACCCCGGCCGCACGCTCTTGATGTGAAGCGTTGCGTCGCCCGTGTTCCTCACCGTGAACGGGGCCTGGATTGTACTGAGCGTGCCCTCGTTGATGGTGCCACACTTGAAGACTATGGGTGAGATCTCGATGCGTGGACCTGCCCATGATCCGGTCACGAGCAGAACCAGCGCACTGACTGCAGTGATGATTCGCATGGTGTGCCTCCTGTGCATGTCCAGAAAATAACTCGGTGCGACATGGTCGGGACGTCACTGAACGATGGCCTCATCCGCCGGCATGTGCCTTCGATTGTGGAACGTGGCGTTACGCCGACGCATGCCCGGCCTTGATCAGGCCCAGAGACGCGATCATCCGGTCATCCGACTCCACACTGTCACCCTTGGTGGTGAGGTAGTCGCCGGCAACGTAGCCATTGGCGCCCGCAAAGAACATCATGCCCTGCAGCTTGCCCAGGTGCAGCTCGCGCCCGCCGCATACCTTGATGGTCTTGTTCGGATGCGCCATGCGGAACATTGACACAATGCGCAGGAACTCCAGTGGAGACTCGGTGGGTGCTGCCACGCGCGTGCCGGGAACCGCGTTGAGGAAGTTGATCGGGATAGTGTCCACGTTCAGGGCACGCAGGTCCAGACACATGGATTTGCGGTCGTCCCACGATTCTCCCATGCCGAAGATGCCGCCACAGCAGACTCGCAGCCCTGCGGCCTTGGCGCGCTTCACCGTATCGATGCGCTGATCGAAGGTGTGCGTGGTGCAGATGTGCGGGAAGTAGTTGCGGCTCGACTCAATATTGTGGTTATAGCAGACGACGCCCGCCTGCACCAGCATGGCAAACTCCTCGTCGTCGAGCAGGCCGAGCGATGCGTGCTTCTCTCCGTGGCACGTGGCGAGTGCGTCGGCCACCTGGTTGATTTCTGCGCGAGGAAGACGCTTGCCGCTTGACACTACGCAGAATGACAGGTTCTGACGGGTTGCCTCACGGCATTTGTCGACAATCTCCCAGGGCTTGGCAAGGGGGTGCACGGTGATTGACGCGTGGTTGTGGGAAGACTGCGAACAGAACGCGCAGTTCTCGCTGCATCCGCCGGCTTTGATGTTCATGAGAGCGCATGGGTCAACCGTGTCGGTGAAATAGTGGCGTCGCACCTGATCGGCGGCGGCGAAGAGCAGGGACAGTTGGTTCGCGGGCCAGGCGATAATGGTATCGAGGTCAGTTTCGGTGATCGCGTTCGAGAGTGCCTTGTCGTGAAGTTGCCGGGCCTGTGCGAAGAGTGGTGCGGATGTGTCGGGTGTGGGTGTTGCCATGGTCCTCGCCGTTGTTGGTGCGGTGGTTCGTGCATGGGAAAATACTTTTGCCCGTTTTGACGGTTCGTCCCGTAGCACCACCGGTGGACTGGCGCCCCACGGAGAGCAACGAACCGCGATCTTTGACTATATTGAGAACCTCCGTCACTGAAACCACCGGCATTCGAGCATCGAGGCAGGATCCGAACCACACTATGGACAACACCGACATCCTTATCATTGGCGCGGGCGTGGTCGGCCTTGCCGCGGCATCGCGACTCTCTGAGGACACCGATAATATCATCGTCGTAGAGAAGCACGACGGCTTTGGTCGCGAAACATCCTCGCGCAACAGCGAGGTCATCCACGCCGGTTTCTACTATCCCACCGGCACGCTCAAAGCCCGGCTGTGCGTGGAGGGCAATCGTCGGCTCTACGAGATCCTCGCTGCACACGCAATTCCGCATCGTCAATGCGGCAAGATCCTCGTTGCGAACACCGTTGACGAAGAGGCGAAGCTGCACCACCTCCTCAATCAGGGCGCTGCCAATGGCGTGGCGGGCATGCGCATGCTCTCGGCGTCGGAGGTCGCCGCGATGGAACCGTCTGTGCGTGCCAACTGCGGGCTGTGGAGCCCCACCACCGGCATCATGGACACGCATCAGCTCATGGCACTCTTCGAGAAGCAGACTCTGTCGCACGGGGCAACCGTGGCGTACGGCTGTGAGGTCGTTGGGATCGAGAAGCGCGCGGGAGGGTACCTCGTGCGCATCCGCGACACCGACGGCGGGATCACCGAGATCCTCGCCGCCACGGTGGTGAACGCTGCCGGTCTCTACGCCGACACGGTGGCCGCCATGGTCGGTATCGACGTTGACGCCGAGGGACTACACCTGCACCCGTGCAAAGGCGAGTACTTCCGCGTGTCATCTCGCCACAAGGGACGGTTGACGCATCTTGTCTACCCGGCGCCCACGCCCATCAGTCTGGGTGTCCATGCGGTACTCGGGCTCGATGGATCGCTGCGGCTGGGGCCCAACGCGTACTACGTTGCATCGGGAGACGACTACGCAGTGACTACGGATCACCAAGCGGCGTTTCTACGGGAGGCGGCTACGTACCTGCCGTTTGTCGAGGATGGCGATCTGTCCCCCGATCAATCCGGGATCCGGCCCAAGCTGCAGGACGAACACGACGCATTCCGCGATTTCTACATCAACGAGGAGTCTGCACGGGGATTGTCGGGATTTGTCAACCTGATCGGCATTGAGTCACCGGGACTCACGTCGTCGCCGGCGATTGCGGAGATGGTGTGTGCGATGGTGTTCGGGTAGGGGAGTTGCACAGTCTGCGCGCCCAATCCCCGATGCGCGGAGCTTGCCGTCCGCGGCGAGGGCCGCTGACGCGACGCTACGACGGCTTGCTCTGCTTGGCAGCCTCTCTGTCAGCGTGATCCTTCAGGTCGGAGATGCGGTGGAACTGCGTGTGGACCTCGATGGGGCCTGCCTCGAGCTGCAGTGTTGAGAGCACCTCTTCGATTGCACGCACTTGCGCGATCTCGCCCTTGTCGGCGCGGAGACTCTCTGCCTGCTGCTTGATTTTCACGAACTTCATGCGCAGAGACTCGCTCAACTGGTTGCAGTGCCCCGACAGTTCCTGGAACTCTTCCTTTTCGCGGAACCGCAACTTGGCGGTCATCCGGCCTTCGCTGAGCAGGTCGACCCACTGCTCCAGCTTGAAGATGGGCACTGCGTACTTTCTCGATGCGTACAGACCGATGAGCGTTCCCACCATCAGGTTGACCAGGCCGCTGACGATGAGCCCGGGCAGGATGATGCTGGAAATTTCGAAGCGCGGCGGGATGTCCATGTTGTGGTCGAGAATCACCTGATAGAACGCGACATTGCGGTACATCACGAGGTAGGTGATCTGCAGCGTGGCAATACACACCACTGTCGAGATCATCACTGCCGCAACGATCTTGTAGATCAGGCGGAGCTGGAGCTGCTTCTTGAGGAAGAAGTTGCTGATGGGCTTGCGGGCTGCTGCGGTGGTCATGTGCGCTCCTTGATGCGTTGGCTGCGGCTCTGCCGCGCCATGATTGCCCGTACGTGTATATTGGGTAAAATTAATTCGTGACCCCGACCAAGGCGAGCGTTTCCTCGCACGCGGCAACCGCAGCCCTCCGACACCTCCCTCATGGCGACAAATCAAGACCCCCTCACCTCCAGCCTCAATCCTGAACAGTTGCAGGCAGTGACCACGACCCGTACGGGGCCGACACTCGTGCTGGCCGGCGCTGGATGCGGCAAGACTGCTGTGCTCACACGACGCATTGCGTTTCTGTCCCGGGGAGGGGAGGCGCAGGATCGGATCCTGGCCCTCACCTTCACCCGCAAAGCCGCTGACGAAATGGCGCACCGCGTGCGCGGGCTCCCGGGTATCGATGCGGCGGCTCCTATGCCGCTCATCACGACCTTCCACGGATTTGGCCTGCGGGTCCTGCGCGACACGGTCTCGGGCATTCCCAACGCCCGACGTCTGGGATACGACACCGAGCCCCGACTGCTTGAGCATCAGCAGCGCCTCAAGGCGCTGGCCCGGATCACCACCACAGATGAGCGCATCTCCATGGGCGTGGATCTCACACGGCTCGATGCATTGCTCGAACAGCGATCGGTGAACCCCGCCAAGCCGCTCAGAATGCCCCAGGACAAGACTGGGCTGCTCATGGACATCGAGGGCCGTCTTGCCAAGGAGAAGACCCGCCTGGGCGTGTGGGAGTTCTCCGATATGCTCGATGGCGTGGTTGGTCTCTTCGAGCATCATCCCGAGGTCTCTGCCCACTACGCCGCTTGGTTTCGGTATGTGCTCGTGGATGAGTTTCAGGACACCAACCCCATTCAGATACTGATGCTGCGCTTCCTGCTTCTCAAGGGGGCCACACTCTGCGCTGTGGGGGACGATGACCAGGCCATCTACGGCTTTCGCGGGGCAGACATCGAGCCGATCCGCGGGTTTGTCGAGCGATTTCCCGGCGCGCGGATCCTCAAGCTGCAGACCAACTACCGCAGTACGCCCGCCATCCTCAATACTGCAAACCGCATCTTCCGGGACAAGCCCGAGGACTACCGCAAGGTGCTGCGGTCCGGTCGCTACACCGATGGCACGCGCGGCGAATCGCCTCGGAAACTGGGATTCCGCGACCAGCCAGCCATGTGCAGGTGGATCTGCTCGACGCTGTCCACGCTTGAGCGCCGGCACAGCATCCGGCCAGATCAGGCGGCCCTGCTCTTCCGAACCAATGCATCGCTTGACCAGGCGAAATCGTATATTCTCGCCCGCGTGGACGCTCCTGAGAAAGCCCCGCAATTTCTCACCGTGCATGGGAGCAAGGGTCTGGAATTTCCAGTCGTGTTCCTCTGCGACCTGGAGGAGGGATCGTTCCCGCACTACCGCGGTCGCAGTGATAGCGACATCCGCTCATGGGGTGATGCGCTCCGGGTGGTGCTGCGGCGGGGTACGTCCGAGCCACCGGACTGCGACATCGAGGAGGAACGCCGGCTGTTCTATGTGGGCGTGACGAGGGCGGAGCGGCACTTGTTCATGCTGCATGTACGGCAGAGAGAGCAGTTCGGCCGGGTCCGGCGTGTGCGGCCGTCGCGGTTTCTCGGATTGGTGTAGGCGTGTGACGTTGATTCGTTCTTGCCTGCAGTCGGGTCGGGCGCCTTCCACCACCGGCCGATCCTGACGCACAATGCAGCAGAGGCAATTCCCCCGGAGACAAGCCGTGAAGCTCAATGACCCTCTCAGCGCCCCACTCTCGCAGGACGTCGCATCCCGCCTTCAACCGGGTGAGACCATCCGGTTCTGCAAGAAGAGCGACCTGTCACTCGACCGGAAGTTCGGCGAAGCTACGCTTGCGGTGACCGATACTCGCGTGCTCGTGCTTGACACCACGCATGTGGTTGTCGAAGTGCCCTTCACCGAGCTGGATGAAGTGGCCGTCGAAGAACTCTTCAGCAGCTCACGACTCGAAGCGAAGAAGAAGGACGGCTCCCGCGTCGAACTCATCTACTACAGCAAGGTCCTGGTTCCCGAGTTCGGCGTCTTCTGCCGCGCGATCAACCAACTCGTGCGCAAAGAGCCACCGCTGCTGCCCGACGAAGATGAGGCCACGCACTGCGCTCGCTGCGGCTCACCGCTGCCCGAGCGCGGATCCAATTGCCCCCTGTGCGTGCCGCGATGGACAATCTTTCGACGGCTGTTCCAGTACGTCAAGCCGTTCAAAGTGCGCATCGGCATTCTGCTGGTCACGCTCTTCATCTCGGTGGGCGTGCAGATGGTTCCGCCCTACATCACTAAGCGCATTGTCGATGATGTGATCAAGGGCGGCAATCAGGACTCGCTGCTCATGTGGATCGGGTTGATGTTCGGCTGTTTCACCATCTACCTGGTCACCCGACTCTTCAACGCCATGATGAGTTCATGGCTTGCCGCGCACCTTGTCGCCAACCTGCGTGCCGAACTGCACACCGTGCTGCAGCGGCTCCAGTTGGGCTACTTCAACAAGCGCGGCTCGGGCGAACTGGTGGGTCGGGTGATGCACGACACGGCGGAGTTGCAGCAGTTCCTCATTGAGGGGCTGCCGTACCTGATGGTCAACACGTCATCTTTCTTCTTTGTAGCGGTGATTCTGCTTCGCATGGACTGGCGGCTGGCCGTATTGGTATTCCTGCCGGTCCCCTTCCTCATCTTTGGCGCCGAGATCTTCTGGAAACGGCTGCACCCGCTCTTTCACAAGCAGGGCTTTCGCATCGAGTCGCTCTACTCCATTCTGGGCGAAACCATCAACGGTATCCGCGTTGTCAAGGCATTTGCGCAAGAGAAGACGCGTTCCAGCCAGTTCAACCGCCGCAATGACGAGCTGCGCAAGATCCGCTTCCAGATCGATGTGACGTTCATCTCATTTCAGGAAGTCATGTTCTGGGTGATGCAGCTCGGCATCATGTGCGTGTGGTTCTTTGCAGCCCAGCGTCTCTCCCGACACGACCCCAGTATCACGCTGGGAACACTTCTGGCGTTTGTCGGCTACATCTGGCTGTTGTACGGGCCCCTGCAGTGGTTCACCGTGGTCATGAACTGGATGACGCATGCATTCGCCGGCGGAGAGCGCGTGTTTGCCGTTCTGGACACGCCGCCCGAAGCGTACGACTCGGCAACCGCCATTGCCATACCCGAGGTGAAGGGCGCCGTGTCGTTCAAAGACGTGCGCTTCAGCTACGAGCGCGGCAAGGAGATCATCAAGGGCATCAGCTTCGACATCGCACCGGGCGAGATGATCGGCCTGGTCGGCAAATCCGGCGCCGGCAAGAGTACCATCATCAATCTGGTCTGCCGTTTCTTCGAGGCGGATTCGGGCCTCATCAGCGTTGACGGCCACGACATCAAGCAGATCCGGCTGGCCGATCTGCGCAACGGACTTGGCATGGTACTGCAGGAGACCTTCCTCTTCAACGGCACAGTCCTTGACAATCTCAAATGCGGCAAGCCCGACGCCACCTTCGAAGAGGTGGTTCGCGCAACAAAGGCCGCCAATGCGCACGACTTCATTCTCGACAAGGAAGACGGTTACGACACGCGCATTGGCGAGCATGGCGCCCAACTGTCCGGCGGCGAGAAGCAGCGTCTGGCCATTGCACGGGCCATTCTGCACGACCCGGCCATCCTCATTCTCGACGAGGCCACCTCCTCGGTTGACAGCGAGACCGAGAAGCATATTCAGGAGGCCATTGCCAACCTCGTGCGCAACCGCACTACCATCGCCATCGCCCATCGACTGGCTACCCTGCGCAATGCGCATCGTCTGGTCGTCCTCGATGACGGCAAGATTGCCGAAATGGGCACTCACGACGAGCTCATGGCCAAGGAGGGCGCGTTTGCCAAGATGATCGACACGCAGACTGAACTCAACAAGCTACGGGGTGAAACATGGACCGTGTGAGTCAGCCCGAGCCGTGGATCGCCGGCTCGTCAATCACCGTGCGCCGGAAGAACGGGCAGAACATGCTGACGCTTCAGGGCGCCACCGAGGAGATCCCGGTGCGGATCGTGCAGCCGCTGCCGCTGTCGCAATCGGGCCTTGGCGTCTCCTTTCTTGACAAGGAGAAGCGCGAGGTCGCGGCAGTGCGCTCCGTGAGCGATCTCGATGCGGAGTCGGCTGCGTGCGTGCGCGAGGCGCTGGACAGGCGCTACTTCGAGGCGCGGGTCACGCGCGTACTGAAGACCGAGACGCACTTCGGCACGCGCTATCTCACGGTCGACACCGACAAGGGACGCAGCACATTCGCACTCCGTCATCCAGGGCGCAACATCATCCATCTGGGCAACGACGGCCTCATCCTGCGCGACACCAACGGCAATGTGTACCGCATCGAGAAGGTGTCGGCGCTGGATGCATTGTCGCAATTGCAGGTTGACAAAGCCGTATGACCAGATGTCTGTCCGCCGGTGCATCAGAATGCTTTGGATAGCCGCGCCGGGTGTGGGGTTGGTGAGAGCGTCGTAGGTTGTCGCACCGAGTACCCCCACCCGCGTTGGAGTCGTGCGGGTGTTTCGAGGAATTCCTCACTACGGACTATTCACGGTTCACCGATCACTGTTCACTCTCTTCAAGGAGCCACCAATGACCTTCTCCGAACTCATCTCCAAGCGTTACTCTGTGCGTGCGTATGAACCGCGTCCTGTCGAGGATGACAAGCTGCGAGCCGTGCTCGACGCCGGACGCCGCGCTCCGTCAGCGTGCAACTTTCAGCCGTGGACCTTCATTGTTGTGCGGACGCCAGAGGGCCGGGAACGCCTTCGAGCCGCGTATGGCAAAGACTGGTTTGTCAATGCTCCGACCATCATCGTTGTCTGCTGCGACAACGAACGCGCGTGGAAACGCAGCGATGCCAAGAAATATGGCGACGTTGACATGGCCATTGCCATGGACCACATGATCCTGCAAGCCACTGCTCTGGATCTCGGCACGTGCTGGATTGGCGCGTTCAACGAGAAGGCGGCGAGGGAGGCGTTGGGTCTGCCGTTCAACATTGAGCCCGTGCTCATGACGCCGCTGGGGTATCCGGCGCAGCCGCAGCCTGCGCAGCAGCGGCGGTCGTTGGATGATGTTGTGCGGTGGGAGCGGTATTGATTTGTGTGCTGGGGTGGCATCGTCGGATTCGTCAAGACCCATTCGCAACCAAGGAGGCAATGTGGGCGCCAACTCGAAAGTAGTTGCCATCGTGCGCTGGATCGCACGCGGGTTTGCACTTGCGGTGCTGGCCTTTCTGGCGTTTTTCTTCGTGGGCGAGGGCGGACTCTCCACAGCTCTCCTGCGATTGACGCTCCCGGAGAAGCTCGGGTTCCTCTTCATGGCCTGCATCGCCTTTGGTAACGTCGGCGCCATCAGGTGGGAGAGGGTCGGAGGCGCGGTCTCTCTTGCAGGCCTGGTGGGGTTCTGCTCTGTCGAGCTCTCTACGGGGCACTGGCCACCTGCTGCGATCTTCCTCGTACTTGCGTTGCCGGGAGCAGCCCTGTTTGCCTTGGGCTGCTGGTTTCCGCGACGCAAACAGTTCACGCGCGAAGGAGGATCCGCCTGACATGGAACCACTCTCCGAACTCTCGAAGACTCTCACCCGGCGCGGTTACGAAGCCGAAGTGCTCGCATCCGGCGCTGTGGCCGTTGACCGAGTACACGATCTCATCCGCGGGCATTCGGTGGGTGTCGGCAGTTCGCTGACATTGCGGACACTGCGACTCACCGAAACCATGCAGGAACACGCCTCCGCGGTATTTCTGCACACTGCCGGAGAGGCTGGCGCTTCCGAGCGCAGCGCCCTCACTGCCGACTACTTCCTGACATCCGCAAACGCTGTCTCCATGGATGGCCACATTGTCAATATCGACGGCACCGGCAATCGCATCGCCGCAACCTGCTTCGGACCGCAGCACGTGATCTACCTGATCGGCCGCAACAAGATCGTCGACACACTGGACCAGGCCATGACACGCGCCAAGGATGCTGCGGTGAAACTGGCCAAGCACTACCAGCGCAAGACCCCGTGCGTGACAACTGGGAAATGCGAGGATTGCCTGTCCCCGCAGTGCATCTGCGCGGTTACGGCCATCCATCGCAGGAAACCGGCCGGTGCGCGCATGTCGGTGTTTCTGATTGACGAGGATCTGGGGATCTGAGGCGCCCGGGAACTCGGAGTTGGGCAAGCAAGGTGTTCTGGATGGCAAAACCGGTCGCCGCACTGAGATCCCTCGAATGTGTGGCGCGTCGGGCGTGCAGTGGAGACTCGGTGCTCCTCCCGCAGGGCGGGACGACACCCGCGGGCATTCGCGCAGGTGTGGGAACTGACGGTTTCTTCTGGTCCAGTTGGCGGTTGCCTCGATGAAGCCTGCGCCCACTCGTAACTCGTAACTCGCTTGCTCGTAACACTTCGGCAGGCTCAGTGCGGCGCTCGTCACTTTCTCCTCAGTCAATTTGATGCCACCGCCTTCATCGAGGCAGTTGTCTCGCGGTCGTGCCTCAGTGTAAATTGATAGGATCGGACTCACCACACTCACCTCTGCACCGAAGGATGGAACCATGGCAGACTCGTCCTCCTTGCTCCGCCGAAGCACGAAAGCATCTTCGGTGCGATCTGCGGCACTGCTGATCGCATGTCTGGCCGTCGCGATAGCCGGCCTCTCCTGTCAGGGCAAGCATCCGCGCAAGGGAGTCGACGCGGAGACGTGGGATCCGTACGTCACTGCCTTCACCAGTGGTGCGGTTTCGCGGGAGGCAAGCATCCGTATTGTGCTGCGCAATGCAGTTGCGGCGGATTCCATGCAGAACAAGCCCATCGACGGGTCGCCGGTGACACTTTCGCCTGGAGTCAAGGGCGATGTTGCCTGGGTCGACGATCACACCATCGAGTTCAAGCCGCTCAAGCCGCTTGAGAACGGCCGAACCTACAAGGTCGCGTTCCAGATAGCGCGGTACCAGAAGGTTCCCGAGAAACTGCGCACGTTCGAGTTCAGTTTCACAGTGGTGCGTCAGAGCCTCGATGTGACGCTCAGCGCGCTCTCACCCATGCGCAACGACGATCTGCGGTGGCATGGCCTGACCGGCAAACTGAGTACCGCCGATGTGGAAGATGCAGGAAAGATCGAGGAACTTGTCACGGCAACGCAGAAGGGTCGGGCACTCACTCTGCGATGGGAACACCAGGTCGACCGGTTGATTCACTCCTTCAGCATCGACAGCGTTGAGCGAGGTGACGACTCCTCGACGCTGCAGGTGTCGTGGAAAGGTGCGCCCATTGGCGCGGACGCCCATGGCACTGAGGTCATCCATGTTCCCGCATTGGGCGAGTTCTCTGTGATCGACAGCCGGCCATTGACAACTGGTGAGCAGGGCATCTCGATCCGCTTCTCCGATCCGCTCAAAAAGGGGCAGAATATTGCCGGACTGGTGACACTCACCGAGGATGATTCGCCGCGTCTGGCAGTCGATGGCAACGAGATCCGCGTGTACTTCTCCAAACGCATTGGCGGCACGGTTCATTGCGCGATCAACCCGGGGATCCTCAACATCGCAGGCAAGCGCTTCGCCGAAACCGTGACGGTGGATGTGAAGATCGAGAGCATCAAGCCCGGGGTGCGCTTCGTGGGCAAGGGCGTTATTCTGCCCGATGCCGCAAAACTGACTGTTCCTTTCGAAGCTGTCAACCTGAGCGCCGTTGATGTGCGGGTGGTGCGCATATACGAAAGCAATATCCCGCAGTTCCTGCAAGTCAATGACCTTGAGGGTAACAACGAGCTGCAGCGGGTCGGGCGCACGGTGTTCAAACAAACCGTGCAGCTCAACACCACCGCAAGCACTCAGAACCGGTGGGTACGGTCAGGCTTCGACGTTTCAACGCTTGTCAACAAGGAGCCTGGCGCGTTGTATCGCATGGAGTTGCGATTCAAACGGGAGTACTCGCTGTATCCCTGCGAACTGGCCGATACCGCGAATTTCAAACTGCGAGAGGGGGCGGCGGGTCGTCCTACTGCTGAGGACAACGAGGATCAGGAGAACGAGAGCAGCTACTGGGACTACGCCGAGGACTACGACTACGACTGGCACGAGTGGCAGGAGAATCAGGACAACCCCTGTCATCCGTCGTACTACCGCAATACGTGGGACCACAAGATATTCGCATCGCGCAACTTCCTCGCATCCAACATCGGCCTCTCCGCCAAGAAGGGCGCCAGCGACACGGTGCTGGTTTCGGTCACCGACCTGACAACCGCCCAGCCGCTCAGTGGCGTTGACGTGCAGGTGCTCAACTACCAGAACCAATGCATCGGTCGCGGCAGGAGTGATGGCGACGGGTTTGTTACTGTGGCGCTCACCAGCAGCGGCAAGCCCTATCTCTGCGTTGCCGACAATGCGCGGCAGAAAGGGTACCTGCGACTCGACAACGGTTCGAGTCTTCCTGTGAGCCAATTTGACGTGGGAGGCGCGGCAGTGCAGCGGGGCCTCAAGGGCATCCTCTACGGCGAACGCGGCGTGTGGCGGCCGGGCGATTCCCTGTACCTGACGTTCGTGCTCGATGACAAGGCAAATCCACTACCTGCCGATCACCCGGTTACACTGGAGCTTGTCAACCCGCGGGGTCAGATCGTGCAGACTCTCACGCGGTCCAATCCAGTCGATCGGTTCTACGACTTCCGCACTGCCACAGCGCCTGATGCTCCTACCGGCAACTACACCGCTCGCGTGAAGGTCGGTGGAGCGACATTCGAGC
>Ga0315288_10007820_pt1 | contig 13547 bp, 13 predicted proteins | sample YL17G11_20_MG_FD_203454 | JGI IMG/M metagenome (GOLD analysis project Ga0315288, IMG submission 203454) | Sediment microbial communities from Yellowstone Lake, YNP, Wyoming, USA - YL17G11_20 | ecosystem: Environmental > Aquatic > Freshwater > Lake > Sediment | place: USA: Wyoming | collected...
TCAGATAGCGCACCGCCACCACCTGGGTCGTAGGCGGTGAAGGCGGGGCCTTGACGTCCATTTCCGCCAGCGCGCGCTCGGCCTTCGCCAGCGAAGACTCCGTCCCCAGCAGCAGGATCGATCGCGTGCCCTTCTGCGTAGAGACGGTGACATCCGGCGTCAGCTTCGAGACCGCCTGCTGGGCATACTCCGGCGAGATGTGCTGGAGCACGACCACTGCCGAGCGCAATTCCGAAACTCGCATCGCTCGCACTTCGTCAGGCGTCCCCACCACGTAAGCGGCGTCCACCCAGGCGTAGTCGAGCCCGTTGAGCTTGGACACGATGTTCATGGCCTGCTCGAGCGAAACGTTCCGCAGCCGTAGCGTGGTCTTCCCCTTCACACTTCCGCTCAGCGCAATGTTGACCCCGCTTTGCGTCGCCAATGCCTGGAAGACGTCCACCAGTTCGGCATCGACGAACTCCAGCGTGAAACGTGCCCTCGTTGGATTCGGGCCTGCCGCTCCCCGACCGCCGGTGTAGGCCAGTCCCTTCGCCGCGGCCGCCTGGGCTCCAGGCTTCGCGTGGCCGTTCGCCAGCGCGAAACTGGCCACTAGCAGCAAGGTCAGCACAAGGACCAGGCTGCTCCACAGCATATTCTGTTTGCGAGTCATGGGCTACTGCCTCCCTCCCATCCTCAGGATCACTTTCCCCTCACTGCCAACCAGTACGACTTCCCTCTGGCTGATGGTCTGCACGCGATATCGGTCCCCGATACGATCGCCAGCTTTGACATAGTATCGCTGATCCCCCTCCCGAATAACTGCCATAGCCTGCTTTCCCGCTACTATGCCATAGAGGGCCAAGGTCTGCGCGGCTGGCTTTGTTTTCGGACCAGTCGCCGCGGGCGTGGTTGGCCTGGGCTGGACTGGGAACGGATTCACAGCCGGGGCCGGCGTCTGTGTTTGCTGCCCAGAGGGCTTCTCAGGCGCTGCAGGGGCAGTCCTGGCCGTTGCAGGAGCCGCCGCCGTCACGCCGGGACCCTCGAACGGATTCCTGGTGCCGCCGCCAGGTAGGCTGGCGCTTGGAAGGGCCCCTCCCTTCCCATTCTCCTTGGCCTTGGCATCCCTTTTCTGCGACTTGGGCAGCGCAGTGGGCGCTGGCGTGGCCGCACTTGGCGCCGCAGGCTTGCCGCGGAACGTATAGACGGCGACCCCTAAGGCGGTCACCGCCAGCACCAACAGCAGAACGTCCTTACGTCGCCCCATTCTTCGCCCCTTTCGAGACGACCGCGGTGAGATCCATCGTCGCCGTCAACTCGGGAATCCGCTGCGTCAGCCCGGTTGCCTTCGGCGAGAAGGCAATGTCGTTGACGGCTATCATCTTCGGGAATCTCTGCAGCGCGGTCAAGAACGCCAGGGTAGTGCTATACGTTCCGTCGACCTTGAGCTCAATCAGGGAGTAATCATACGGTATTTTGCTCTTCGTGTCTTCATCGCCACCCGCGCTCTTGCCGGATCCCCCCTGCTGCTTCTCGTCAGCAGTCGCCGGCTTGATGACCTCTCCCGTCTCGTTATTCACCTTCACGTCGCTGCCGCCCTTGGCGCTTCGGGCCTTGGCCCTCGGGCGGATAGAGACGATGTTGTTGTTCGTCTCCGTGGCCAGGCGCTCGATCTGACGCAGGAAAGTCGGCATGTAGGCGCTGTCGGGAAGCGACGGCTCCAGTACCGACAGGCGGGTCTGAAGCTGCGCATACTTCGCTTCTAGGTCCGGCTGCTTAATCAGCTTCACCTTGACCTCGCCCAGCTGCTTCTCTTTCGTGGTCAGGTCCTGGCGCAGCCGCGACAACTCCCCGCTCTTGGCGCGGTAGAGGCTGGCGCCCAACCCTATCAGACACAGCGCCGCGATTCCGAGCAGCGCGTAGACAACCTTGCGATCAGCGCCCGCAATCATTTTAGGTCACTCCCGATTACGCGATTCAGAGGAACGGTGATCTCGAACTCGATCACGGGCCGTCCCCTCCCCGTAGCGCGAAGCTGGCTGAACCCCAGGGTCGGCGCCTTGCTCCATCCCGGCCTGTCCAGGTTCAGCATGAACTCTCCGATGTCAGCCTGGTTGTAGGCTGATCCCCGCAGAGACAAGTTCTGTTCCTTCTCCGCTCGACGCGACGTCAACTGAGACAGCCAGAGGTTCCCGGTCCCCGGCACGCAAGCGGCTATGTCTCTCAGGATGTCGATCCAAGCCTGTTCGCTGTCGTGTACCTTCTCGAGCAGCTCGACCCGCGGGCCGAACTTCGCGATGTTGGTATCGAGGAAATTGATGCGGGTGATTGCATCCGACAGCGCCGGGTCGCTCAGCTTCGCCTGGATCTCGGCGATCTGCCCTTGCGTCAAGCGGGTCTGAACCGCCAACCGGCCATACAACATGGCTACCCCCAAGAACAGCGCGATCACAGAGTAGACCGCGCAGCGCAGGACGGTGATCGCGCGCTGCTTCTGGCGGCGCTGTGTGGCGATCAGGTTGATGTCGAGAACGCTCATTCTTTGCCCTCCCCGGATCTGCTCCGCCTCTGTCGGCTCAGTAACAACTCGCGGAGCGCTAGCCCGGTGGCCACCAGCAATGTAGGCGCGTGCGACTGCAGGTATTCAGGGTTGACTCCCCGCGCCTGTAGCCGGCCGACCCCAAACACATTCAGCACCGAAACGGGCACGCCAAGCTGAGCCTGGAAGTACTCGTGAATGCGAGGCAGTTTCGCCCCGCCGCCGCTGAGCAGAATCTGGCCGACGCCGAGTTCGCCCGTTCCGGCATCGGGCGCCTGCTGCTGGTAATCGTGGTAGGCGAGCGAGCGCCGCACCTCCCGGATAAGCTCATCCATGAGCGGCTCGATCGCCCGACTTGCCTGCTGTGCCGCTGGGTCGAGCGTTGCCCGCTCCTCCTCGCTCAGCACTACCTGGGTGGCCGTCTCCTTGATCCGGGTAGCCTCCTCCAGATCGACGTCAAGGGCATTCTTGATCGATTCCGAGAAGGCGTTCCCGGCGATCGGTATCATCCGGCTGAGGACGAACTCCCCGTCCTTGACGATCGTAATCTCGGTATAAGCGGCGCCGATCCCGACCAGCGCCGTTGTCTCTCCCTCAGGGTGAGGCTTCCCGTTCGAAGCCAGCAGCCCTCGCAGGGCAGCGAAGGGCTGAATCTCGACCGCGAGTGGCTCCAGCCCCGCCAACTCCAGAGTCTCCACCTGACTGTCTACCATATCTCGGGGCGCCGCAACCAACATGACCTTCATCTGGCCGCCGCTCGGGGCGCCCTCCGCCGGGCGGTCGAGAATCTGGAACTCGACTACGCTATCCTCGACCGGGAACGAGATGTAGTTGCGCGCCTCCCACTGGATGGACCGGCGGAGCTGGCGATCCGACATCGCCGGAAGTGGGACTTCTCGAACCACCACGGTGGGCCCGGCAACACCGGCCACCACATTTCCAGCGTCGATCTGGAGAGCATCCAGCAGCGACTTCACCGATTGCGAGGCGGCCAGGGGGTCGACCACCACTCCACCCTTCACCGCGTTCGCCGGAGTTGGGGTGCTGCCGGCCTTATGCAGGCAGATGCCTTCTCGCGTGTCCAGCAATTGCACGAGCTTGATCGAGTTGCTCCCAAGATCAATCCCAATGGATGAGTTCCCTGACCCAAGTCTAGATAGCAGTTTCATGGCTCATCAGCTCCCTGGGTTCGCTTCTTAGCTAGAACCCGCTTCGCCGGGCCCCGCCCTGTCGGCATCCCCCACTGGCGGGGAGGTAGGCTGCAGGTACGAGTTACGGCCAAGATCGATCGCGCCCAGCGATGGCGGCAACTTCCCACCACTCACCGCCATTTCGCCCGTGTGCGTAGCCGGGCTCCATTCTTCGACAAGACCTTCCGCGAGCAGTTCGGTCACCCCGCCTATCGCCTCCACCGTATCCAACCCCGACTCCCGCACGATGGTGGCGACGTTCCGGCGGGCATCCACCAGGCGCAGCACCGACTGCGCCGGCGCCGATAGGGTCTCGAAGCGCTCGTTCACGGCGAATGCTTTCTGCCTCAGCACGACATGCATATTGGGGAGCTCAGACTCAACTCGCTCCCATTCGTCGAAGCGCTTCATCCCCTCGAGAATCAGCGCCTCGGTACTCTCTGTTATCTCTCTCATCACCGGGTCTTCGTTTCGCTCAAAAGCGAATTCCCCGGTCTGCCAACCCAGAATCCGGTAGACGACTCCGGGCCCGCGTTCACGCCTTGAGATCGCCCGCGCCACGTCGCCTCGCAAGATGAACAGGTCGGCCTTCTCCGTCCCACGCCAAACGCTGAGACGGCCACTCTTGTGGCTGACATTGAGCAACTGCAGCAGCTCCGCGAAGCCAATATCCTCGAACGTTCCTGTAAGCGCCATCCTACTCTCTGAAACCCATCCTGATGGAGGGCAAAGTCAAGCAACGCCTGCTTTCTGCTTGCGTGCTAGGTTGGCAAGCACCCGCACGCATATCGCATTCAAACTCTCAAAGACTCCGTCGCCGTGGAGAGCGGTAGCCTTCGTGTTCGGCACCTGCCGAGGGTTGACCAGATACTGAAGGTACTCAATGGGCGCGGTGTTCGACAGGTCCCGTTTGTTATACTGAACGATGTATGGCGTCGTCTCGAGGCTGTACCCGTAAGATGCCAGATTGTCCCCGAGGTTGCGGAAGCTTTCCACGTTCTCCCGCATCTTGTCCCACTGGGAATCACAGACGAAGATGATGCCATCAACCCCCCGCAGCACCAGTTTGCGGGTCGAGTTGTACATCACCTGACCAGGCACAGTGTAGAGCTGGAATTTGGTGCGGAAGCCGTGTATCTGCGCCGCCTCAAGCGGCAGGAAGTCAAAGAACAGCGTTCGCTCGCCCGGCGTCGCCAAGGACACCATGTTACCACGCTTCTCGGGCGAGGTGTGCTGGTGGATATACTGTAGATTGGTCGTCTTACCGCACATCCCGGCGCCATAGTAGACGATCTTGCAGCTGATCTCTTTCAGTGCGTAGTTGATGGAGGCCATCGCTGCGTGGTCCTTTCCCCGACCGCCGTCACTTCGCCGGGATCGTCGCGAACAACACCGACTCATCCTCGTCAACCGTGGCCCACGCAGGCGGAGACGGAGGCGGGAGTTCGAGCGCTTCGGGAGGAAGCTGTGGAACGATCAGCTCGAGCGGCAGCAACACGAGTCCTTCTTCCCGATCGAGGTCCGTATCAGAGGGATCCTTCATCGCTCCCGGTGGAAGCAACTGCCGCAGATCGGCGAGACGCATCACTACGCGAGCCTCCTTGATCTGCGGGAAGATCACCTCCAGCGGCACAGGCACCGGCAGGGAGGCCGAGTAGCCCTCGGCGCCGTCCCCCCACATATCGCGAGGAACCTGCGCTAGAAGCACGTCGAACGGAAGGTCGACGCTGCCGTCGAGTTCAAGGGAGGTGAGAGTGTCCGAGGATTGGCGCGCCGCGCCGGGTCGGCTTCGCATCTCCCACACTGGGATCGCCTGGTCGCCGCCGACCAACAGCACTGCCGGATCGCCTTCCCCGGCGCCAGCTTCCTGCGCGGCAGCGCTCTGCGCGAATCGCCTCCGGTCGGGCTTGCGCGGCTTGCGGACGGGCAGCAGCAGGCGGAGCGGATAGAAGACCATCAGAGAGAAGAAAGCCGCACACATGCGGGGCGCCAGCGTGGAAGTTCTACCCATGGCCGCGGTGAAGTCGCCTCCCCCCTGGACGAAAGCCAACACGGCCGCGGTACCCATGGTCAAGGACAGGCTGACGAGAGTCAGCACCAGTATTCCTAGGATCCACCCACTCAGGGAGATCCCAGGCCGCCATGCGTAGATCGCAGTGCCGAAGATCGCCAGCGACACCGCCCAGACAGTGAGGCCGGAGATCTGCCACTCCGGCGCGGCCTGCACCTGCGTGATCTGCAGGCAAAGCACCACTGCGGCCACGAACGAGATGGCCATTGAGAAACCGCTTATTGCCGTGAAATCCCTGCGCATGGACTCCTGGGTTGGCGCGGCCCCAATTGCCGGCGCTCATGGCCTGGTCGTTGCTTGTTGCCTCGGCCCGAATGGTGCCGAAGAGCGAGTGTGTCCCCGCTTACAAACGCCACAACGCGCCGGTTGCCATCAGCCCGCGCTGCCGCAAAAACCAACGGGTTATTCCACATTCATCTGGGAAGATACCATCGGCCCACCAGGGCTGGAGAGCGTCCTGAGGCACACCAGAAGCCCTGTAAGCGCGAATGGACACCCGTGGCGGATGGGACCCAGGTCTCACGAACTACGGCTGATACCGATGCTCGGCGCGAAGTTGCCCATTCACAAGCACACGTGCCGTCACGGGCGCCCGCACACTGATCACCTGGGTGGGGATCCTCTCCCCGGCCTTCTGTCGGCCCTCGTAGACGGTGCGTTTCCCCTTGTCGTCGGACAGCTCCACAGTCACGGTTGCCTCGCCCTGCCCCACATCCGACGGCAGTTGGAAGTCCAGCCTTTCCTCGCGCTCAGGATTCGGAGGGTTGGGCAGGGGAGGGCCCGGCGGCAGTGAGGGCCTTGGTCCGAGGCTTACCACGAGATCCACCGCGGTACCCCGCACGACTCTGGTTCCCGGCGAAGGCAAGGTGGTGGCAACGTAGGAAACAGGCACATGCTCGTCATAGGCTTCCTGCACCAGCCCAAGATCGAGTCCAGCTGCCTGGAGGTTCTTCTTCGCCTGCGCCATAGACATCTGAGTGACGTTGGGCACCGCCACCGTCTTTGGCCCTTCGCTCAGTACGACTTTCACCACCGACGATGGCGGCACCAGTTCATTCGGCGAAGGGTCCTGGGAGAGAATCGACCCGGCATCGGCTTCCTCGCTCTCCCTCTTGCCCACTACACGGTACTCCAGTCCTGCCCTCTTCAGGAACTCCTGGCCGGCGGCGCTGCTCATGCCCACTACATCAGGCACTCTCGTCGCGTCTCCTTTGCCCCGAGAAGACGCCCAGAGCGTCACCCCGACCAGCGCCGCGGCCAACAGCAGCATCAGCAGCGACGTCACCAGCAACCGCCGTCGCAGTCTCCATGCCGCTCCCACCCACTCGAACGACCCTGCGCGCCCCAGCCATCCCCTCCTCACGCGCGGCCTCCACCCGCCTCGCTCTTCCCGCGGGCACGCCTCCAGGTAGCTGAGCAGCTCCCGCGCCGACGCGAACCGCCGCGACAGCTCCTTCTCGAGGCAGAGGGAGATGACGGAGTCCATTTCGTGCGGCAGGCCCGGTCGAGAGTCACTGGTCCGCGGCGGCCGATCGTAGATGTGCTTGTGCACGATGGCCAGCCGCTCGCCTCCGTCGAAGGGTGGTCGGCCGGTAAGCATCTCGAACAGCGTGACGCCGAGCGAGTACAAGTCGCTCTGCGGCCCTACGGCAGCGCCTCGCGCCTGCTCGGGGGAAACGTAGTTCACCGACCCGATGATGATCCCGGTCTCGGTGTTGCTCGTAGCCGACATCGCTCGCGCGATCCCGAAGTCGGTGACTTTCACCTGACCTTCAGACCCGAGCAGGATGTTGTGGGGCTTGATGTCGCGATGGATGATACCGGCCGTGTGGGCCGCGTCGAGCGCCGCCGCCGTGGCAGTGGCGATGCGCAGCGATTCCCCCAGCGGGAGCGGCCCCTCGCGCTGAAGGCGCGTCTTCAGGCTCTCGCCAGGCACATATTCCATCACAATATAATGATAGGGGCCGTCACTGCCGGTGTCGTAGACTGCCGCGATGTGGGCGTGGACGATGCCCGCGGCCGCCCGGGCTTCCCGGCGGAAGCGGGACAGGAACTCGGCGTCCGCGGCCAGTTCGGGGCGCATCACCTTGATCGCGACGGCCCTCCCAAGCACGCGATCCCGGCCGCGGTAGGCGATCGCCATGCCGCCTTCGCCCAGCTTCTCGAAGATCTCGTAGCGATCGTTGAGGACCTGTCCGATCATCATGGCCATAGCACCGGGTAGTCTCAGTCAGCGCCGTCAGGAAGCGAGTGCGCGGCCAGGGTGTGACCCCAGAATCATGGTCGGCAACCTCACTTCGCTCCCTCGGGGTCACGCCCATGCCCTGGCGGCGCCAGGGCACGTAACGACTACAGAAAGAGGGTCACACCCCACGGCCATCGACGACCGGCCGCCTACTTGCGGAACCCCCGCCACAGCACTACTGCCATGCTCAGCCCCAGCAGTGTTATGGAGGCCACAACCATCGCGGAAGGGTATGACGGCGGAATCTGCTGCGGCCATGGCGTCAGCGCAGCCATCGCGAAGAGGCCGACGCCCAGCGCGAACAGCACGAGCGCCAGGCCGATGCTCCGGCCCCGTCTGCGGGCCTGGGAATAGGCTGTCCCAAGCACCCAAACGAGCACGGCTCCACCCCCGGCCAACCACCACCAACGCACTGGCCTGCACCTCCGCCTGACCCTCTATAGGTTCGGATACGGCAGTTCCGACACCGGCTCCTGCTTCACCTGCTCCCGCAAGTCGCGCTGTTCTCGGCGAGAGAGGTGACGCTTATCTCCCGAGGCGTAGACGTGGATCGCCCCCTGGGGCTGCACGGGGCACGCGCGCTCGCACAGGCCGCAACCCACGCAGATGCGTTCGTCTATCACCGGACGCCCCACCCCACCTGTCTTCTTCTGCGATATCGCGTCGTACGAGCACGCTTCATCGCAGATCAAGCACTGTTTGTCATTCGCCCAGGCGATGCACATGTTCCGGTCGACGACTGCCGTCCCCAGATAGAGGTAGGATTTCTCTTCGATGGTGAAGGGCTCAATCGCGCGCGTCGGGCAGACGCTCCCGCACAGGTTACAGGCTTGCGAGCAGGGACCGACGCGCGGTACCAGCACCGGCGACTCCAGCGCCTGTAGCCCGCCTTCGCCGAAGGCCGGCTGAAGCGCATTGGTGGGACAGACCTTCATACACTCCCCGCACCGGACGCAGGCCGTCACGAACGGTTCCTCCGGTAGCGCGCCCGGAGGGCGGATAAGCTTCGCATCGGAGAACTTCGTCGCCGCGCGCTCCGCCCGCTTTGCGCTCCAGTCGACCTTCGGGATGATCACCGCCGCCACGCCCGCGCCCGCTGCTTGCAGCAGCCTGCGTCGGTCCAGTTGTAGGGCATCGTCGCGTCCCGCGTCGGCGCCTCCCGCGGTCAGAGACACCGCGCTCACCGGGCATACAGCAATACAGCTATAGCATCCGATGCACTCCGCCCCGAGGTACTTCTTCGGGTCTTCGGTGATCGCGCCGACCTTGCACTCATTCACGCAGCGCATGCACCGAGTGCACTTCTCCGAGACTGCCAGCCGCAGTGGCGACACCTTTCCCAGGAACCCGAGCAGCGCCCCGAGGGGGCAGATGTTGCGGCACCAGAACCGTCGGCCGAATCGCCCCAGAGCCACGATGCCACCGAAGAAGAGGAACGTGAACAGACCCAGCCGGAAGTAGACGGGGCGCGCCACCAGGTTGGTCCCCATCTGCACGGGGTTGACCACGCGGGCCAGCCACTGATGGCGATCGACGAAATCTGAGTAGCCGAACGCGGTAAGACTGTCGTTCACCATGCCGATGGCCCACTGCGCTGCCGGCAGCGCCACCAGCGAGAAGGTGCGGGTCAAGAGCGCGATGGGATCCAGGGCATAGACCGCGGACAGCCCTACCGTCTTCGAGATCCCCAGTTCCTCGGCCGACTTGTGCGCAGCCGGCAGGAGCATGGTCAGCAGCAGCGCGATGAGCAGGTAGAACTTCAGCCGTCTCCACTGCGGCGCCTTCGACGGCCTGAGTCCGCGGATGTGGAACAGCCGCTCGCACAGGTCGATCGAGGTGCCCATCGGACAGATCCATCCGCAGAACGCGCGGCCGAACAGCAGGCTTAGCACGACCACCGGGATCGCGAACCACAGCAGCGGGAGCACCAGCCGGCGCGCTGAGACCATTGCCGAGAATGCTATCAGCGGGTCGGCGCGCAGGAACAGGTCCGGCGGGACCGGCGTCGAGACGAGATAGGCGGCGAAACCGAACAACGCGACGAACGCGGCGAGAAAGGCGACCTGCGACACTCGCCGCAGGCCGCGGAGACGTCTAGACATTCCTGACCTTGATCCGATCTAAACGCATCTCGCCGACGCCGGCGGCGTACGCAAGCTTGATGTGCCCGATGTCCTGCGGCTTGCGGCCCAGCAGCGTCACCCCGAAGGAGTCCACGGCCAGCGGATCGGTTCCTGCCACGACGATGCCAGGGCTGGCAGTCTTACCTGGCCCCTTGGGCCCGTTCGTCAGCAGCACCCTGACGGCGTCCAGAATCACCAGTCTCGGCCTGAACTGCACCGCGAAGTCAGCAATGCACTGATCCAGGCTCGCGCTCTGGTGCCATGCGCCCCGATCCCACACCACGCCCATCAGATTCTTGCATCCGAGCGTGACGCCGGTCCCGCTGTGCACCTTGGCGATCGGCAGGTTGATCCAGACGTCGGCGCGCATCAGATCGCGCAACACATCGGCCGTCTTCAGCGTCCTGCCGCGCTTGATGCTCACTCTCTGATACATCGCCAGCGACCCCGCCGAGATCACCCGCGCCCCCGCTGCCTGCGCGGCGGGGCCGATGCCGGACATCTTCAGCACCGTTGCTTCGCCCGGATCGATGAGGTGGTCTATGACCTTCACTTCCCGCGCGCCGGCTGCCTTGCACAGGCGTACCACCTCGGCCACCACCTCCGGGTTCGTGTTGGCGGCCTGCTCTGGCTTTCGCGCCCAAGCGATATTGGGCTTCAACACCACGATGTCGCCAGGCTTGACGAACTTCTTCATGCCGCCGAGCGCGTCCACGGCGGCGCGCACCAGCTCCGCCGGCTTCTTCTTGGAGGCCACCACGATCGTCGGGGGCGTTGCCGCTTCGGCCTCGGGGATTCCGTCCAGGCCCGACAGCTCGGCCGCGCCATAGGCGACCAGTCCGGCTGCCGCCGCGCGCTTGAAGAACTCTCTGCGTGTGATCTCTTCGCGAGTCATTCTGCCTATCCCTTTACACCTCGCCCTGCAATGCTCCGCGCCACCAGATCATCGACCCCGCGGCGCCGGAACTGGCTCGCCAGTCGTCGGCCTTGGCGCGGACGGCGCCGGCCTGGTCTGCGCCGTCCCCTTGGCGTTGGACGGCGCGGCCGGGGGCTGAGCCCCTGCCGCTTTCTGCTGCTGCTCTAGCATCGCTTGCTGCTTTGCCAGTTGGGCCTGCTCGTACTCCTTCAGCCAGTCCTGCTCTTTCTTCACCAGGTCGGCCTTACCCAGCCGCTGGTAGGTGGCGATCAACTGATTGTGCACCGGCGGCGTATCGGCCCAGTTGCTCGCCTCCTGGTACCAGAGCAACGCGTCGTTCATCCTTGCGGACTTCTCTTCCGGCTTCTGAGCCAGTTCCGCGAGCTTCTCGTTCGCCTCTGCCAGGCCCATCAAGGCCTCTGCCCTGGCACCCGGAAGGGCCTGCTTTTGGTCCTGTGACACCGAGTCGGCGGCCGATGTGAAGTTGTCGGCCGCTTCCTTCCACTTGCCCTGGGCCACGTAGATCATCGCCAGGTTGTAGTAGACGATCCCGCCGGCCAGCCCTCTCATCTTGTTCGATTGAGCCGCCGCCTTCTGGAGCTGATCTAGGGCATCCGCATCCTTGCCGCGCTGCATTGCCTGGTAGGCCAGAATCTCAGGATCGGTGACCTCTACCTTGGCCGACTGCTGAAGCTTCCTGGTGTATTCCTGCCAGGCCTCGGACTTTCGGCGCTGCACCAGGCTCGTCAGAAGCTGCGACTTGCTCTTCTCGAAATCCTTCGGCAGGTCCCGGGGGCGAGACTCCATCTTGGTGATGATGTAACCTGCCGCGATCTTCATGGGCGCGGTCACGTCGCCCGGCTTCATATTCGCCACTACCTTCTGCATATTCGGCGAGAAAGCCGAGAGCAGCTTCGTCGGTTCCTCTCCCCCATTCTTCTTGCCGCGCGCATCGTCCGATTCGGCCGTTGCCAGGGCCGCGAAATCCTCCCCCTGCTTCGCCCTCGCCACCAGTTCCTCGCCGCGCTTGCGCGCCTCCTCTTCGGTTCGCGCCGGCTTGCCCTTCGGCTTCAGGCTGACCAGTATCTCCCGCGTCTTCAGCCTATCGTAGGACGCCAACAGGTCCTGCTCGCTGGTGCCCACCGACGCGGTCACCTTCTCTTCGAGCTTCTGCATGGTCAGCTCATCGGAGAGCGCGTCCCGGGACTCGAGGAGCCGGTCTACCATCCACTTCCGGAAAGCGGCCGGGCTCATGTTTCCGGCTTGCTGCCTTTTCTCGCTCATGGCCACGAGCCGGCCCAGAGCGGGCTCGAGTTGGTCGCCCTTGTATTGGCCACGCAACTGCTCTAACTGCTGATCCGCGATCTGCTCCGCGCGCTTGTTGATGTCGCCCCGCGACACCTTGATCCCCTCAATCTCAGCCTGCTTCCTGAGCAGCGCGTCAGTCACCGCCTGCTGAAAGGCCGAGAGGCGAAGCTGCGCCAACTGCTGGAGGCTGACGCTCTGGCCCAACTGGGCATAGATCGCGAGTTGCCCAAGTGTCTGGTCGAACCGATCCTCCAACTGGCTGCTCTGGACTGGCTGCCCGTTCACTCGCGCGATGATATCCTTGCCCTCTTTCGGAGTCTCCTCCTGGTTGCGGCGGGTGAGGCCGGGGGTGAACACGAAGGGCAGACCCACGACGAAAACCGCGATAAGCGCGTAGAGCACATACCGCAACCGCACGGCGAAGCGTTGCTGCATCCCGCGGATCGACATATCCGATGCTACCTTTCCTGTCTGGGGGAGGCCGACTGGATTGCGGTCTCCCGCGAGCTCCGTGCTGCTAGTCCTTGGGCGTCTCCTCCGGCTGCGCGCTCAGGCGCTCTCGCGCCGAGCGGACCGCGCTCAACACCCGCGTCACATACTCCTCGAGATTGGCCAGCGCGTGCGTGGCGTACTCTTCGGCGCTCCTGCGGATGTCATTCGACTCCGCCGTAGCGCGCTGGATGATCTCCTCTGCGCGCTCTGTCGCGCGTCGCACCACCTCGTCGTTGGAGACTAGCAGCGCGGCCTGCTCTCGCGCCTCCTCGAGCAGCCGCTCGCGCTCCGCCTCCGCAGTCTCCAGGATGCGTTGCTTCTCCTGAAGCACCCGCGTCGCGGTCTTGATCTCCTCCGGAAGAGCAGACCGAATGCGGTTGACCTGGGTGAAGAACCGGTCCAGGTCAAACCCCCACGCGCGATGCAGCACCTGCGGCCGGTGCTCCTCTCCCATCCGTTCCAGCTCTTCGAGCCGCTTTAGGATCTCTATGAGGATCCCTCCCTTCGCGCCGTCCCTTTCTGGCCTGAAAACCGCTCTTTCAGCATCCGCTCCACATTCGGCGGCACGAACTGAGATACCGGTCCGCCGAAGAGCGCGATATCGCACACCGTGCTCGAGCTCAGATAGTGGTACTCCGGCGCGGGCGTGAAGAAGATGGTTTCCACCTCCGGCGCCAGAGCGCG
>Ga0315288_10007821_pt1 | contig 13547 bp, 8 predicted proteins | sample YL17G11_20_MG_FD_203454 | JGI IMG/M metagenome (GOLD analysis project Ga0315288, IMG submission 203454) | Sediment microbial communities from Yellowstone Lake, YNP, Wyoming, USA - YL17G11_20 | ecosystem: Environmental > Aquatic > Freshwater > Lake > Sediment | place: USA: Wyoming | collected...
CGCGCCGCAGACGGCCGATGTCGCTGCGGAAGTCGCGGAAGTAGCGGACGTTCACCGGGTAGCGCTCGCGGCCCTCGATGGTCGTGGTGACGTTCTCCCCGCCGACCGCGCTCATCAGGACGCCCTGCACGTCCTCGATCGACAGGCCGTAGCGGGCCAGTTCGTCCCGTTTCCATTCGAAGTCCACGAAGTAGCCGCCGCCGGTGCGCTCGGCGAACACGTTGCGGGTGCCGCGGATGGATGGCAGCATGCCCTCGATGTCAGTGCCCAGACGCTCGATCTGGCGGATGTCGGAGCCGTAGATCTTGATGCCGACCGGAGTGCGTATGCCGGTGGTCAGCATGTCGATGCGCGCCTTGATCGGCATGGTCCAGGCGTTGGAGACACCGGGCAGTTTCAGCGCCTCGTTCATCTGCTCCACCAACTGTTCGGTGGAAATGTGATCGGGGGTGATGTGCCGGAATGCGTTCTTGAGCCACTCCGGCGTCCAGGTCCAGGACGAGTACCAGGTATCGACCTTGCGCCACTGGTCTTGCGGCTTAAGGATAATGACCGTCTCCATCATCGAGAACGGCGCCGGATCGGTGGAGGTCTCCGCGCGCCCGGCTTTCCCGAGAACCGAATCTACCTCGGGGAAGCCTTTGATGAGCCGGTCCTGGGTCTGCATCAACTTTTGAGCCTCGTTAACCGAGATGCCCGGGAGGGTGGACGGCATGTACAACAGAGATCCCTCATCCAGCGGCGGCATGAATTCCGAGCCGAGCTTCTCATAGATCGGCACCGTCACCGCGACCATGGCGAACGCTCCGGCAATTACCAGGTATTTCCAGCGAAGAGCCCAACGGCAGACCGGATCGTACAGGCGGATCAGGATCTTACTGACGGGGTGGCGGTCCTCGGAGTGAATTGTTCCCACTAACACCGCGTTCGTCAGCTTGCACAGAAACCGCGGCCGGAAGTCGAAGTTCTTCATGTGGGTGAACAGAAGCCGCATGGCCGGATCGAGCGTGATGGCCAGCACCGCCGCAATGATCATGGCCAGGTTTTTCGTGTAGGCGAGAGGCTTGAAGAGCCGGCCTTCCTGGGCTTCCAGCGTCAGCACCGGCAGGAACGAAACGGCGATCACCAGCAGAGCGAAGAAGCTTGGCCCGCCGACTTCCTTGACGGCGTCGATCACCACGCGGTGGTAGTCCTCTTTGCGGCCGGTCTTCTCCCATTCCTCCAACTTCTTGTGCGTCTGCTCGACCACGACGATCGCGGCGTCCACCATGGCTCCGATGGCGATCGCGATCCCGCCCAGGGACATGATGTTGGAGGTGAGCCCCATCATCTTCATCGGAATGAAGGAAATGACGATCGCGATCGGGATGGTGAAGACAGGGATGATGGCGCTGGGGATGTGCCAGAGGAAAATGAAAATGATTAGAGAGACGATCGTCATCTCTTCGATCAGCGTGCCCTTAAGGTTTTCAATCGAGCGCAGGATGAGGTCCGAACGATCGTAGGCGGTTACGATCTTGACCCCCTGCGGAAGACCCGGCTCGATGTCATGCAGTTTCTGCTTCACCCGCTCGATGACATCCAGCGCGTTCTCGCCCTGCCGCATGACAATGATCCCCGCCACTACGTCGCCCTCGCCGTTCCAATCGGCGATGCCGCGGCGGATGTCGGGACCGAGCACAACATTGCCGACATCCTTCACGCGGATCGGCACCCCGTTCTCGCTCGCGCCCAGCACGATGCTGCCAATGTCGTCGACGCTCTTGGCGTAACCCCGTCCCCGGACCATGTACTCCGTGCCGGAAAACTCGATCAGCCGGGCGCCGACGTCGTCGTTGCCCTTCCGGACGGCCTCGACGACCTTCATGACCGGGATGTTGTAGGTCTGCAACCGGTTCGGATCGACGTTGACCTGATACTGACGGACGAAGCCGCCCAGGGGAGCGACTTCGGCGACGCCGGGCACGGCCTTGAGCTGGTAGCGCAAGAACCAGTCCTGCAAGCTCCGCAGCTCAGCCAGCGATCGCTTGCCGGTCTGGTCCACCAGCGCGTACTGGAAAACCCAGCCGACGCCGGTCGCGTCGGGACCGAGTTCGGTCTTCACGCCTTGCGGCAGGCGAGGAAGGACGGAGGAGAGGTATTCGAGGGTGCGCGAGCGCGCCCAGTAGATGTCCGTGCCCTCCTCGAAAATGATGTAGACGAACGAATATCCAAAATCCGAAAAGCCGCGGATGTCCTTTACCTTCGGCGCGCCCAACATGCTGGTGACGATGGGGTAGGTGACCTGGTCCTCCATGATGTCCGGGCTGCGGTCCCATCGGGAATAGACGATCACCTGGGTATCGCTCAGGTCGGGAATGGCGTCCAGCGGCATGTTCATCATCGACCAGACGCCGGCCACAACGGCGAAGCCGATCAAAATGAACACCAGGAACTTGTTGTTGGCGGAAAACTCGATGAGCCGGTTAATCATGCTTGTGCGCCCCGGCGGCGGAGGACTTCAACTGGCTCTCCGAATCGATCAAAAAGTTCCCGGAGGTCACGATCCGCTCGCCGGCTTTCAGGCCTTTGGTGATCTCGACGCGGTCGCCGATCTGCTCGCCGGTCTCCACCTGGCGCGGCTCCAGATACCCGTTGCCGCGATCCACGAACACGGTCTTCTTCACGCCGGCATCCAGCACGGCTTCGGCGGGAACCACCAGCCGGCGAGGCATCGCCACCTGAAAGTCCACGTCCACAAACATGTCGGGCTTCAGCGCCAGCGCCGGATTATCCGCTTCCAGGCGAACCTTGAGCGTGCGGGTCATGGAATCGACCTGCGGCTGGATGTAGTTCACCCGGGCCGAGAACGTTTGGCCGCCGCCGTAAGAAGGCGTGACCCGCGCCGGCATCCCCTCGCGGATCATCGGCGCCTCGTTCTGGAAGACGTCAGCCATGATCCACACCTTACTAAGATCCACCACCGTATATAACTCGGTTTCCGGAGTAATGCGCTGCTTCGGGAATGCCTTGCGCTCCATCACGTAGCCTGTGATAGGCGAGTAGAGGGTGATGTTCTTCACCGGCTCGCCCGTCCTGGCGATCTCCTCGATTTGCGCCTCGCCCAGATCCCACAATTCGAGCCGCCTGCGCGCCGCGACGACCAGTGAGTCGCTCTGCTCGAGCGAGCTGCGCAGCGGGCTGCCCTTCATGATGTTCCGGCTCTTCAGCGCCAGCAGGTACTCCTGCTGCGTCGCCAGCATTTCGGGGCTGTAGAGCGTGAGCAAGGGCTGGCCTTTCTCGACCAGCTTTCCGATGAAGTTCACATGGACCTTGTCGATCCAGCCTTCGACCTTCGACTGCACTTTAGCGACACGGGTCTCGTCCGCCGCAACTTTGCCGGCCGCACGGAAGTTGTGGATGCCGGCGGCCATCTCGACCGTCCCATAGCGCACTCCGGTGAGCTGCTGTTTTTCGGGGCTGACATTGATCGTCCCCATGGGCATGCTAGCCGGGGCGCCTTCGGCCTGCGGCGGCGCTCCGGCCGGGTGCGCGGCGTCATCGTCCGGCACCAGCCGCATGCCGCAGATGCCGCAGTTTCCCGGCTTGTCCGAGTGGAAACTCGGGTGCATCGGGCAGTGGTAGCCGCTCGGCTTATGGTCGGCCTGATGCGCGCCGCCCGCCGCCGGCTTGGGCCCGTACCAGCGTCCGTAACCGTAGCCACCTACCCACGCGGCCGCGATGAGGACCAGAATCAGGATGTATCGTCCGGCTTTCATTTGTAGTTACTCACTGGATCAGCGGCCGGCCGGTCATCTCCTCCAGCCGGCTCAGGGCGAGGTAGTAGTTCTGCAACTCCTCGTAGTAATTCATCTCGTACTCGACCACGGTCGCGTAGTTCATCAACACGGACAGGAAGTCCACCGCGCCGGTTTCGTACGAAGCCAGCGACGACTCGAGCGCGAAGCTGGCCTGCGGGATTACGGTCTGCCGGTAGAGCTTCACCAGTTGCGCGGAGGTCTCCGCCATCAAGTGATCGTCCTTGATCCGGAAGTGCAGCGACTGGTTGGTCGCCTCGTAAGTCTTGCGCGACTGAATCAAGTTCTGCGCCTGCTCGGCGACACCGGGCCGCTGCTTGCGGAAGAAGTAAAGCGGTATCTTGAAGTCGACGCTCACCTGGTACATGTCCGGCATGCGGCCCATGTTGAAGTAGCCGGCCTTTACCGCGTAGTCGGGGTAGTACTCCTTGCGTGCCATGTTCACGGCGAGTTCGGCGCGCTGGATCATTTTTTCGTCCCGGTGCAACATCGGGCTGTTCTGCCGGGCCGACTCATAGAGCTGCTCGAGGCTGACGATCGCGCTCAGCGGCTTGAGGTCCGCGGGTTTCGGGAGTGCGCCGCCGGGCCGCCGGTTCAGAAGGCTGACGATTTCGGCTTCCCGGGCGCCCTTCTCGCGTTCCATCTGAACGCGCTTGGTTTCGAGAATCGCAAGCTGAGTCTGCGACTTGAAGACATCCTGCTGGGCCGCCTTCCCAACCGCATAGCGAGCCTCGGTGATCTTCAGCAGTTTCTGAAGCAGCGCGAGGTTGCGGTCGATTGTCTCGACGGCGGCAAAGGCATACGCCCGGCGATAGTAGGCCTGCTTCAGCCGCGAGACGACGCTGAGCTGCGCTTGCTGGTACTGCTGAAACTCCGCCTCGGCCTCTTTCACGGCCATGCCGCCCTGCAACTTCCGCTTACCCGGAAAAGGAAACTCCTGCGAAATCATGAAGCCGATGTTGCTGGTGGGCTCCATGCCCAGGCCGGCTCCGGGCCAGGGTCTCCCGCTGCTCGCATAACCGGGGGAGAACGTGGGTTCCGGCAGGCTGCTGACCTGGCTGGGCCGCTGGCGCGCCGCCTCATACCGCTTTTGCGCCGCCACGATCTCCGGGTTGTTTTGCAGGGCTTCCGCCAACAGTTCCTTGAGCTCTCCCGTCGCATCCTCGGCCGCCAGCGAGAACGCAAACGGCAGAGAAGCGATCAGAGTAAATGCCAGCCGTGTGATCGATGAGGAATTCATCCTGCTACAGTATAGGCACTTCGGCTGCCAGCTCTGGCCAGAAGCGGCAACTCGCTGAAAAATGGCAGGATTCAGAGGCTTATCAAACGCCGGCATCGACTGGGGATTGGACGATTTCGGACAGCCGTTGGGCGATATGCGGCAGTGCCGCGACGCGTCGGACATGGAAAGGCCTCTCCCTAAGAGGGTTAGTGAGGTGGCCCTTGGCTTGCTCTCCATTCCTTGCGACGCACTGCACTAACTTGGGAGACTGGAAGCTGGTCCGTGCCGCGTACAAGGAAATGGAGATGAGCGCGACCACACATACCGGCCCCGGATTGGAGGCCGGCCGCGGGCATGCCGTTCGGAGAGACCTGGTCCTGGTGCTGGGGGGGGTTGCGCTCACCAGCGCCGGGCACTACTTCACCCCGCCGCAATTCCTTCTGTGGCACGGCATCTTCCAGCGCCTGTACTACCTGCCGATCGTCTACGCCGCGATTTCGTTCGGTTGGAAGGGCGGGCTGACAGCCGCCGTCCTGGCGGGCATGCTATACCTCCCGCACATCCTCATAACCTGGGCGCCCATGCCCCACATGGCCATGGGCCAGTACGCCGAAATCGTCATGTTCCTGGCCGTCGGGACCCTCACCGGTATCCTTGCCGACCGGGAACGCCGCCGCCGGGTGGAACTCCAGGCGACCGCCCAGCGCCTGAGCCAGGTTTACCGGGAGCTGCAAACGACCTTCGAGCAGGTGAAGCGTGCCGGCCGGCTCTCGGCCATCGGCCAACTCGCCTCCGGCCTGGCTCACGAGATCCGCAATCCGCTGGCCAGCATCGACGGCGCGGCGGAGGTCCTGGAGGCCGGCGCCGAGGCGGAGTTGCGTCAGGAGACCTTGAGCATCATCCGGAAAGAGTGCGCCCGCCTGAACCGCCTGCTGACCAATCTGCTCGATTTTGCGCGGCCGCGCAGGCCCGAGTGGCGGGAGGTCGGCGTGGTGGAGGTTCTCGATTCCGTGGTCGAGCTGGTAAGTCACTCCGCGGGCAAAGGCATCCGCTTCCGCCGCGAGGCGGCGCCGGACCTTCCGCTCCTGTTGTGCGATCGGGAACAGATTGCCCAGGTAATCCTCAACCTGACGATCAACGCGGCCCAGGCGATGCCCGCGGGAGGAGAAGTGGTTCTCTCGGCTCGAACCAGCGGGGATGGCTTGCTGGTCCAGGTGAAGGATGAAGGACACGGAATTGCGCCGGAAGACCTGGATAAGATCTTCGACCCGTTCTTCACCACCAAGGACACCGGCACCGGGCTCGGGCTGTCCGTGGTCCACCAGATCGTGGGCCAGCACGGCGGTTCCGTTACGGCGGAACGGAACCCGGATCGCGGGATGACGTTCTCGCTTTACTTTCCGCAGTCGGGCAGAGGAGCGGCATGACTGGCAATCGCATTCTGGTGGTGGATGACGAGGAAAACCTGCGCCGCGTGACGCAACTTCGGCTCCAGCAGGCGGGCTACGACGTCGCGACGGCGGCCGATGGGAACCAGGCTTTGGCATTCCTGGAGCGCAATCCGAGAGACCTGGTCCTGACCGACCTGCGGATGCCCGGGCTCTCCGGCATCGAGCTTCTCGAAAGGATCAAGGAGGCCTACCCCGAGGTCATCGTGATCCTGGTGACCGCCTTCGGCACCATCGAGTCGGCCGTCGAGGCGATGAAACATGGCGCCTACGACTACGTCATTAAACCGGTCAACGCCGAAGCGCTCAAGCTCATCCTCTCCCGTGCGCTGGAGCACCACCGCCTGCAGGAAGAGGTCCGAAATCTCCGCAGCGCCATCGACCGCAAATTCGGCTTCGAAAACATCGTCGGCCGGGCCAAGACGCTGCTGGCGGTGCTGGATGCCGCGGCGCGCGCCGCCGAGAGCGGTTCCACCGTTCTGATCCGCGGGGAGACCGGCACGGGAAAGGAGCTGCTGGCCAAGGCCATCCACTTCAACAGCCCGCGCCGGGACAAGCCCTTCATGGTCATCAACTGCGGGGCTATTCCCAGGGAACTGCTCGAGTCGGAGCTGTTCGGCCACATGAAAGGTTCCTTCACCGGGGCGGTGGCCAACAAGAAGGGCAAGATCGAGATGGCCGATGGCGGAAGCCTGTTTCTCGACGAGATCGGCGAGATGCCCATCGAGCTGCAGGTGAAGCTGCTGCGTTTGCTCCAGGAGCGCGAAATCGAAAAGATCGGCGCGGCGCAGCCCGTCAAGGTGGACGTGCGCATCATCGCGGCCACGCACCGCGACCTGCAGGCGATGGTGGAAGACGGCGAATTCCGCGAAGACCTCTACTACCGCCTGGCGGTGATTCCCCTGCACCTGCCGCCGCTCCGCGAGCGCACCGGGGACATCCCCGAGCTGGTGACGTTGTTCTTCCGGAAGTTCCAGGAGCGGATGAACCGCTTCGATCTGAAGCTCCCGCCCGCGCTGCTGCCCTACTTCACCACGCATCGTTGGCCGGGCAATGTCCGGGAACTGGAGAACGTGATCGAGCGGCTTGTGGTTCTTGTATCAGGCGATGAGATTACGGTGAACGATCTGCCCGAATTCCTCCGCCGGGAGAAGCCGGCGCTCGACGCGATCGAACTCGAACTGCCGCCCGAGGGGATCAGCCTGGAAGCCGTCGAGAAGGAGCTTATCCTTCGCGCCCTCCAGAAGTGCAACTGGAACCAGACCAAGGCGGCCGAGTACCTGGACATCAGCCGGAAGGTCCTGATCTACCGCATGGAGAAGTTCGACCTGCGCAAAGACGGCTGATCCCGCTCGGGGCGGCACTGCCTCGAATCGCGCACTGTCCCTTGTGGACACGCCGGCCTGTCCCCAGGACACATTTTCCCCGCGGCCCGAAGGCCGTGCCACCACAATCAGGCGGATTGGGCGCGCAGGACGGCGTCGGCCACCTGGGCGGCGGCGGCCATGGCCTTCACATCGTGCACGCGAACCATGTGCGCGCCGCCCAGGACCGCGGCCGCGACCGCCGCCGCGGTGGCGAATTCGGTTTCCCGCTCGCCCTTCTGCGCCAGGAAGGACTTGCGCGACGGGCCCACCATCACCGGGACCTCGAGCGGCGCCAGCTCCTTCAGCCAGGCCAGGATTTCGGCGTTCTCCTCCTTGCGCTTGCCGAAGCCCAGGCCGGGGTCCACCACCAGCCGCGCACGCTCCACGCCCGCGCGCGTGGCGCGGTGCACGCAGGTCTCCAGGTCCTTCAAGATGGTTCCCACCACGTCGCGCATGGGAGGCAGCTTGGCCCACGTCTCCGGCGTCCCGCGCATGTGATTCAGGATCAGGCCGGCATCGTACTGCGTCACAACCTTGGAAAGCAGCGGATCGAAGGTCAGCGCGCTCGGGTCGTTGATGATCTCGGCGCCCAGATCCAGCGCCTTTTCCGCCACGCCGGACTTGTAGGTGTCGACCGAGATGGGGATCGACAGCTTGTCCCGCAACCGCTTCAGCACCGGAATCAGACGGCGGATCTCCTCGGCCTCGGGCACGCGCTGCGCCCCGGGCCGGGTCGACTCGGCGCCGATGTCGAGGATGTCGGCGCCCTGCTCCTCCAGTTCGATGGCGCGCGCGAAGGCGCGGTCGGGCTCGGCGTAGCGGCCTCCATCGGAAAAGGAATCGGGCGTGACATTCAGGATGGCGACAATCAGCGTGCGGTCGCCAAGCTGAATGTGCCGGTTCTTCAGCTTCCACTCATAACGTTTTCGGTTCATGCGCGCCTATTCATATCGTAAGCAGACAATGGGGTCGAGGTTGGCGGCGCGGTTGGCCGGGTAGTAGCCGAAGAACAGGCCGACGCCGATCGAGATCGCCACGCCCAGGGCGATCCAAAGATAAGAAAGTGTCGCTGGCACCGAGGGTAGCACGGTCCGGACCGCCCACGCGACGGTGGCGCCCGCCAGGATGCCGATCGCGCCGCCGGTGAACGTCAAAACCACCGCCTCCATGAGAAACTGCGCGCGGATGTCGGCGCGCCGCGCGCCAATCGCCTTGCGCACGCCGATCTCGCTGGTGCGCTCGGTCACCGAGATGAGCATGATATTCATCACGCCGACGCCGCCCACCAGCAGGCCCACGGAGCTGATGGCTCCGGTGAGGATCACCAGCGCGCCGGTCAACTGGTTCCAAAGGCTGCTCAGGAAATCGGGGGAAATGACCTCGAAGTCGTTCTCGGCGTCGCGCGGCACGCGCCGCAGGCGGCGCATCGCCTCGATGACCTCGTTCTTGACTTGCTCGAGATTGGCTTCGCGCGCGATCGAAAAGGCCAGGAACACGTCGCGGATCTCCGGGTAACACTTGCGGAAGTTGGTCAGCGGAATGACGGCAAACTGATCCACGCCCGGGCCGCCGAACAGCCCCGGGTCCTTCTCGAACACGCCGACCACTTCGTAGGGACGGCCGTTGAGCTTCACCGTCTTGCCCATCGGGTCCGACTGCGGGAACAGCGAGTTCGAGATCGCGTCGCCGATCACCGCCACCGGCCGCGCGTGGTCCACGTCGTAGCGCGTAATGAAGCGCCCCTGCGCGACCGAGAACAGCGGGACGGCCTGCCAGTACTCGGGTTCGACGCCGCGCAGGAGCAAGCGGTCCACGCGCTCGCCCTGGTAGCGGATCTCGTTCGGTCCGGTGGTGCGCTCGCCGAAACTCGGGCGGTTCTCAAACGCGGTCACGAAATCCAGCGACGGCACGGCCTCGCGCAGGTACTGCGCGTCCGCGTAGCGCAGGTACTTGCGCCGGCGGATCTTCTCGGGCATGCGGCCGAGCATCGCGAACGGGATGCGCGAAAGGAAGTAGGTGCGCGAGCCGATCGACTCGACGCGCTCCTGGATGCTCCGGTTGAGGCCCTCGATAATCGAGGCCACCGAGATGACGCTGGTGACGCCGATGACGATGCCCAGCACGGTCAATCCGCTGCGCACCTTGTGCGTGCGCAGGGTGTCCAGCGCCACCAGCAGGTTCTCGCGGAGTTCGGCGCGCGTCATTTCCTACTCGCTCCTCAGCGCGGCCACCGGGTCCAGGCGCGCGGCCCTCACCGCCGGATAGATTCCGAAAAACAGGCCGATGCCCGAACTGAGAACCACGCCCAGCACGGCCACCCAGGGCTTGACCGAAGCCGGGAAATCGGTGAAGGTCCTCAGCGCCATGGCGCATGCGAAACCGGCGCCGATGCCGGCGATTCCGCCGGCGATGCACTGCATGACGCTTTCGGTCAGGAACTGGCGGCGGACGTCGGCCTGCGTGGCGCCCAGCGCGCGGCGGACGCCGATCTCCTTGGTGCGCTCGGTCACGCTCACCAGCATCACGTTCATGATGACGATGCCGCCGACGACGGCCGAGATCGAGCTCACCATCACGAAGACGGCAAAGAAGGCGGAGCTGATGCTTTCCCACAGTGCGATGTAGCTCTGCGCCGTGCCGAAGTAGAAATCGTCCTCGCGGTTGCCGGTCAGGTGCCGGCGCGCGCGAAGCACGCCGCGGGCCTGGTCCTGCGCCCGCTCCAGGACCTGGGCGCCGCCGGCCGCCTTCACCTGGATGATGACGCTGTAGCGGCTGCCGCGCAGGCGCCGGTAAGCGCCCATCGGAATCACGGCGAAGTTGTCCTGGTCCTGTCCCAGCACGCTGCCGATCCGCGCGTAGGTCCCGATCACCCGGAACTCCTCCTTGCCGATCCGGATGGTGCGGCCCAAAGGGTTGGCGCCCGAGAAGAACTCGTCGATGATCTTGGCGCCCACCAGGCACACGCCGGTCCCGCGCTGATCCTCGAGCTCGGTGAAGAAGCGGCCCTGCTCGATGGTGCGCGTGTCGATGTCCACCATCTCGGCAGTGAAGCCGATGACGTTGGTGTCCTCCAGCGTGCGGTCCCGATAGCGGGCGCGGAGCGTCGAGGAGGACTGCGCGCCGGCGCGCTGGCAGGCCGTGCAGCGCTCGGCCACCGCGTGCATGTCTTCCAGCGTGAGGTACTTGTTGCGCAGGGCCTTGATGATGACGTTGAAGTCGGTGACCACCAGCGGCACGCGGCTGATCTGAAACACGTTGGTGCCCAGATTGGCGATCTTCTGCTCGACGTAGAGGTTGGCGCCCTCGACCAGAGTCATCACGGCGATGAGCGTGGCCACCCCCATGGTCAGGCCGAGCATGGTCAGCGCCGCGCGCAGCTTGTGCGCGCGCAACGCGCCCGCGCTCTCGGAGAGATTGTCACGGATGCTGAGCATCGACGCGCACGATTGCCCACTTCTTCCCCAGCCGGACCGTGCGTAGCCCGGCGGCCAGCCGGAACCGGACGTCCCGGACGGGAACGCCGTCGATCTCGATGGCGCCCTCTTTGCGTTTGCGCGAAGCCTCGCTGCCGGACGACGCCAGGCCGATGCCGACAGCCAGCTTCTCGAGGTTTACTTCCAGCCAGTCCGGGCCGCTCGCGGCCACCGCGCCCTCCGGAACCGCGGCTTGCGGCGCGTCCGCCGGGACCTCGCCGCGGCGCACCACCCGGTTGAACTCCTCGGCCGCGCGACCGGCCCCGGCGGCCGAGTGGAAGTCGGTCACGATCGAACGGGCCAGGTCGATTTTGCACTGCATCGGGTGCAGGCCGCCCGACCCGATGCGCCGCTTCAGCGCCTCGATCACGGTCAGGCTCAGGTCGGTCAGCAGCTCGTAGTAGTTCCACATCAGGTCGTCGCCGATCGACATGAGCTTGCGGAACATCACCTCGGCCGGCTCGGTGACGCCCACGTAGTTGTCCTTGGACTTCGACATCTTCTCGACGCCGTCGAGTCCGACCAGCAACGGCGTGGTGCCGACGATCTGCGGCAGTTGGCCATAAGCGCGCTGGATCTCGCGGCCAACCAGCAGGTTGAACTTCTGGTCCGTGCCGCCCAACTCGACGTCGGCGTTGAGGGCCACCGAGTCGTAAGCCTGCGCGAACGGGTACAGCAGCTCGTGCACCGAAATCGGCGTGCCGTCCTTGAAGCGCTTGGAGAAGTCGTCGCGCTCCAGCAGCCGCGCCAGCGTGTACTTCGAGCACAGCCGGACGACGTCCTGGAATTTCAGCGGGTCGAGCCAGGCGCTGTTGAAACCGATCTCGGTCTTCACCGGATCGAGGATCTTGAACACCTGCGCTTTGTAGGTTTCGGCGTTCGCGTTGATCTCCTCGCGGGTCAGCGGCGGCCGCGTGGCGTTGCGGCCGGTAGGGTCGCCGATCATGCCGGTCATGTCGCCGATCAGGAAAATCACCCGGTGGCCCAGGTCCTGAAAGTGCCTCATCTTGCGCAGCAGCACCGTGTGTCCCAGGTGGATGTCGGGGGCGGTCGGGTCGAAGCCCACCTTGACGCACAGCGGGCGGCCCGGTTTCAGGCGCTCGCGCAGCTCCTCCTCGGGGATCAGCTCGGCCATGCCCTTCTTGATGTAGGCGATTTGTTCGTCCAGCGAGAGTGACTGCATGCGCGTCTTTTCATTGTACTTGCACGGTGGCTGGAAGATGGAGCCGCGGACGAACGCGGATGAACGCCGGTCCTCACCGCCGCGACGCCAGGACCTCCGCGACCCTGGCCAGCAGCAGTTCAATGCCGACCGGCTTGGCCAGCACCGCGTCGGCCCCCAGCATTTCGGCCATCTTCAGGTATGGCGCCTCGAATCTCCCCGAGATGGCGATGATTCCGATGCCCGGCATCTCTTTGCGCAGGGCCTGGATGGTCTCGATCCCGTCTTGCTCCGGCATGATGATATCCGTGATGACCAGGTCCACCCCTCCCGCCCGCGCCTGTTTGAGCGCCTGCTTTCCGTCCGCCGCTTCGATCACTTCGTAGCCGCCCTGCTCGAGCGCCGTGCGCAGGAGACTGCGCACCCCGGCTTCGTCGTCGGCGACCAGGATGCGCGCGGGACGCTTCGGCAGTTCCAGCACCTCCCGGACTCTGGTGCCCAACCGCTCGGGGCTGAACGGCTTCTGGATGAACTGGGCGCCTTCCTCCAGAACCCCGTGGTGCACAATCACGTTGTCGGTGTAGCCGGACATGAACAGCACCTTGATTCCGGGCTGGAGTTTCTCCAGCCGGCCGGCCAGTTCCCGGCCGCTGACGTTGGGCATCACCACGTCGGTCAGGACCAGGTCGATGCCCCCGCGTTCCCGCTCGTAGAGCGACAGCGCCTGGCCGGCGCTGTCGGCCTGGACGACCCGGTAGCCGTAAGACTCCAGAACCGTGACTGCGTATTCGCGGACTTCCGCCTCGTCCTCCACCACCAGCACGGTCTCTTTTCCTCCCAGCGCGAGGACGGCTTCCGGCACCCCGGCCTCGGCCATCGCTTCCTCCTCCACCCTCGGCAGGTAGATCTTGAACGTCGTTCCGTGCCCCGGTTCACTGCAGACCTCGATGTGGCCGCCGCTCTGCGCCACGATGCCCTCGACCATCGACAGCCCCAGTCCGGTCCCTTTGCCGACTCCCTTGGTAGTGAAAAACGGCTCGAAGATCCGCCGCCGCGTCTCCTCGTCCATGCCCAAGCC
>Ga0315288_10007822_pt1 | contig 13544 bp, 11 predicted proteins | sample YL17G11_20_MG_FD_203454 | JGI IMG/M metagenome (GOLD analysis project Ga0315288, IMG submission 203454) | Sediment microbial communities from Yellowstone Lake, YNP, Wyoming, USA - YL17G11_20 | ecosystem: Environmental > Aquatic > Freshwater > Lake > Sediment | place: USA: Wyoming | collected...
ATCCGGTGGACGTCCCCCCCGAAACTCTTCTGAGTGCCTTTAGCCCCGACCCTACCGCGAGTACCGTCTACACGTTCGGCGGGACAGCCTCCATTCAGGCCCTCCCCAACCAGAATCCAAGGTGGTATGACCGGTGCGACCGCAACATTCTCACCGTCAGCAACGTGAGGTACCGCGTGGATGGCGGGGCTTGGCGCAATGCCACTCCCAGCGACGGGTCCTTTGGCGGCGGGGACGAGGAATACGTCGTGAAGCTCAGTCTCTCCGCCGGCTCGCATACTGTCGAGACCCAGGCGGTGGACAGCCTGGGAGAGGTGGACCCGAGTCCTGCCCTCCAGTGCTCGGACCGGTGGTACCGGGACGCGGACGGGGACGATCACGGCGATCCGCAGCTCGCGCTCTACGCCTGCTCGCAGCCTGCTGGCTTCGTTCCTGACGCCACGGACTGCGATGATTCGGACCCGTTGAGATTCTCTGGGAACGCGGAGGTGTGTGACGGCCGGGACAACGATTGCGATGGCGTGGGTGAGATGGACTCGGAAGGGGACGGCCTGCTGGACTGCGCGGACAACTGCCCCATCGTCTGGAATCCGGACCAGTCCGATACCGACGGTAATCTCGTCGGCGACGCCTGTGAACCGACCGCCCTGTTCGCCGCGGCGAACCTTTCGATGCAGGGCTTCTCGTACGGCAGGATTGACGGGCGGGATCTCTCCATCTTCGCCGATGCCTACGGGACCTGTCCGGGGGAGCCTGGGTACGCCCCGGCCGCCAATCTCGACGGGGTTCCCTCCACGGCGGGGCCGCCGGGAGCCTGCGTCGATCTATTGGATTATCGCCTCTTCATGAACCAGTTCGCCACAGGACAATAGAGAAGGGGCTATGCCGAGCGCACGCGACAGCTCTCTTGTTCCCTCGACGCTCATCCTTCTGCTTGGAGTGGCTCTTTGCGGGAACACTTCCTGCGGCGGGGGAGGCGGAGCCCACCACCTCGCTCTTCACTGCAGCGATTCGGCCGTGACAAAGGACGTGGTGGCGCTTCGTTGTGGCCCGGGAACGGGGAGGGAAGTCCTGCAGATCAAGGTTGTCATCGGCGGGCCGACGACGGCGGATATCAAGGGATTCAACTTCGATGTCCTATTCGATTCGGATGTCTTGACTGACGGCCCGTTGAGTTACGTCCCGGGAAGCGCCGTGGACGGCGGGCTGCTGAGCCAGGACGGGGACGATCCTCTTCTGAGCGCCGAGCCGGCCCTGAGTGATCCCGATCGTCTGATCGTCGGGTTCCACAGGACAAACCAACTGACGGGAGTGCAGGGGAAGGCGACTGAGAACGTCGTCCTTCAGTTCTCAATAAAGGCCAGCCTGGCGGGCGAATTCGGGCCCGTGCTTCTGAAGTTCGAGAACGCCGAAGCCGTCGACCCCGCGGGCAACATTCTGACCGGCATCGCGTTCAGCGATCAGATTCTTCTTTCGGTCAACTGAGTCAAGGCACATCGAACCAGACTCCCACAGCGCTGTCCTGGGGAGTGCCCATGACACTTGAGCCGTCGCGGCCTGCAGGATTCCGACTTGGCGCGGCGGGCTGCATGTGCCTGCTGCTCCTGCTCGTCTCGACTTCGTGTCTGCGCTCCCGTCCGGAAAGCGAGGGGGACGCGACGGAATCGACCCCCTCCGGGACGGCAACCGGAGATTCGCTCAGGACAAGGCCGCAAGAGGCCGCCGGAAACGCGGCCACTCCGACAGGCGGTGTGCTGGTATCTGATGCTGTAAGAGAGACAGTCGCCCCGGCGACCCAGGTCGGCGTGGGGGCCGAAACCTCGGCGGAGATGAAAGCGCGCGGACAGGAGGCGGATGGGAAGGAAAGCGGGGCCACCACCAACCCGACGTCGGGGAATGGGAACGGAATCGCCGGGACGAGCCCGGCGGCCGGTGCCGTGATGGAAGTGTCTGCAGCTGGGGACACTTCCAAGGTTCTCTCTTCGCAGGAGGAGGGGATGCTTGCCGGCGAGACGTCGGCCGAGCCGGTCCCAGACGACCACGAGGCGTCCGTTGCTCTGAGCATCGTGCAGCCGGACCGCGGAGGGGAGAAGTCGGCGCCGGAGATGGTTCCCGAGAAAATGCGGCAATCGCCTGTCAAGGGAGAGCCCCGCGGGGCATCTGTGCCTTCACCCGGGAATGGGTCCGCTCAGGACCCGAATGGGAAGCAGTATTGCCGACTCTCGGTGGCGCCTGTCAGCCCCGACCTTAACGTGGGGCAGAATGTGACGGTGGAGCTTCTGGCGGACACGCCCGTGGGAGCCGTGGATGTACCTCTGCGCTTGACATACGATTCCACGCTGTTGCAGTTCCTCGATGCCTCCTCGGGAGATTTCCTCAAGCAGGATGGCGGCAATGTGGTGTTCCTGGCCAATGGACACTCACGGCCGGGTGAGGTTTCCATCGGAATCGGAAGAACCGATCGCTCTCGAGGGATAAAAGGAAAGGGCACGCTGTGCCGGGTCCGCTTCGTCGGGCTCGCGCCCGGGATTGCGTCGATCCGGATCCAGGACGCGATGGCCTGGACGGACAGGGGCGACCGGCTGCCGGTCTTGTTCGAGTCGGCCGAGGTAGTGATCCGGCCGAAAGAGCCCCTGCACCCCGGCGACTGAGGGTCAAGGTATCCCGACGCGTGGGACGCCGATGCATCCGGTGGCCCGCACTCCCCATGGCGGGATGCTCTTCACTTCGGAGGCCGTCGCGCCAGGCGGCTCCGGAAGCACTCCCCGGCACGATCATCCCGGAGAGGTCTGTGGCGCCGAGGCACCGGTGAAGGGCGGGTCCGGGGGCAGGGTGAGTTGCTGAGTGCCGTCCCCCCTGGATGGACGTTCTCAATCATCCCGCAGGTTCGGGCATGGACTGGAGAGCGCATCGGAAAAGAAAGCTTGCCAAACCTTTCGGGATATGAGAAAGTAGCAATCCCGCATCAAGGAATGCCCTCAAGGAACGTCATTCCCACGCTGCGCGGAAGTTGAAACAAGGGCTTCGGAAGCCCGAACGGCGGCACCTCCGGCGACTCCTCCGTTCCCCCAACAAACAAATCGTCGGATCAATCAGCGGCGCGGTCGCCTGCGACCCCGTGCGCCGCAACATGGAAAGGAAAGATGCCTTTTACCGAGTTCGGCCTGCACCACGATCTTCAGCGGGGAGTCAAGGAGCTGGGATTCACCCGCCCCACCCCCATCCAGAAAGACGCCATCCCGCCGGCCATGGAGGGGCGCGACGTCCTGGCCTGCGCCATGACGGGAAGCGGCAAGACCGCCGCGTTCCTGCTCCCCATCCTGCACCGTCTGATGGCGAAGCCGCGGCGCACCACCCGGGCGCTGGTCCTCACTCCCACCCGGGAGCTGGCAGCGCAGATCGGCGAGCACCTGAACGAGCTGGCCGTCCACACGCCCCTGACCGGCGCGTCGGTGTTTGGCGGCGTCGGAATGGGGCCGCAGGAGCACGCCTTCCGGAGCGGGGTGGACGTCATCGTCGCCACGCCGGGGCGCCTGCTGGATCACTTCCGGTTCCCCTACGCGCGGCTGGCGGGGCTGGAAGTGCTGGTGCTGGACGAGGCCGACCGGATGCTGGACATGGGGTTCCTCCCGGACATCCGCCGGGTTCTGCGACACCTCCCGCAGAAGCGGCAGACGCTTTTCTTCTCGGCGACCCTGCCGGCGCCCATCGTGACGCTGTCCCGGGAGATGCTCAGGAATCCCACCACCATCAACCTGGAGCGGAAGGCGGCGCCGGCGGTGGGGATCACCCACGCCGTCTACCCCGTGGCGCAGCACCTGAAGTCCGCGTTGCTCCTGGAGCTTCTCAAGCGGGGCGAGGTGAGGAGCGTCATCATTTTCACCCGCACCAAGCACCGGGCGAACCGGCTCGCCGATTTTCTGGTCAGGCAGGGGGTGCAGGCAGCGCGGATCCACGGCAACCGGTCCCAGGCCCAGAGGACGGAGGCGCTGGCGGGGTTCAAGAGCGGGAAGTACCGGCTCCTGGTGGCCACCGACATCGCCGCCCGGGGGATTGACGTGGAGGCCCTCAGCCACGTCATGAACTTCGACGTGCCGGGGCAGCCGGACGATTACATCCACCGGGTCGGGCGGACGGCAAGGGTCGATGAGCTGGGAGACGCGTTCACGCTCGCCTCGCCGGAGGAGGAGCCGCAGTTGCGGGACATCGAGAGGGCGGTGGGGAAGCGGCTGCCCCGGGTGACGCTCCCGGGGTTCGACTATTCGAAGAAGCAGGCGGAGCGGTTGGAGATTCCGCTGGCGGAGCGGCTGGCGGCCATGCGGACGCGCAGGAGCCAGGAGAGGACCCGGTCCCGGGAGAAGACGGCCTCCTCCGCGGCACGCCCGGCCGGCCGATCCTGGGGCTCGGTCCGCCCCCGGAGCAGCCGGCGCAGCCGCTGATGCCTACGTCCTCAGGATTCGGGTGCCCTGTCTCTCGAGGCCCCGATTCGCCGGGTGCTCAGGCCTCCCAGGGAAGCCCCGGCCTTCCGAAGTGGCCGTAGTTGGTGGTCTGGCGGTAGATGGGCCGCAGGAGGTCCAGCCGCTCGATGATGGCGGCGGGACGGAAGTCGAACTTCTCCACGAAGCGGGCGGCCTTCAGCGCGTCGCCGGTCCCGAAGGTCTCCACCTTCACCGCCATGGGCTTCGCGATGCCGATGGAGTAGGCGACCTGCACCTCGGCTCTCCGGGCCAGTCCCTCCTTCACCAGCCGGCGCGCCACGAAGCGGCAGAAGTAGGCGCCGCTGCGATCCACCTTGGACGGGTCCTTTCCGCTGAAGGCACCGCCGCCGTGCCGGGCCGCCCCGCCGTAGGTGTCCACGATGATTTTCCTGCCGGTGACGCCGCAGTCCGCCGAAGGGCCGCCCTGGACGAAGCTGCCGGTGGGGTTCGCCTTGAAGCCGATGCCGGGCCGGTACCACGAACCCAGCGCCCGGGGCGCCAGGTCTTCGGCGACGTAGGCCCGGATGAAATCCTGGTCCACGGAAGCGGCGTGCTGGGTCGAGACGAGGACGTCACAGACCTCCTTCGGGGTGCCGTCCTCATAGGCGACGGAGACCTGGGTCTTCCCGTCGGGCCTCAGCCACGGGTGCTTGCCGCCGCGCCGGTCCCTTGCCAGCCCCATGGCGAGCCGGTGGGCCAGCAGGATCGGAAGCGGCATCAGCTCCTCCGTCTCGTCGGTGGCGTAGCCGAACATGATTCCCTGATCGCCGGCCCCCTGCTCATGGCCGGGATTCCCGCCGCCCGCCACTCCCTGGGCGATCTCCCTGGCCTGTTGGGTCAGGAAGCGGGTGATGCGGACGGTGTCGGCGCAGAAAGACTCGCCGGGATCGGTGTATCCGATCTCCCGGATGGCCTGGCGGGCGACCGCCTCGAAGTCCGGGGTCCCGGCCGTGGTGATCTCTCCGGCCAGCACCAGGTTCCCTTCCTTGCAGAGGGTTTCACAGGCCACGCGGCTTCCCGGGTCCTGGCCCAGGCAGGCGTCCAGAATGGAGTCCGCGACGTAATCGCACACCTTGTCGGGGTGCCCCTCGGTGACCGATTCGGAAGTGAAGACGTAGCGAATTCCCCTCGGGACGGAAACGCGGGAGGACTTCTTTGCGGCGGCTGGCTTCGGGGTCATGGATGCTTGCTCCTCCGGGACCGGGTGGGGTGAATCAGGAGCCTGAAACAGAAAAAACCGCCCTTCGCATCAGGGACGGCTTTCTTTCCGGGGAGACCTTCTTCGGAACTCGCGCTCCGCACATCGAGCCTCTCGGCTCCTGGCACCGTGGCGTCTCCCTGCCCGGTTGCCGGACCCGGGAACTCCCCGGGTCACTCCTGATGCTGAGGTCCCATTATCAGCATTTCCGGTCCCGAGTCAATTCCCAGGGCCTCTGAGGTATTCCCGGTCTCGACCCGGCCCTTCCCCCTGCGATGAGAGCACGTCCCGCGGCACGGGCCGTGGAATGCGCCGGATCCCGGACCTTCCGGCGGTCGCCGGGGAACGGCTGTGCTACCATTTGTGTCCTTCCCATCCCGTGACGATCGGGCGGACATGCCCGCGAGGAGAGGATCCCATGAAGCGACTGGCTGTCTGGATGATGGTGCTGGCGGCGCTGGCGCTGGTCCCGGCGGGGACCGGGGGGGCCCTTCGATCCCGCCCGGATCCACCCTCGTCTTCGAGGTGGAGCTGCTGCAAATCGTGAAGTGAACCGACCCGGGAGGAGCCCGACCATGTTGAAGCTGCATCATTTCGATCGTTCCCCGTTCGGGTGGAAGACCCGGATGGTCCTGGCCGAGAAGAAGGTCCCCTACCAGGTCATCGTCCCGGAGAACAAGTCGGAGAGCCCGGCCTTCGCTAGGCTGAACCCGTTCCGCCTGACCCCGGTCCTGGAGCTGGAGGACGGCCGGACCATCTACGAGTCCACCGTCATCAACGAGTACCTGGAGGAAGCGTATCCCGAGCCGGCGATGCTGCCCCGGGATCCCTTCGAGCGGGCCCGGGTCCGGATGCTGGAGGACACCACCGACCAGTACCTCTACCCGGTGATCCGGGACCTGCGGTCGGCCCAGTATGAGTACGCCCCCCCCTTCCTGATCCGGAAGAAGCCGGGCCAGGTGGACCACAAGCTCCTGGAGGAGGCGAAGGCCAGGGTCCACGAGCACCTCGTCCGGATCGAGGGGGAGCTGACCGGGCGGACCTGGTTCGGCGGGGAGATCTTCTCGCTGGCCGACGCCGCGCTGGCGGGGCCCCTCACCTCCTCGCTGCCTCTTCTGGGGATCCTGCCCGACCCGAAGTACCCCGGCATCGCCGCCTGGGTCCGGAGGATCTCCGAGCGTCCCTCCTTCCGGGAGTCGGCGCCCAGGGAGCCGTTGAAAATCAAGGAAGGTTGAGGAGAGTCCTCCAGGGTGGTGCGCGCCATCAGGAAAGCTTACCGGCAGGCCTTCTCGGGCCTCTCGGGGCCCTGCTGGATCCCCAGCTGGACGAAATCCCGGGAGAAGAGAAGGTCCGCCGTCCAGTCCAGCGCCACCCGGAACTTGCGGGACACTCCGGGCATCCGGAGCCAGTAGTAGGTCCGCCAGAGGAAATAGGCGGGGAAGCCGGAGAGCTTCATCCCCAGGACCTGGGCCACGGCGGTGCGGCAGCCGAGGGGGGCCAGGGATCCCAGGGAAGAGAAGTTGAAGGGCCGGAGAGGCTTTCCGGCCAGCGCGCGGACCAGGTTGCCGGCCATGTGGGTCCCTTCCCGGATCGCGTGCTGGGCGGTGGCGGGGTAGGGCCGTCCGCCGGGATCGGGAACCACCGCGCAGTCGCCGGCGGCCCACACGTTGTCGAAGCCCCGCACCCTCAGGTCCCGCTCGCAGAGGATGTAGCCCCGCACATCCACCGGGACGTGCAACCGCCCCACCAGGGGGGCGGGCCGGATCCCGGCGCACCAGATCACCGTGCGGGTCGAAAGGGTCTCACCGCCCGCGAGCACGGCCCGATCCGCCTCGATCCGGGCCACGGAGGCGTTCAGCCGAAGCTGGATTCCGCGCCGGGAGAGCCGCGCGGCGGCGTAATCGGCCAGGCCGGGATCGAGGGCGGAGAGGATCCGACCGGTGACCTCGACGAGGGTGACCCTGCAGTCCTCGCGCTTCACGTTGCGGTAGAGCCGCCGGGCACGGCCCAGGAGGACATCCAGCTCGCCCGCCACCTCCACTCCCGTGAAGTTCCCTCCCACCACCACGAAGTGAAGCAGCGCCTGCCGCGCCGCCGGATCGGGAGTCGCGTCGGCCGTTTCCAGCATCCGGATGGCGCGATCCCTGAGCCCCACGGCGTCGGCGAGGCTCTTCATCTCGATGCCGTGCTGATCCAGGCCGGGGATGTCCGGGAGCCGCGTCACGCTCCCCGGGGCGAGGACGAGGTGGTCGTAGGAGATTTTCCCGGGGGGCCCGCCCCCCGGCGGCCGGTAGCCGACCTCCCTGCGGCCCAGGTCCACCTCCGTCACGTCGGCCATCCGGAAAGTGGTCCGCTTCAGGAAGGCGCGCAACGAGACGACCGCGTGACGGGGCTCCAGGCTGCCCGTCCCGGCCTCCACCAGGAGGGGATGGAAGACGAAGTAGTTGTTCCGGTCCAGGAGGAGAACCTGGGCGGCGGATCGCGGGAGCCTCCTCTCCAGGGCCTGGGCGCAGTAGGCCCCCGCGAAGCCCCCTCCGAGGATGACGATTCGCTTCATAGGAGTCCTCCGGCGGCTTCCGGGGGCGCCGCCGGAAGCGGGACCGATCGCCTATCCCGGGGAACTACTCCCTGGTGTAGGTGATCTCCATGGTCTTCACTTCCTTCCCTCCCTGGCCCTCCCAGATCTCGAAGACGTGCTTGTTGGCGTCGACGATCTTCGTGATCTCCTTCATGGTCTTCTTCTCGCCGGTGAGGGGATCGTCGAAGGAGGCGGTCATGGTCATGACTTTCCCGGAGGCGTCCATCTTCCCCCGGGAGATCATGATGGTCGTGCTCATGGTGTCGGACCAGGTGGAGACGTACTCCTTCTTGTAGAGGTCGTACCCGGTGATCCCGAACCCCTCGAAGGGCTGGTCCATGAAAACCGACTTGTATTCGTCCTTGAGAAAGCGCCCGCCCAGAATCATCGAACTCGTGGCGCGCCCCTCGCTCACCTGGGGTTCGAAGGGGCCCATCCAGGCTTTCGTGACGGTCTTCCAGCTGCCGGCCATGGACTTCAAGACCTCGTGCTCGGGGCCGGGATTCGCGTACTTCATGGTGGCGGCCATCATCTCCTGTTCCGGCGTCTGGGCCTGGGCGGCGGGTTTCGGCTGCTCCTTGCCGCCCCCCTTCTGCTCGGCCGCGACGGCCGGCGACAGGGCCAGGCCGGCGGCCACCAGCAGACAGGCGAGCCGGCGATATCGGTTCCAGGTGCGGGTTCTCATGGAAGACCTCCTGTTGAGAGTAGTGGGTTAATGGGGAATCACGATTCGCAGCCGGCCGTCACCGCCCGTCCCGTCATCCCCGGGCCCACCGGAGTATTTCCGGGACGGTGGGGCGCTTGCCGTACATGAGCACCCCGATCCGGAAGATCCGCCCCACCCCCTTGAAGAAGAGGTAGACCGTCCCCAGCAGCAGGACGATGGAGAGGACGATCTGCCAGAAGGGGGGAGTCAGCACGGAGATCCGCATGAACATCACCATGGGCGCGAAGAGGGGGATCAGGGAGAAGACGATGGCCGCGGTGGAGTCGGGGTTGGCCACGAAAAAGAAGGTGGCCACCATGGGGATGACCAGGCACATCACCACGGGCGTTTGCAGGTTCTGGGCCTCCTGCTCCGAGTTGCAGACCGCTCCCACGGCGGCGAACAGGGAGGTGTAGAGAAAGTAGCCGAGCAGGAAGTAGATGAGGAAATAAAGCATCTTGAGAGGAGACACCGCGTCCAGCGCCCCGGACCAGTCGCCGCCCATGGGGCTCGCCGCAATGTAAAGCCGGACCAGCCCCGCCGTCGCGGCGTAGATGGCCATCTGGGTCAGTCCCACCAGGCCGATCCCCAGAATCTTCCCGGTCATGATCTGGTCCGGGCTCAGGGAGCCCAGCAGGACCTCCATGATCCGGTTCGACTTCTCCTCGAGAATCCCGCGCATGACGGCGACGCCGTAGAGGAGCAGGGCCATGTAGAGGATCATCACGAAGGCGAGGGTCCCGAAGTAGGCCTCGTCGAACCCCTTCTTCTTCGCCTGCCCCCCCGCGGCCACCTGGAAGCTCTCCAGCTCGATGGGCGACAGGAGCTTCTCCAGCTTCTCCCGCTCCAGACTCAGGTTGCTCCGCTCCAGGCGCAATCCGATGACGGCGTCTCGCATGGCCCGCTGCAGCGTCCGCTGGACCGCGAGGTTCCCGACGCTCCGGGCATAGAGGCGGTAGTTGCCGGCGGCGTCCAGCTCGTTTCCGACGGTGATGACGCCGAACAGCTCCCCGGAATTCACCCGCGGCTCCAGGGACCGCCGGGTCGCCTCCGGGTCCCCCTGGACCGGCACCGGCTCCACCCGGAACGCCGGCTTCCCGTCCTTCAGCTTCTCCTCGGAGAGCTTGGCCTGGAAGGCATCCAGGAGCCGGCCGGTGGCGTCCACCAGGGCGATCTTCCTCAGCTTTCCCGCCTCCACGTCCGTCAGCAAGACCTGGAAGAAGATCAGCCCCAGCATGAGGAGCGGGAACAGGAGGGTCCCCAGCCAGAACGACTTCTTGCGGACCCTGTCCAGGTACTCGCGGCGGACCACCATCAAGAGCTTATGCATCGGCCGGCTTCTCCCCCACCTGCTCGATGAAGATGTTGTGCAGCGTCGGCTCGACGATCTCGAAGCGGCGCACGGCCACCTTCTCCACCAGCGCCCGGAGGAGCGCCTGGGGATCGGCCCCGTCCCGGAGCCGGACCTCCCGGTACTGACCGTAGTCGTCCACCCGGGCCACGCCCGGGAGGGAGCGGAGGAAATGGCCGTCCCCGTCGTACTCCACCAGGACCGAGTTCTTGCCGAACCGGGACTTCACGGCGGCGAGGGGCCCGCCCAGGACGATCCGGCCCCGGTTGATCAGGGCGATCTCCCGGCAGAGCTTCTCGGCGGTATCCATCTGGTGGGTCGAGAAAACTATGGTGGCGCCGGCGCGGTTCAGCTCCAGCATCACGTCCTTGAAGAGGTTCTGGTTCACGGGGTCGAGTCCCGCGAACGGCTCGTCCAGGATCAGCAGCTCCGGCTTTCCCATCACGGCGCCCACGAACTGCACCTTCTGCTGCATCCCCTTGGAGAGGTCCTCCACCTTCCGGTCCTTCCATTCCCCCAGGCCGAGGCGGTCCAGCCAGCCAGCCGCCTCCCGCCGCGCCGCGGCGAGACTCGCCCCCTTGATGGCCCCCTGGAATTCCAGCATCTCCAGGACCTTCGTCTTTCGGTAGAGGCCGCGCTCCTCCGGGAGGTAGCCGACCTTGTCCCGGGCGCCGTCGCCCGCCGGAAGCCCCAGCACCCGGACCTCTCCCGAGTCGGGACGGATGATGTCCAGGATCATCCGGATCGTGGTGGTCTTGCCGGCCCCGTTGGGCCCGATGAGGCCGAAGATGAGGCCCCGGGACACCTCCAGGGAGATCCCGTCCACCGCCCGGTGCTGTCCGAACGTCTTGACCAGGTCGCGCAGGGAAACGGCCGGTTCCATGAGAATCCCTCGGACTGTCGAATGGGCAAAAGGAGAGGAATTATACTGGATTCTTCGCCGGAGCCAAGGCACCTCCCACGCCCATCGGTCCCCGCTCGCCTCCGGGGACCGGACGGGGGGACATGACGGCCTTCGTGATTTCGCTATTCTAACCCGGGCGTGGATAATCGGAAACGAGAGGGGGAGCGGCATGGCATCCGGTTGGGGGGGAAGGGTCTTCTTCTCGGCGGTGCTGCTGCTCACCGGCCTTGCCGGAAGCGGGATCGGGGCCGAGGAGTGGAATGCGGTGGACCAGCCTCCCTTCCGGGTCCTGTACCGGGAAGGAAACCGGACCGAAGCGCGGGCGCTGGCGGAACGGGCCCCGGGCATCCTGGCGGATCTGGAGCGGGACCTGGGTCTCCGGCTGAACGGGAGCGTGACGGTCCGGATTCTCCCGCCCCGGCCTCCGGCCGCTCCAAGCGGCGAGGCGGGCACGGTCCCCCGCTGGGCCGTCGGGTACGTGCCGGGGGGATCCGGCGAGGTGGTCCTCCGGGGCGACCTGATCCGCTCCTATCCCTTCGAGGACCTGCTCTCGCTGCTGGGCCACGAGCTGACCCACGTCCTCCTGAATTCCCTCCCCGCGGGTACCGGCCCGCTGCCGAACTGGTTCAACGAGGGGGTGGCCGTCACCGAGTCGCGGCGCTGGAGCTTCCGGGACGCCTTCACTCTCGGGACCACGCTCCTGGTCGGGCCCCCTCCGCGCCTGGAGACCCTGGCTGCTTCCTTCCCGTCGGACGAGGGGGCAGCCCGGGCCGCCTACGCCGAGTCGTTCAACTTCATCGCCTACCTGGAGAGGGAGCACGGACCGGGCGCCGTCCGTCGAATCCTGGCGGAAATGGCGGCGGGCGCGAGATTCCGCGAGGCGTTCCGCCGCGGAGTGGGGAGGGACCTGGCGGAGGTGGAGAGAGGCTGGCGAGACCGGGTGAACTTCGCCTACCGGTGGGTGCCGGCGCTGACCAGCACCAGCGTCCTCTGGATGGGGATCACGATCCTGGTCCTGCTCGGCCGGCTCGCGAAGCGGAGGCGCGAGCGGGCCATCCAGGAGGCGTGGGAGCGCCAGGGCCTGGGCTGAGGTTTGCTACCGCTTCACGGCGATCTGGTCCAGTGCGGCCCGCAGCGCCGTGGCGACCTCCTCCGGCGTCCCCTTGCCCCAGAAATGCACGTACTTCAGGGGCGGCTGCTCCCCTAGCATGTGGTCGTGAATGGCCGCCACCTCGATGCCACCCATCCGCAGGGCCTGGAGGACCGGCATCATCTCCTCCTGGACCACCACCAGCTTCCCCGTGGCCGCGACCTCCGAACCCCCCGCGCTCTGGAAGGCGAGACAGGTGGAAGTCCCCATGGCCGGCGGAATCTCGATGTTGCCGGAGCGGACCGGGTCCCTGCGTGGAAACGAGATCTGGAGCACCTTCCGGGAGACGATCCCGTCCCGGCCGAGGATCTGCTCCACCTGCTCGAAGGCGGTGCGGACCGCGGGAGGCGGGAGGTTTTCCCCCAGCAGCTCGGCGGCGCTCTCGTAGCGGGGCATGCCGGTGAGAGCCAGGGCGTCCCGCAGGACGGCCGACAGCGGTCCGGAAGCCCCCTTCCCCTCGAAGTGGAGGTCCATCAGGCGGGGACTCTCCCCGATGAGGTGGTTGTGCAGGGCGGTGATCTGGAAACCTCCCTTCATGAGCTGGCTCATGACCGGGTTCACCTCCTCGGGGAGGAGAAGGAGGTCCCCCTTCAACAGGATCTCGGACCCCTTCCCGGCGCTCCGGAAGGCCTCCTGGGAGGTCAGGGCGAACGACGGCTCGAGCGCGACTCCCCGGACCGTGACCTTCAGATCGGTCCGCGGAATGCCGACGACGTAGACCTCTCCCGCCTGCAGCGTCCCCGGACGTGCCAGCACGTTGGAGATGACGTTCTGCCAGGTGAATGCGGGCTTGCTCGAATCGGTCGCCGGATCGGGACTGGAATAAGACGCGGAGGAAGCCAGGAGCAGGACGGAAGCGATGAGCGGGACTTTCTTCATGAGGAACCTCCCGGATGGGGTGGAGGAGATCCTCCTGGGGCGCGGCGCACCGGCCAGGCCGCTGGGCGGACGATCAAGTTGTCCTGATGCTACTCCCGGCCGGAGAGGGATGCAAGGGGGGACTGACCTGAAGTATCCCCAGTTCCGGCCTGTCGCTGCGCCCCGGCGTGCGATTCGAAGACCCGCAGCCACCTGGCGAAATCAGCGACCCTGTGCTTGACCAGCAGGTAATTCATGGTCTCCCTCTTCTCCCGGAACACACCGTGAGCATGCCGCACGCCATCGGCGCTAAGTCCCAGT
>Ga0315288_10007824_pt1 | contig 13543 bp, 10 predicted proteins | sample YL17G11_20_MG_FD_203454 | JGI IMG/M metagenome (GOLD analysis project Ga0315288, IMG submission 203454) | Sediment microbial communities from Yellowstone Lake, YNP, Wyoming, USA - YL17G11_20 | ecosystem: Environmental > Aquatic > Freshwater > Lake > Sediment | place: USA: Wyoming | collected...
ACTCCAAGGTGATAATCCTATAGAAACTATCTTTGCGGCTGCACAAAATGCTATCGCTTCAAAAATACCCGTACAAAATTATTGCAAATCTGCCGCTTAATTTTTCAAAGATCTAAAGTGTTTCAAAATTTTTAATGTAATTTTAACTTTCTTTTCATTTTTATTTTGTTAAATTACTCTATTGTATTAAATGTCCTCTTCCATGTGCTAAAAAGAATAAAAAAGACCATGTTCCGTTGAGTTACTTAAATTACTTCTGCGGGGGTATTTTAGGGTTGCTCAAAGGGTGAATATAGTATAGTATAGAAGACCTATGATTCAGGGCTCAAACCGATTAACCTTTCTGCATTTACCTTCTTCTCTTCTTACTCCCAACTAAGGCCTTGAAAGGAATCTGATAAGGTAAATCATCAAACCACTTTTATAAAATAAGTTTCTTTTTCTATTAGAAAAAAGTATGTCACTAAAATTTTCCTTAAACTTAAAAAACTTACAGAAACAAAACCCAGGCGGCAGCTCCTTCTTGAAAAATGGTTTTTTTCTCGAAGGTCATAATGAGAGTACTATTTTCTTGATACACGGTCTTACCGGAACACCCAATGAGATGCGGTTTCTGGCAAACTTCTTTAACAAGCGAATGGGCTATACGGTAGTGTGTCCAAGGCTTGCGAACCACGGTGCGCCGATAGACACGCTAAAAAAAACGACCTGGCAGGATTGCTATCAATCCGTTCGTGAGGCTTTTTTGCACATACGCGATAAAAGTACCGGCCCGGTATTTACCTCCGGTCTCTCCATGGGTGCACTTCTTGCGCTGCTGCTCGGGGAAGAATTCAACGGAAATATTTCCGGTATCACCTGCCTGTCGCCGACCCTCTTCTACGATGGATGGAACGTACCCTGGTATGCCACCTTTCTCCTGCCGCTGTTCTATGCAACACCCCTGAAACATTTCGCTTATTTTAAGGAAGAGCCCCCCTATGGGTTTAAGAATGAAGCGCTACAAAAGCGCGTGCATAAACAATTCGGCAAGGCGCGGCTGAACGATCCGCAGGCGGTGGAGCAATACGGCTACCCCTATTTTCCGATGACACTCCTCCACCAGCTCAGCCTGCTGGTGAAATATCTCACCAAGGTGCTGCCTTCCATACGCATACCGGTACAGATCATCCAGGCAAAAGATGACGATATGACCAGCATCAAGAACTCTACCTTTATCTTCGACAGAATTAATTCAGAAACAAAAGAGCTGGTGCTGCTCAATGATTCTTATCATGTTATCACTGCTGACCAGGAGCGTGACACCGTTGCGCGCAAGATGCATGATTTTTATAGACGCATTGCATGCACCATTGAAAAAGAAAATGAACACTCTTGCAAGGATAAAAACCATGACTGCCCGATATCTGAATGTTATACCCTCGACACCTAAAAAACCCCCTGCCCTGTCACCCATCCCATCCGAGGCAGACCTGGATATCACAAACTACATGGTCTACTTTGATTTTGATAACACCATTACCCCTTTTGACGTGCTTGACAGCGTCATCGAGCGATTTTCGATTAACCGAGACTGGATGATCTTTGAGGAGGCCTGGATCAAAGGACGCATAGGCTCTAAGGAATGCCTGGAGGGCCAGCTCCGTTCAGTCCGGGCAACAAAAAAGGCCCTCTCGGCGTATCTGTCTACGGTACCAGTGGATCCATACTTCACGAAACTACTTTCCCTGTTTAAAAAAATGGGGGTCAGTCCTGCTATAGTAAGTGACAGCTTTTCTTTTCTGATCAGATTTATCCTGAAAAATAACGGCATCAGCGGTCTCAGGATATATTCCAACATCCTTAAGTTCTATAAGGATCGGCTCATACCTTCATTTCCCTATACCAACAGTCTGTGTTCACACTGCGCCCATTGCAAAACCAGCAACCTGACCAACGAGGCCCATCGCGAAAAAAAGATTATCTACATTGGGGACGGGCTTTCAGACGTGTGCCCTGCCCATTACGCCGACATTGTATTTGCCAAAAGCACCCTGCTCAAGCACTTTCGAGAAACACAGAGACAGTGCCTGTCATTTAATAATTTCGAGGATATCTATAACTATTTGAAGGAGTACCGCAATGAGTCACACCCAAAGGTCATGCGCACAATTGTCTCGGCCTGAGGAAGCAGACCTCCTGGAGCTGGAAGCCAGGTATTGCTCCTGGGGTGATACCGTCCACTATGCCGAAAAGTTAAATATCTTCACTGCTGCTGAGGGGAACTGTCTTTATGACCGTGAGGGCACCGAATATTTTGACCTGCAGATGTGGTATTCGGCTGCGAGCTTTGGCTACAAAAATCAGAGATTAAATAACGCACTGAAAAGGCAGATTGATACACTGCCCCAGCTTGCCTGCCAGTATCTCCATGAGGAAAAGATACAGCTCGCCGCAAAGCTTGCGCAAAAAATGGAGGAGACTTTTGGCATAAGGGGAAGGATTCACTTCAATGTTGGGGGATCCGCCGCGGTTGAGGATTCCATGAAGGTTGTGCGAAACCACACGGGGAAGAATCCTGTATTTGCCTTTATGGGCAGTTACCACGGCAGAACTCTCGGCGCCTCTGCCATTACCTCAAGCTACAGATACAGAGAAAAGTTCGGCCATTTTGCTGACCGGGCGTGCTTTATTCCATATCCGTATTGTTTCAGGTGTCCCTATGAGCGCACAAAACAAGACTGCAATCTGTACTGCCTGCGGCAGTTTGAAAAACTCTTTGAGACCGAATATCATACGGTGCTGAATACCAAGACAGGCAACTGTGAATTCGCTGCCTTTTATATAGAGGCCATGCAGGGAACATGCGGTTACATCTCGCCCCCTACCGACTACTTCTGCGGATTAAAAAACATCCTTGACCGATATAATATTCTTATGGTCGATGATGAAATCCAGATGGGGTTCTTCAGGACAGGGAAATTCTGGGCAATTGAGCACTTCGGCATTGCACCGGATATAATCACCTTTGGGAAAGCGCTCACCAACGGCCTCAATCCGCTTTCAGGAATATGGGCGCGCGAGAAGCTCATTGCTCCCGATGTTTTTCCTCCCGGCTCAACCCACTCGACCTTTTCCTCAAACCCCCTTGGCACCGCAGTAGGTCTGGAAACAATGAAACTTATCGAGGAATCCGATTTTGCCACCCACATTCCCCAAAAAGGTGCATATTTTGTAGCGCGCCTGCGAGAGCTCCAGAAGCACTATCCCCAGATGGGAGATGTTGATGGACTTGGACTTGCGATACGGGTTGAGATATGCCAGGAAGATGGCTACACCCCACACAAAAAGCTCACCGATGCCGTAACCAATATCGGGTTAAGCGGAAATCTGAGCGCCGGGGGCAAAAAGAGAGGGCTGATTCTTGATGTCGGCGGTTACTACAAAAATGTATTCACCTTAGCCCCGTCATTTTACATAACCTATGAAGAGATAGACCTTGCAGTTGACCTGTTTGAAGAGGCTCTGCAGAAAGGCATCGAACTGCTACAGTAGTTTCTTTACTCACTTCAACGAAGTATCATTAGTAACGATGCGCATAATCGGGTGCCACGGAGCGGCAGCTTTCAGCAATCAGGAGGCATTGGGGCTTGTATAATTGCATTTCTAATTTTCACAGTGAACTACAATAAGGATTGATATAAGAAGGAAATTCTATTAGGATAAAAAAACAGTAAAAGCAACCTGAGTGAATAATTGAAAAAAGGGCGCTAGGTGCAAAATACCTACCTGCTCTTTTTATTTTTAATGGTCGGGACGGCCGGTTTTGAACCGGTGACTATCTGAACTCCCATTAATTTATTTTTATTTAAGAGGCTGCACATCATTCAGGATTCGGGTTAATGCGACTGCCCGCACTTTCTTTTCAATGTCGAACGTATGCTCTCCCGCATGGATAATGTCGATGCGTTGGGGGTTTAAATCATCTAAAGCACTGCGCATCGATGGGGTGACCCGGGGGGAAGCGGTTCGTTTAAACTCAAACCCCAGGCGCTTTTTACCACGCACCACAAGAAGGTCAAGCTCAGCACCGCTATGGGTTGCCCAGAAAAAGCACTCCTCTGGCCGAGCACCCAATTGTCTTGTGACCTGTTCGAGTGCGAATCCCTCCCATGAGGCTCCAACTTTAGGATGGCCTTCCAAGTCCTTGAGTGACCTGAGATTGAGAAGGCTGTGAAGAATTCCCGAGTCAGACAGATATATCTTGGAAGCCTTCACCTGACGTTTAGAAATGTTCTCATACCATGGCTGCAATTGACGAATTACAAGTGCTGATGTCAGGATATCGAGATAGTTTCGGATCGTAGTGTCAGCAACGCCAAAAGATCGTCCAAACTCAGAAGCATTCCATATCTGACCATGGTAATAAGCAAGCATCGTCCAGAACCGATGTAATGTAGACGAGCGAATGGTTATACCCAACTGCGGTAAATCCCTCTCAAGAAAGGTACGTACAAATCCCCGGCGCCATTCTTCACTCTTCGCACCAGTGCGAGCTAAATATGACCGGGGAAATCCCCCCCGTAGCCATAAGCGAGTGTGCTGTTCCACACCGATCTCATCCAACGCAAATCCACCAAGTTGGTAATAATATATCCGGCCAGCGAGAGTTTCTGAGCCTTGGCGAAGCAACTCTGGTGAAGCACTCCCAAGGACAAGGAACCGAGCCGGGTGATTGTGCCTGTCTACCAGGATCCGAAGTACTGGGAAAAGATTCGGGTAGCGTTGGATCTCATCAATAACCACAAGACCTTTGAGCCTTTTGAGGGCACGCATTGGATCGCTGAGCCGTGCCATATCCTCTGGGTTTTCCAGGTCATAGAATGAAACCGGTATATTTATCCGCTTAGCCAGAGCATACGCTAACGTGGTTTTCCCTACCTGACGAGCCCCCGTAATCCCTACGACAAGATGACGTCTGACTAATCCTTGAAGAATATCAAGTTCGCGAGTGCGTTCTATGACGGCCATTATTTACCCTGAAATATCTGTTACTAGAACCGAATTTTCAAGGTTATGGCATAAACCATCTATTACTTTGTCGAGGAGAATTTGAATAGTGATGCTAAAAAAGGCTGGGGGGCCGGGGGCTTCCATTGCCATGCAGCCTGCTGTGGCGATTGCAGACACGAAAAAGGCTTCGTGAAATAGGGTTAATAGACGTGGCTGTGGTTCTTGCCGGGATAAAAAGCTTGTCGAACAAGGATATCCGTATATAGCGGCGATGTTAAAGTATTCTACTGATGTTGCGGAGTAACACAAAGTGTGCTTTTTATGCAATTCCATAAAATTTATCTTCACCGATATATTGACAAATGAAGAATATGACCCTTATCACCCTCTCTTCGCTGATAAAACATTTGACATTTTATTCAAGATTCCCTATGATCTTATTTGAATTCTTCTGAATCCCTGGAAATCTGGGAGGACTGGTGTTGGAAAACAGGTGGATGAAGGTAAAAGAGGTTGCTGCATACCTTCAGATCAGCAAGGACCTTATCTACAAGTGGGCGCAACAAGGGAAAATCCCTGTGTCGAAGATCGGCAACCAATGGCGGTTTAACAGGGAAGAGATTGAAGAATGGGCAAAGGCCCAACGACCACGGAAGCAAGCGAAAAGATGAGCCTATCTGAAAACATAAGGAGAAAGAAATATCCTCAAGCCATAGCAAACTGGCCTGTTGAAGAACGCCCACGGGAGAAATTACTTCTTAAGGGACCGGAATCCGTTTCGAACGCTGAACTTCTCGCTATCTTTCTTCGAGTAGGTGTAAAGGGTAAGACTGCCATTGGCTTGGCTCAGGAGCTTCTTTCTCGATTTGGCTCTTTACGAGAACTATACGTAGCACCCCTAGAGGAATTGGAAAGTGTGCTCGGTGTAGGTCGGGCCAAGATCGCTCAATTTAAGGCAGTGATCGAGTTGAGTAAACGTTACCTTGCTGAAGGGTTTCAGAATCGTCCCTATGTGGAGTCTTCGGGCGATATTCTTAAGCTTCTCTATCAAGAAATGCGCGACTTGGACCAAGAGGCCTTCAAGGTCCTTCTCCTGAATGGGCAAAACCATGTCTTGAGAATCGAGGAAATCGCAAAGGGAACGCTGACGACCGCTCGAATTTATCCGCGAGAGGTGGTCAAGGTTGCCCTTCGACATTCCGCCGCTGCGCTCGTGTTTGTTCACAATCATCCATCCGGAGCCGCACAGCCCAGCGAGGATGACAAAAAGATTACGCGGGATCTTGTTTTTGCATGCCGGCTCATGGGCATGAAGGTTCATGACCACATCATTATTGGAGATAATGAGAAGTTCAGCTTCGCTGACACCGGGATAATCGAACAATACGATAAGGACTTTGATTCGAGGGACACTTCGTGACCATGGTCAAGAAATTCGAGAAGGCGGAAGAGACCGAAAAGCGAGAAGGGCAGATCAGGGACTTTGTCTCCGGTCACTGGGTAAAGGCTAGCCCCGAAGAGCTCGACGCTGTCCAGATTTTTTCACGACGCCTGATTGAAGATTATGACTACCCGAAATCGCATATTCAGACTCGGCCCCAATACCGTGTCCGCAAGCGCCCATCGGACGAGGAAAAATCTTACCCCGTGGATATTGCCGTTTTCAAAAACAGCCGCCGGGTCGAAGATGATCTGTTCATGGTTGTTGAGTGCAAAAAGAAAAACCGAAAGGATGGCCTTGCGCAGCTCAAACTCTACCTGGACATGTCAGCAGCAGAGATTGGGGTCTGGTTCAACGGTCTTGAGCACGCATATCTAAGAAAGGTCTACCACAAGGATGGGCGGCGCACCTACCAAGATCTTCCCAGCATACCACGCCACGGCCAGCGTATCGAGGACATCGGCCTTTTCAAGAGGAAAGACCTTAAAGTTCCTTCAGACCTAAAGGCCGTCTTCCGTGATCTTCGTAACCACCTCGCCGGCAACGTCACGGGCATCACGCGCGACGAGGCCTTGGCACAACAGATTATCAATCTCCTCTTCTGTAAGATTTATGACGAGATCAATACCGGAGCCGATGATGTCGTCACTTTCCGTTCCGGGATTGACGAGCCACCACGTGAGGTCAGGAAGCGGATACTGGCCCTCTTTGATGACAAGGTAAAGGGGGATTTCAACGATGTCTTCGATAAGACCGACGCCATCACGATAGACGCCGAGAGCCTCGTATACGTTGTTGGCGAGCTAGAGAACTATTGCATTACAGAAGCGCCCCGGGACGCGGTCGGTGATGCTTTTGAGGTCTTCATCGGCCCCGCCCTGCGCGGTGGGGAGGGCCAGTTCTTTACTCCTCGGAATGTCGTTCGGATGATGATCGATATCTTGGACCCAGAGCCGGGAGGTATGATCCTTGACCCCGCGTGCGGTTCCGGTGGCTTCCTGATCATGGCACTGGAGCACCTCTGGAAGAAAATGGAGGCCCAGGCCAAGGCGAAGGCTTGGAGCGCTGTGCAGCTCGATCGGAAGAAGCGCGATATTGCGAGTAAGTGTTTTCGAGGCATTGACAAAGACTCTTTTCTGGCAAAGGTTACCAAAGCCTACATGGCGATCATCGGTGACGGTCGTGGCGGGGTCTTCTGTGAGAATAGCCTGCTTCCTCCTAAGGACTGGCACCATGCTACACGAGACAGCATCGAGATCGGTTCTTTCAATGTAGTGCTAACCAATCCTCCCTTCGGAACGAAAATTCCGATCAAGGGGGAGCGCGTGCTGGCGCAGTACGAACTGGGATACAAATGGAAAAAGGACAAGAAGACCGGCAAGGTTGAAAAGACAAACACGCTCCACGAGGACCAGCCGCCTCAAATCATCTTCCTGGAGCGCTGCCTGCAATTTCTTGAGCCTGGCGGACGTCTCGGGATTGTCTTGCCCGAGGCTGTGTTTGGAATGCCCACGTACGAATATGTCGTGACGTTTCTCCGCGAGCGGACCAAAATTCTTGGCATTGTCTCGATGCCTGAAGCTCTATTTAAGACCAGTGGTAAGGGCGGCACCCATGCCAAAGTTTGCGTGGTCTTTATTGAGAAGACAGTCCCGAAGGAAGGTGAGGCCTACGTGATCTTCATGGCAGATGTTAAGTGGTGCGGTCACGATTCTCGCGGCAACCCCACAATTCGAAAGGATTCCTCAGGATCGGAGATCCTTCTCGATGATGTTCCCACTGTAGCGGGACGGTATGGGACACTTAAGGATAGTCCGGAAAAGACGAAGCCCGGCCGACTTGGTTACATGCTGCCGGACAGCCAAATTCGGTACAATATCTTTATCCCGAAATATTACGACCCAGAAATCGCTGAACAGTTGCGGCACCTGTCTAGAACTCACGATCTGGTACAGCTTGATGACCTAGTGAAGAAAGGCGTTCTTGCATTTGATACAGGTATCGAGGTCGGCAAGATGGCCTACGGGACGGGTCCGGTGCCGTTCATCCGTACCTCCGACCTCTCGAACTGGGAACTCAAGACTGACCCAAAACAGAGCGTCAGCGAAGACCTTTATGATCAGTTTAAAGACAAGTTGGACGTGCGTGCCGAGGACCTATTTGTCGTACGCGACGGTACCTACCTCGTCGGGACATCTTGCATCCTGACCGAGCATGATACCCGTATTCTGTACTGTGGTGGACTTTATAAAATACGGGTAAAGAAGAAAGACCAGCTTAATCCATATCTTTTGTTATCCCTGTTGAACTGTCCCATCGTCAAGCGGCAGATGCGCGCCAAACAATTTACTCGCGATGTTATCGACACTTTGGGAAAGCGTATCTTCGAAGTGATTTTGCCTATTCCAAAAGACAGGGGACTTCGGGAGAAGATTGCAAGGGAAACACGAGAGATTGTGCTGGGCCGGGTGGCTCTCAGGAACAAAGCCAAGCAGATCTCCCTTGATATCGAAGGTATCACTGAACTAGGAGAAGCAGATAAAGAATTTCTTGAGACGATCTAATTTTAGAGGTGTTGTCTAATGAGTGATTTTCAGATGCCCACCGTGAAAGAAGAAATCCATCAACCGCGGGCGGGGCTATCGTTCGGGAGAGGGGGGCGGTTATGAACTGGCCTGAACCAATTTCAAAAGCAATGAGGCTGCCAGGTGGTGCGTGTTTCTATAAGTGTGCCATCCAGGTAAATCCCACTCATTACGCAGGAACTTACCGTGGACGGAACCATGGGATGGATGACAATGGCTACATTAGCAGCCTTGTCGCAAAGTGCATCGAGTTGGACATTCGCGTCATTGCTATCACAGACCACAACCATGCTGGTTCGATCGACCATATCCGTGACGAGGCGAAGAAGAATGACATCTATGTGTTCCCTGGATTTGAAATTTCCTCAGCCGAAGGCGTACACATTTTGTGTATTTACCCGCCTGAGACGCCTGCGAACCAACTTGGCCGTTATCTTGGAGAGTTCGGTATTCGGGACCTGGACCCCTCCGCTAAACTTTCGAACAAATCAATAGCTGAGATTCTGTCCTGCGTGAGGGAACAGGGCGGTGTGACCATCGCGGCACACGTCACGCAAGAGAAAGGCCTTCTTAGCGTTCTTCACGGTCAGTCCAGGATAAATGCATGGAAAGACAAGAATCTGTTGGCCGTTCAAATTCCAGGGGCTATTGATGATGTGCCGGACGACAAACGACCCATTTTGCGCAATCAGAACCCGGAGTACAAACGGGTTCCTACTGCCGCCCCGAATCTTGCTATGGCAGTCGTGAACGCGAAGGACGTTACGCAACCAGAGGAGCTATCGGACCCATCGGCGACCTGTTGGATCAAAATGTCCGAGGTCACCGTCGAGGGTCTACGTCAGGCATTCCTCGATCCTGTCTCCCGCATCCGACTTGCAAATGCCCCGGCACCAGAGGATCATACCGAGTTTGTTGCCATGGCCTGGCAAAGTGGGTTTCTCGATGGGGGCGCCATCCACTTCAATGAAAACCTGAACGTCCTCATCGGCGGGCGGGGCACAGGCAAATCAACAGTGGTCGAGAGCGTGCGGTATGTATTGGGTTTGGAGCCACTCGGTGAGGAGGCTCGCAAGGCCCACGAGGGGATTATCCGACAGGTCCTTCGCAGTGGCACAAAGGTTTCCCTTCTTGTCCGTTCTCACCGGCCGGCAAAGCGCGAGTATCTGATTGAAAGAACGGTTCCCAATCCACCGGTGGTGAGGGATAACACCGGGAAAGTGATTACCCTAACTCCAGCGGACATCTTTCCGCAGGCCGAGGTGTACGGGCAGCACGAAATCTCAGAACTTACGAAGAGCCCCGAGAAGCTTACACGCCTTCTAGAGCGTTTCGTGGACCACGATCCCAGCCTATCACAGCGCAAGATTGATCTTACGCGAGAACTGGAACGATCCCGAGTCCGTATTCTTGAGGCAAAGAAGGAGTTACGCCAGATTGATGAGCGTTTGGCATCCCTCCCCGCCCTGGAGGAAACTCTCAAGCGCTTTCAAGAAGCGGGCATTGAGGAGAAACTCAAGGAACAGAGTCTCTTAGTCCGCGAAGAGAGAATCCTACGCACGGCAGGGGAACGTGCTGCTCCCTTCCGTGAGATCCTAGACCAGCTTCGCCGGGCCGTACCGATCGATCACGCGTTTTTATCGGTGAAGGCGCTGGAAGGGTTGCCAGGAAAAGAGATCCTTACAGAGGCGGATACAGTTCTCGAGCGGCTTGATCGGGATATTAGGGTTGCTATTAATCAAATGGCTAAAGCTCTTGAGGAAGCTGATAAGGGACTTGCCACAGTCCGCCAGCGATGGGATGACCGGAAGAAGGGTGTTCAAGCCGCCTATGAAAAGATTCTCCGCGAACTTCAGAAATCTAAGATCGACGGCGAAGAGTTTATACGGCTCCGGCATCAGATTGAGGAGCTCCGTCCGCTCAAGGAGAGGCAGGGGACGCTTCAGCGTGACCTGAAGGAACTCGAAGACCAGCGCCGTAACTTCCTGGCCGAGTGGGAAGATCTTAAGACCGCAGCGTATCGGCAGCTTGATCGGGCGGCGAAAAAGGTGAACAAGGCCCTCGCTGACCGGGTTCGAGTTCAGGTGACCTCTGCGGGGAACAGAGAACCACTGTTCCAACTCCTCCGGGAGCAAGTTGGCGGGCGTCTCGGTGAAGCTGTTGATGCACTCAAAAAGCGAGATTCGTTATCACTCAAGGAGTTTGCCGACGCCTGTCGTGCGGGGCGTGATGCCCTCGCGCAAAACTTCGCGATTCCACCGGCTCAGGCTGAACGCCTTGCTCAAGCTCCATCTGGGATATTTATGGCGATGGAGGAATTGGACCTTCCTCCGACAACTCGCATTGAGCTCAATATAGCCGGGGAGGGTCAGCCGATTGCCTGGCAGGCCCTGGCGGATCTCTCCACGGGGCAGAAGGCAACAGCGGTGTTGTTGCTGCTCCTACTCGAGGGCGAGGCGCCCCTCGTGGTAGATCAGCCGGAAGACGACCTCGATAACCGCTTCATCACAGAAGGGGTAGTACCCAAGATGCGCGAGGAGAAACGCCGTCGTCAGTTCCTATTCGCTACGCACAATGCGAACATCCCTGTCCTTGGCGATGCAGAACTGATTGTCGGTCTTAGGGCAGCAGGCGAAGCTGGCGAGGGAAAGGCTGAGATGCCGCTCGAACACATGGGGTCGATTGACGCTCGGCCAGTGGCAGAGCTTGTCGAAGAACTTCTCGAAGGCGGCAAGGAAGCATTCGAGACGCGCCGATTGAAGTATGGCTTCTAAGGATCATTCATGACGAAGACGGGGCTGATCGAACTTATTCGAAATGGCGAGAACTCTGGCATTGAGTTTAAACGGGATACCATCGACAACCGCGCCCTTGCCAAGGAGCTGGTTGCTTTCGCGAACCTGCAGGGCGGCCGCGTGCTGCTGGGCGTGGAAGATGGTGGAACTGTCGTCGGCCTGACTAGGGTTGATCCCAGGGAGCTTGCAGATGAGGGAGAAGAGGGTGCTCTACGCACCTACCAGAGGCTCGAAGAGTGGGTAATGCAAGCCTGCAGAGACAAGGTGCGACCGGAGCTAGTACCTTACTTCGAAGTCATCCGTGAGATAGAGCCGGGACGAGACGTTGCCATAGTGCAGGTCGAGCGGGGCTGGGCTGCGCACCATGTCTGGCACGATCAGCACCGAACTTATTACATCCGAGTCGGGAGCTTGAGTCGAGAAGCCAGTTCCGAAGAACTCGAACGGCTGTTCCAGCAGCGAGGCGCGTTTCGAATTGAGATTCGGCCCGTTTCGGGCTCATCGATCAAGGACTTGGATCGCCATCGGTTAAGAGACTACTTCGAACGCCTCCGATCTCAACAGGTTCCTCCCGATCAGCCACTCGCTGAATGGAGGGAAAGGATTGAGGCTGAAGCTAGGCGAGATGATCGGGAGCGATGGAGAGAGATCGTCGAAGCTAGGGAACGAAAGTGGGACGAGGGGGTGGAGGCAGAGTGGGAATCCCTTCTCGTGAACACGGAGATTCTGGACGACTCCGAAAAGTATCCGGCGACGGTTGCCGGCCTTCTGCTGTTTGGGAAGAACCCCAATCGCTTCCTGCCGCAGGCGGGAATCGACGCGGCGGCCTATCCCGGCCTCGAGAAGGACTATGAGGCGCGGGAGCGCCAAACACTGCGGGGTCCGATGGTGGCGCTACGTGCCGCTGATGGCTCGCTGGTGGAGGCGGGGCTCGTGGAGCAGGCGGTCGCCTTCGTGCGACGGAACACGGGAGTGACGGCGCATCTGCAAGAGGGAGCCAGGCGGCAAGAACAATGGGCTTATCCGGAGGAGGCCGTTCGGGAGGCAATCGTCAACGCGCTCGTGCACAGGGATTATTTGCTTTCAGGGACAGACATCGAACTCAGCATTTACGAGGATCGACTTGAGGTCATTTCTCCAGGCCACCTGCCAAACGGGATCACATCTGAGCGCATGCGGACGGGTTGTCGGAACGCTAGGAACCAGCTCCTGAAGGATGTAATGCGGGACTACGGCTACCTCGAACACATGGGCATGGGTATACCCCGCAAGATCATCCGTGGAATGCTTGTTCACAACGGAACCGAGCCCGAATTGATAGAGGATGGGGAGCGATTTCTAGTCCGTCTCTGGAAGGAACTACCGAAACCATAAAAGCGAAGGAACATGATTTGATGTCTGATTTTAAAATAAAGGACAGCTTTCCTTATTTTGACAGGGGGAAGAAAGAGTGTCACATCTTCAAATGTCATTTACGGAAATGGGGGTCACCCATTAAAGGGCACCTGTCAAGAAGAAACACTTCTCTATAGCAAAAAATGAGTTTTTTTGCAGGGTGACATCCCGTCGCCAGCTGGCCTTGCCTGTTCCCTTCTCCGCACCAGCTATTTTCTCTTTCTTTGGTTAGCGGTAACTCTCTGATCCGCACCAGTCACCCATCGAGTTTTAGACCATCTCTTACAGGCCCTTGTCTGCTCCTGCAGACCCAGAAAATCGTCGGTTCCATACCA
>Ga0315288_10007826_pt1 | contig 13543 bp, 9 predicted proteins | sample YL17G11_20_MG_FD_203454 | JGI IMG/M metagenome (GOLD analysis project Ga0315288, IMG submission 203454) | Sediment microbial communities from Yellowstone Lake, YNP, Wyoming, USA - YL17G11_20 | ecosystem: Environmental > Aquatic > Freshwater > Lake > Sediment | place: USA: Wyoming | collected...
CTTATTACTAATGCCTTCCCCCTTCCTTACACATGCATCCCCCAACCGTTCTGGTTGGGGGATGCACTTTAATAGCAACCCCATAAAACTCGTCCGCCGGAGAACCTCCTGGTTGGGGGATGCACTTTAATACTAACCCCACAAAACTCGTCCGCTGGAGAACCTCTTGGTTGGGGGATGCACTTTAATACTAACCCCCCCGATGAGCATCCCTGACTGTCAGAGACTTCTCACAATCAGCACGACGCCGGCAACAACCAGGATGCCCAGTATCGCGTACCGGAGCACCTGTCTCGGCACGCGGTTCACCAGCTTCGACCCCACCATCGCTCCAACCACAAGCCCGGGGATTAACCCCGCTTCTATCGCCCAGTTGATGTTCCCTTTCATCGTGTGAGCGACCGCCGCAGTAAGCAGTGACACCGCGTCCACTGCACAGGCTGTTCCCACAGCATATGGACTCGGCAGCCTTAGTATCAAAAGGAAAGATATCATTACCGGTGTTCCCGCGATGCTCGTAGCGCCCATCAGCGCGCCCGTCACAATTCCCACTATAGCCGCGAGAAGGAGCGTCCGGCTCGTCACTTCGAGCACTCGGGGCTGAGGCTTCATTATCACGAACCGGTAAAACAGCAACGCCGTCGCAAACACTATCATCACCCCGACAATGAGCTTCAGGTTCACAACGTTGTTGATGCTCTTCACCCAGTACGCCGCCAAAAACGACGACGGCAGAGCCGTCAGCAAGTATGGCCCCACCACTCGCATCACGACGTTGCCTTGCCGAAAATGACTATACACCGCCGTCACCATCGTCACGCCGCCGCCCAGGCCCATCGTTCCCACCGCCTTCACCATGTCCAGTCCGAAGAACCAGACCAGGCCGGGGACTCCTATCATCCCCGTGCCGATGGACGTGAAGCCCACCAGCAGGCCGATGACGATGCCCCAAAGCACGCTTCCGATTATGACCATCGGCGTCGCGTCCAACCGTTTCTCCTCCCTACTTCAGAGTCAAGCCCAACTCGCTTCTCCTACTTTAGCGTCACTATCGCTAAGCGGTTCTTGTGGCGGCGGAATGCGAAGGAGCCTTTCAGCTTCTGGCCGGAAGGCGTCTCCGCTTCCACTTCGTACCAGCCGAAGAAACACCGCGCAGTCGTTCTGCCGTCCTTATCAGCTACTACTTTGGTATCGGTAGTCCAGCGCTTGTGGAACGCGTCCATAAGCCAGTCGTAAAGCGGCTTGGGCGTCATGTCTTTGCGAACCATCCCCGCCGGAGCGCCCTGCCACGCCCACTTGTCCGAAAAATCCCACCACGTTATCGCTTCCACCGCAGGGTGGCTGAACAATATCGTGTAAAACTTCGACCCATAGTCAAGCTGGAAAGCTTCACCTTCGGCGGTCGTCACCCAATCCGTCTGAACCTTGTGCCAATCGTTGTCATCCGCGGCCTTGAGCCTCCCTGACAAGACAGTCGCTTCCGTGAAATGCAGAGGCAGGCCGAACCACGCATACGTCTCACACACTTCCCAGATGCGCTCCACCGGCCACACCGCTTTGTGCATGTGGCTCTGTATGCCGATAGTGTGCAGAGGCGCATGACGCTCCAGCAGTCCTTCCACGAGCCGCTCGAACTCCGGCGACACGTTGAAATCGTTGTACAGCAGGACCGCGTCCGGGTTCGCTCGATTCGCCCAGGCAAGAGCTTCCGCCACGCACACCGCGCCGCCGTTCGTCTTTATCCAGCGGCCGACCGCATTCTCGAACTTATGGCTGACCGTCGCTTCGTTCACCACGTCCCAGATGTCTATCTGCCCTTCGAAATGCGCAACGATTTCCTTTACGCGCTTCTTGAGCAAATCGAGTACCTTGCTGTCGGGAAGAGTCTCCGCCCACTTCGGATAGACTTCGTGCCAGGCGAGTGGATGCCCTTTAGGTATAACACCGTTCTCTTTGCACCAGGCCGCCATTTCGGACAGCTTCGCTTGTTTCTTCTTGCCCTTCTCCGGCTCATAAGAACCCCAGTAGAACGGGAGCGTGCCGTAGTTGAGCAGTCCGGCGAAAAGCTCTTTGTACTTGTCGCAGAGAGGGTCCTTGTTCTCGCCGAGACCGAAGGCGTTTGCACCCAATTTAAATTCATGGCGCACGAGCTTTATCCGGGCGGATACTTCCGGAATCGGCGCGCCCTTCTCATCCGCAAACGCGATGCACAGGTCTCCCGTGCGGTGTTCCTTGATGCGCTTCTCCGCGTCCTGCAACAGTTCTTCAGCATTCATGGCACCCTCCTCGTCAGTACCCCCTGAACGCATTGTGCGGCAGATGACCTGACCGTCAAGGGTAATCGTTTGCCGGGCCGGTTGCTGGCTCAACGAATTAGCAAATGAACCCACTGGGCCGAGGGAGTAATCGTTGCGGACGCCGGGGACGAACAGGATGTTCGTCCCATCCGGCCTGAAGGAGCTAACTCGCTGCGCTCGCCTGGATTGCTCGCAATCCAGGCTACTACACAACTTACGAAACGAAGCCAATCTATTATGGTATGGATGGCGATGGAACTGCTTGTGGGGATGGGGGTTGTAAGAATTGGATGGGGTGTGAGGGGGGCGCGATTCGCGGGCGGAGAATGGGGTGGAATCTGAAGAAGAAGGCGTTCGGAGTGAACTTGGACGGATGGTGGCATCGGGAACAAATGGTTTGTGAGAGACCCTCTTGGGAGCATGCTCCTTCGCCAAAGCTTCGGAGCATAAAGTGCTCCCATGGACAAGCAGTTGTCGCCGGACTACGGCGACGCCTCCCCTTCGCAAGTGCGAAGTGGTCGGCTGGTCCATGCCACCCATGGAGGATTTTGCACGACGGAATTCATTCAGGGAGCGGAAGAGGGAACGTTCGAGAGAAGATTCGTAGCGGGAGAAACGGGAGAAGTGCTCGGAGTAGTCTAACCAACCGGTGGATGAATGCGAGCGAGCAAGCTCATCCGCAAGAGCGGACCGGGATAGTAAACTATCTCGGCTACTTCCTGAGGAAGATGGGGAATCGTAGGTGTCGGTGAGGTTGCGGCGTTTATGGTCGAGAGCGATAGCGAGTTCGGCGAGAGCAGGAGGAACAGAAGGTTCTTTGGTACGCATTTCATGGAAGATGGAGGATTCGAGCTTGGGGATGCGCTTCAATCTCCAGAGGTCGCCTATGACACGGTCGGCGAGTTCATGGTCGAGGAAAGAAGATGGGTTTAGTTCGGCGAGAAGATTCTTTCGGTAGGACTTGTAGGAACGGTAAGGGTCGCCGGGGATGACATCGGTGCGGGCGGTGAGACCGTGCTTCAAGGCGTTTTGAGAAGAACGGAGTTTGCCCTCAGGAGTGCAGGGACCCGTGGAATGAAGAGAATTTCGACGATTGGCAACGGTACGATTTTGAGAAGTCATGGCAGGTTCCTTTCAGGAAACAAAGAGACAAGAGAAGTTGTTTTGTGAGTAATGGAGCGCGTGCGTAGATGACGGCGGGGTGGATACAGAAGGGAGCGATGAAACCTCTTGCGCCTGCACAACTGCTCCGGCGCCCAGGTTGTCGCCGGACAACGGCGACGCCTCCCCTTTGCAAGTGCAAAGTGGTCGGCTACAAGAACCTGGGCCACGCACTACTACGTTTACACGATTTGCAGAAATACGATTTTCAGAAGACATGGCACTTCCCCTTTCCTGAGGACAATCATTTTTGCCCCCTATTAATTAACGCAGACTTTTGGAGGCATTTTGTAAACTTTCGTTCCGGATTTTTGAAAACTTTCTTCTAACGCGTTGTGGGCAAAGGAGATAAAATGTGAGAATTCTGAGTGGGGTCGCGGGGAATAGAGGGAGATTGTGCATCGGGACGGGGTGTGACGTTGGGAAACGGGTTGAGGTGAAACCCTCTTGCGAGCATTCTCCTTCGAGAAAGCCACGGAAGACAGAGTGCTCGCCCGCACAACAGAGTTGTACTGGCCACCCACCGAACCATCAATCAAGAGATAAGACATGGCACTTCCCCTTTCCTGAGGACAGAAATTGTCCTTCTATCTATTAACGCACGCGAAAATTGGCAAAGCGGACTCTTTTTCTTTAAAGAATCTTGTAAGTGCTTGCAGGATAAGGAGAAAAAATCTTGCATCGCGGAATTTTTGGGTGCAAGAATTTGCCGAAAGTCGGAAATAGGGGGAGTTGCAGAGAAATGGGGTCGGGGATGCAGGGGAGAAGGTTTAGATAGATCCCGCTTGCTCGCAAGCTCGGCCACGCGATAAGAATCGCATGGCCCACCCATAGAGCATTAACGCACAGAGAAGAGGTGGGCATAGCCCACCCTACAAGTGCTTGTGGGATAAGGAGAAAAAATCTTGCATCGCGGAATTTTTCGGTGCAGATTTTGGCCGGAATTCGGAAATGGGAAGAAGACGAACTATTGCGCAAGTGTGCGATTACTGTGGCGGTCAAGCTTGTTCATGAGAATGAACCCGGATAACAAGTTATCCGGGCTACTAACTGGGTGACGGAGCACCCAGGCGACCGACACAAAAGACAAAGTGGTGCGTCAAGACGCACACTACAAAACTGGAGCAAGGTGCTATTTTCTCTTAGATTCATCAATTACGCGACGATAGTTATCTATGTCGAAGACGCAATCTACCCCGAGCTTCTGTTTTTGTTCTTGCAACCAAGAGACATGACGCTCCATAACTTCCAACTTGTTCTTTGTCACATATTCAGAACGCGACAGGAATCCTGTCCAAGTTCCTATAAGTCCAAAAGAATCAGGTTTCTGGGTGACGGGTGATATAGGAAGGTATGAATCATTTCCAGCCTCTATATCACGCATTTTTGTGTCAACGGCATTAAACAACTCATCCTTTTTTGAATTCGGGATTGGGCGATTCAGGTAGTCCCGAATTATGCTGACTGCCCTCGACTGCTTTCGCCAATCCTCTGAGGCCAAGTCTGTCAATGCCAATTTGTGGCCGCGAGGGTCGTTGTATAACCCATATACAAGATACATTACTGCGGTATCTCTTACTTCTACGTTCGGGTGCTGCAACATGGCATCTATCTCTGCGTCAGTTGCCTTCAAGGTTTCCGAGCCTATCGGAAGAGCGACGCCCATTATGTCTTCACGCAAGTCCTCATTCTCGTGAAGTATCGTATCGTAGAAGCGTTTGCGGATGAGCACCCCATATTTCACGAGATACGGCCCTACTGCCTCCATGTGGGGATGGTATTTCCCAGAGCGCTTGAGGAGGCTAACGAGCAATGCGGCTTTGGAGTTATCGTCCAGTGTCTGCAATTTGAGTTGAAGCCACGCTTCCGACAACTCGTTCCAGGTCTGGCCATAGAGTGCCGGGGTATAGAGTGGTTGACCACGTGCAGCTTGCTCGAAGCCTTCGGCTTGGTTAGTCCTAATCAACCACGCGACCTCAATCAGTCTTTCGATGTCCTGAAGGGAGTCTTGCGTAGCGTTTTCGCGCCAGAGTTTAGCAACGTTTATATAATGACGGCCGTCGGAAAGCTGTCCCATATGAAGAAGGGCAAAATGACGGATCATTTCTTGCCGCGCATTTTGTTCTATCACACGCGGGTCGAGCGGCTTCTCCTGACTGCCGTACCGTTCCTCAAAATATGCCTGATAAACTTTCTTATGGTCGTAACGCTGACCTGCTGCCCCGACGCCCTGCGGATTAGTTGTTCCCGCCATTATGGCGAAAACTAGCAATTGAGGCACGTTTTCGCCTTCATTGAGCAACATCTTCTGAAGGTGGCTGCGTATGAGTGCGTTGTACCCGCCATCGAGGTAACTTTGCACCCACTCTATGGGAGGATGGTGTTCTCCAAGGCCCAAGAGGATATTTACGAGCAATTCGCCTTTTTGAGGGTCGTCAAGCTTTTCGAGTTTGAGCCTGAGCCATGCGCTCGATAGGACGCCACAAATTTCCATATAATCACAATCATACTTTTTATCTTTATCGAGGCCTGCGGTGTCACGGTCAAGGCGAAGCCTGTTGTAGCGAAGTAGCCACCCGACCTCAATGAGCCTTTCCAAGTCGGCGAGGGAATCTTGGGTGGCATGTTCAGACCAAAGCTGGGCGACATCCGTGTAGTAGTTCCACCCGGCTGCCTGGCCGGTATGAAGAAGCATGAAATGATGGACGATATCCTCTCTCGCTCTTTGCTCTATCAGACGGGGGTCTGCGGGCTTAGCGTAGGTGCCGTACCGTTCTTCGAAGTATGCTTTGTAGGCTTCCTGTGGGTCGTAGCGCTCGCCGGCACTCAGAACGGTTTGTGCGCTGACCATGACGGTTGCGAAAAGGAGCAAGCCTATCGTTCTGCTGGAGAGTCTGAACATCGGCACCTTCCTTCTTTGTCCTGCCGCCCGGCAAATGGACAAGGCAAACCCGTTACTCTTCTCGTATCGGCAGTATTGTACACAATAGTCTGACGGTCTGAGAGGGTTCTTTATCACGAGCCAAAATTAGCGGCAACCTGCTGCCGCGAGGGTTTGCGTTAGAGATGAAAAGGTGTTACAATCACCGCGGCCCGGTTACGGAAGCCGGGCTTTTTGCTGATAGCAGACAGATGCCAGAGAGAACAGGTTGACGGGAGAGAGAGATGGCCAAGAGGATAGGTTTTGACAGCGAGCGGTACCTCGAAGAGCAGTCCGCCGCGATTTTGGAGCGGGTCGGCAAGTTTGATGGCGCGCTGTATCTCGAATTCGGCGGCAAGCTGATTTACGATTACCATGCGGCGCGAGTGCTTCCGGGCTTCGACCCGAACGTGAAGATGCGGCTTTTGCAGAAGCTCAAGGACAAGGCCGACATAATCCTCTGCATATACGCCGGTGACATAGAGCGGAAGAAAGTCCGCGCCGACTTCGGCATCACGTACGACGCCGACGCGATGAAGCTCATCGACGACATCCGCGAATGGGGCCTCGAAGTCCGAGCGGTGGTGGTAACGCGGTACGACAACCAGCCGTCGGCAAAGCTCTTCAAGACGAAGCTGGAGCGCCGCGGGGTGAAAGTCTACACACACGCCGCGACCAAAGGCTATCCCACCGACGTGGATTTGATAGTGAGCAAGGACGGCTACGGCGCGAACGCGTATATCGAGACACACAACCCGCTCGTGGTGGTGACCGGCCCGGGGCCTGGGAGCGGAAAGTTAGCCACGTGCCTCTCACAACTCTACCACGACTACATGAAAGGGAAGCGGTCGGGGTACGCGAAGTTCGAAACGTTCCCGATATGGAACCTGCCGCTCAAGCACCCGGTGAACGTGGCATACGAATCGGCGACGGCGGACATCCGCGACTATAACGAAATCGACCCGTTCCATCTCGAAGCCTACGGCAAGACCGCCGTAAACTACAACCGCGACGTGGCGGCGTTCCCTCTGCTGAAGAGGATACTCGAGAAGATAACCGGCGCCGAATCTATCTACAAGTCTCCGACGGACATGGGCGTGAACCGCGCGGGATTCGGGATTATCGACGATGAAGCATTGCGCCTCGCCGCCAAGCAGGAAGTGATAAGGCGGTATTTCCGGTACAGTTGCGAGTACGTGGTAGGGCTTGTGGACAAGGAAACGGTCCAGCGCGCCGAACTGATAATGAAGGGGCTGGACATGAAGCCGGAAGACCGTCCGGTAGTTGGGTGAAAAGCAGAAGAAAGGCAACGAGGGCATTTACTGCGGCGCGGCCATCGAACTTCAGGACGGGACGATAATCACCGGCAAGAACTCCCCGCTGATGCACGCCGCGAGCGCGCTGGTGCTGAACGCGATAAAGAGACTGGCCGGAATACCTGACAAGATACACCTGCTCTCGCCTAACCTCACGCAGTCCATCGGGCATTTGAAGACGGACATAATGAAGAAGAAGTCCGTGAGCCTCGACCTCGATGAGACGCTGATTGCACTCAGCATCAGCGCGACGACGAACCCGACGGCGCAGGAAGCGATGGAGAAACTGCGGGAGCTGGCCGGTTGCGAGGCTCACATGACGCACATACCGACGCCGGGAGACGAAGCGGGGTTGAGAAGGCTCGGGGTAAACTTGACGAGCGACGCGGAATTTTCGACGAAGAGTCTCTTTACGAGTTGAAAGGGGGAACGGGTGGAAAGGGTGTTCTGCGGCGCCGCCGCGAGCAACCGGACTGACACCGTGGATTGAGCATGGGCGAGCGGCTGACAAGCACCAAGTATCGCAACCTGACGGAAGGGCACATAGCGTCCGCGATATGGGCGCTGGCCGCGCCGATGCTGGTGGCGAACGGGATACAGACGGCGCTGGGCCTGATAGCGCTGGGCTTCGTAGGGAGAATCAGCGCCGCGGCGGTGGCGGCGACGGGCGTGAGCGTGGGCATCCTGATGTTGCTCGGCACCGTGTTCATGGGGATAGGCACGGCGTCGATGGCGCTGGTGTCGCGTGCGATAGGTGCGAAGGACCAGGAACGGGCGAACCATGCGGCGGCGCAGTCGCTGGTGCTGACGATTGTGTTGTCGGCGGCGCTGAGCTTCTTCGGGTACATATACTCTGCCGACATGCTCCACCTGCTGGGCGTGGCGGAAGACGTGGTGAGACTCGGCACGGGCTACCTGCACGTAGTCTTCAGCGGGGTGTTCTTCATGTTCGGGCTTGCGATGGCGGCGGGAGCGTTGAGAGGCGCCGGGGACGTGATGACGCCGCTGATTATCAACGCGGGCGCGGCGGTCCTGAACGTGGCTCTTCTGCCGGTGCTCGTGTTCGGCGGGTTCGGGGTGCCGGAGATGGGAGTGAACGGCGCGGCGCTGGCGAATATCGTGGCGCAGGGCGCGGGCTTCGCAGTAATGATGATGTGGCTCTTGCAGGGCAAGCTGAGACTGAGCCTGCCGTTGAGAGCATTCAGGCCGGACCTGCCGATGATGGCGAAGCTGCTGTCGATAGGCCTGCCGAACACGATACAGATGAGCCTGCGCGCGTTCATGGTGCTGGTGCTGACGAGGATAGTGTCGCCGTTCGGGACGGCGGCGGTGGCGGCGTTCAACATCGGGAACAACCTGCAGATGCTCGGCTTCATGCCGACATTCGCGATAGCGGAAGCATCGGCGACACTGGTGGGACAGAATCTGGGCGCTCAGAAGCCTGACCGCGCCACACACAGCGCGCTGTTGTGCGCGGGGGTCGCGGTGGTAATCATGGGAGCGGCGTCCGTGATAATGTACGTGTTTGCGACACCGCTGACGAAGGTGTTCAACGCGGATGCAGACGTGGTCGCCGAGGGAACGAAGTTCCTCGAGATATCCGCCTTCGGATATGTTTTTGCGGGGGCGAGCATCGTGTTGAGCCGTGCGATAAGCGGGTCGGGCGACACGGTCCCGCCGATGCTGTTCGCGTTGTTCACGCTATGGGGGATGCAGGTACCGCTGGCGTATTGGCTCTCGCAGACGAAGCTCCAGGTGACCGGCGTATGGTGGGCGGGAGTAGCGGCTTCGGTAGTGCTCGCAACACTTTCCGGAACGTATTTCTCATCCGGCAGATGGAAGAGAACAAAGCTGTGATAAGTGTGAAGGGGGAAAACAGGATGGAAAGATGTTCAGAAAGTGTGGAGAACATCCGCGCGAGCGCGCGGCGGTTGTCGTCCGGATATGAACGGTGCGCGGACATGCGGAGCATCACGGTCGCGGCCGCTTCTTCTACCGGTTGTGGTTGCGCGAATGGTGTATCGCGACCAATTGGTGGCCGGGCTGTTTTCCGTGCCTCGAGGTACCGCCGTACAACACACAAAACGCTGCCGGTTTCTGAACAGTCTTTCGCGCGGAAACAGGCAGGAACCCGCGTCATTGAACAAGGCATGAAAAGGACTTACAAGATTCCTGTAACCCCTTGAAACATTTATCAGATATGGCATTGAAATACGCTTGTAAAATTGGGGTTTTTGAGTACAATTCGCGGGCGGTAGGGAGAGAGTATTAGGAGGAGATAATTAGATTAAGGGAAACAGTCCCCCAAAGACCAATACCGCGGTCTTGGGGATAGTGTTTAGTCCCTGCTAAGACTCTTCCAGAACATCAGGCTGAGCCGGCCGCAAGGCAAACTGGAAAAGCACAATAAGGAGGAAGAATAGATGCGCATTGTCCTGAAGAAGAGCGAGACGACAGATGCAATCCAGGCGGTCGCCGGAATTGTGCCGCAGAGAAGCACCAGGCCAATATTGTACAACCTTCTTATCAAGGCGGAAAAAGAAGGGCGTGTTCAGGTTGGGGCAACGGACCTCGAAGTTGCAATGAAGTGGACGATACCCGGGGACACGGGCGGAGAGACAGGCGCGTTTCTCGTGCCTGCAAGGAAACTTGCGGACATAATGAAAGAAGCGCCTGCGGATGAAGTCACCCTGAAGGTGGAAGGCGAGAAGATAAACGTGACGTCGGGGAAGGCGAAGTTCTCGCTGAACGCGGCGAACGCGGCGGATTACCCGGAGTTGTCGGAGTTCCCCGGCTCGGTGATGACGGTGGATCTGGGGGACCTTGCGGCAATGGTGGAAAAGACGGGCTTTTCGGTGGCCAAAGATGAGATTCGGTATGCGATAAACGGGCTTTACATGACCGCTGAAGGCAAGACGCTCGAGCTGACCGGGACGGACGGGCACAGGCTGGCGAATGCATCGTGCAAGCTCCTGAAGAGCGCGCCCAAAGGGTTCGCCGCGATAACTCCCGCGAAGCTTCTCGAGGAAATTCCGAGGCTGTATGCTCAGTTCACGAAGACAGACAAGGCCGGCGAAGAAGAGGAGAAGCCCGCCAAGACCGACCTGAAGGCAGAGATAGGCGTGAGCGAATCTGACGTTTTCGTGAAGGTCGGAGACGTGGAATTGACCGGCAGACAGCTCGAAGGCACATACCCGAAGTACAGAGAGGTGATTCCGAAGGAAGTCAAAGAGAAAGTGAAGATCGACAAGGAACAGTTCCTTGCGGCGCTGAGAAGAGCGGCGCTTGTGACGACGGAGGAGACGAGGTCGGTGGCGCTGGCGATTTCCAGCGGCACGTTGAAGGTAACAGCCAGAGACCCGGAGGTGGGCGCGGAGGAAGAGGAACTCGAGGTAGAGTACAGCGGTCCGAAAAAGGAGGTAGCTTTCGACCCGCGGTATCTGCGCGACGGCATTTCCCGGCTTACGGAGCCGGTCGTAAATCTTGAGGTGGAAGACAGCGAGCGGGCCGGAGTGGTGCGGGAGCCGGGTTACGTCTACGTGCTGATGCCCATCCGGAGGTAATCCGGTTGGCCCGGTCTCTCAAGGAAATACTGAAACGGCGGGTTCTGAAGGAACTCTCCAAGCGGGCCGTGACGACGGACACCGCAGGGGAAGCGTGGGAAGAAGCGTTGCCGGAACGTTTCCGAGGACATGCCCGAGCGGCGGTTTACAAACGGAGAGTGCTGGAAGTAGTCGTAGATTCGCCGTCGGTGCTGGCCGAGCTTGAAGGTTTTCACCGGCACGAGATAGCAGAGAAGCTGAAAGCGGGTTTTAGTTCGAGAGGCCTCGTGCCGCCGGTGCGAGTGAAATACACCGTGGAGGAGCACGCCTGATGGTGGATGAAGTAAAACAAAATTCTGCGGGATATACGGCGGATTCGATAAAGATACTCGGCGGCATAGACGCTATCCGCAAACGCCCGGCGATGTACATCGGGGACACGAGCGAACGCGGATACCACCACCTTGTTTATGAAGTGGTGGACAACTCTGTTGACGAGGCGATGGCGGGCTATGCGACGCACGTGGACGTGGCGATTCACGCCGATGGGTCCGTGACGGTAACGGACAATGGGCGTGGTATCCCGACGGAGATGCACAAAGAAGCCAAGAAGCCAGCGCTCGAGGTCGTGCTGACGACGCTCCACGCAGGCGGCAAGTTCGACAGGGCCTCGTATGCGATATCCGGCGGTCTGCACGGAGTGGGATTGTCCTGCGTGAACGCGCTGTCACGATGGCTTGAAGTGGAAGTGCGGCGGAACGGGCAGGTGTATAGGCAGAGATTCGAGCGCGGTTGCCCCGCGTCGCAAATGACCGTGGTGGGACAGGCGGATACAACAGGCACGAAGGTCACGTTCAAGCCGGACGAAGACATATTCGAGCAGACGAAGTTCAGGTATGAAACTCTGGCGACGAGACTGCGCGAAGTCGCGTACATCGTCAAGGGGTTGAAGGTCAGCTTATCGGACGAGCGCACGGGGAAGACAGATAGTTATTGTTTCGAGGAGGGGCTTAGGGCGTTCGTCCAGCACTTGAACACGGGTAAGACGGCGATACATGAGGAAGTTATATATATCAACGCGGAGGACGGGAAGCTGAGGCTCGAACTCGCCCTGCAATACAACGACTCGTATAACGAAGCGGTCCTGTCCTTTGTGAACACGATAAACACGAGGGAAGGCGGGACGCACGTATCAGGCTTCCGCTCAGCGCTGACGAGGACGCTGAACGCGTACGCCAAGCGAGAGAACCTCCTAAAGGGCGAGCTTGTCCCGACGGGCGACGACCTCCGGGAAGGCCTGAGCGCGGTCCTAAGCGTATACGTGCCGGACCCGCAGTTCGAGGGTCAGACGAAAACACGGCTGGGGAACCGGGAGGTTGAGAGTTTTGTCGAGAAGACGGTAAACGAGAAGCTGTCGCTGTATCTGGAAGAGAATCCGAGGAGCGCGCACGCGATAGTGACGAAGGCCGTGCAGGCGGCGGTGGCGCGTGAGGCGGCGCGGAAAGCGCGAGAGCTTGCCCGGCGGAAAGACGCGCTCGGAACGAGCGACCTTCCCGGCAAGCTGGCGGACTGCCAGACCCGGAACGTTGAGGAAAGCGAGCTGTTCATCGTTGAGGGCGATTCGGCGGGCGGGTCAGCCAAGCAGGGCCGGGACAGGCGCTTCCAGGCGATATTGCCGCTCCGGGGCAAGATTCTCAACGTCGAGAAAGCGCGCATCGACAAGATGCTGAAGCATGAAGAGATATTGACCCTGATAAGCGCGATAGGGACGGGAATAGGGGAAGAATTCGACCTCGAGAAACTGCGCTATGGCAAGATTATCATCATGACGGATGCCGACGTGGACGGCAGTCACATCCGTACACTTCTGCTGACCTTCTTTTTCAGGCAGATGGGGAAGCTCATCGAGACCGGCCACATGTACATCGCTCAGCCGCCGCTCTACCGAGTGAAGCGCAAGAAGCGTGAACAGTACGTGGTGAGCGACGAAGATATGAAGAAGGTGCTGTTGGACCTGGGCGGTGAAGGCGCCGTTCTGTATGTTCTCCGGGAGGACCTGCATCTTGAGGGGAATCCATTCGAGTACCTGCTGAACGTGTTGTTGCGGCTGGAGGAAATACGCGACGCGCTGGCCCGCCGCGGCATACAACTCGACGACCTGCTCAAGAAATCGCGCGACGGCAAGGTAGCGCGTTTCAGAGTATTCCACGCCGGCAAGGAAGAATTCTTCTTCACAGAAGACGAGCTCTCGAATTTCCTGCGTTTGACCGGCGGTATCATTTCCGCGGACGAAGACGAAAAGGCGGA
>Ga0315288_10007827_pt1 | contig 13542 bp, 13 predicted proteins | sample YL17G11_20_MG_FD_203454 | JGI IMG/M metagenome (GOLD analysis project Ga0315288, IMG submission 203454) | Sediment microbial communities from Yellowstone Lake, YNP, Wyoming, USA - YL17G11_20 | ecosystem: Environmental > Aquatic > Freshwater > Lake > Sediment | place: USA: Wyoming | collected...
CGCTTGCAACCTTGAGATGATCGATCGTGCTGATATCGTCCTGCTTGCAGATGTAATTTTTGGACCTGGAAATTTGAAAAATTTACAGTCGGCTCTTGCAGCAGCTAGAAGAGGTAAAAAAACTGTCATAATTTGCAGCACTGATATAACAAAAAAGGACTTCACCAGGGGGGCGGCTGAGCAGATCTATGAAGAGCTGAAAAAGTCCGGGGCAACGATTTTCGATAACCAGCAAGAGTGCATGAACTATCTTCTCTCTATTGATGTCACGCCAAACTGATGTTGTCTAACGGCTTAACTGCTGATACTATATTGTAAATGAGAGTTAACCGGGTGATCGCAGGGGGTCTTTATCCCTGAGGAAAGTCCGAGCTCCACAGAGCAGAGCGCTGGGTAACACCCAGTTAGGGCGACCTAAAGGAAAGTGCAACAGAAAGCACACCGCCGCTAAGCCATGTCAGGCTGGCAAGGGTGAAAAGGCGAGGTAAGAGCTCACCAGCAGTCCGGTGACGGGCTGGCTCGGCAAACCCCGCTTGGAGCAAGACCAAATAGGAGGGCAATGGGGCTGCTCGTCCCGTCCTCGGGTAGGTCGCTTGAGGTGTATGGTAACATACACCCTAGATGGATGATCACCGCCGCTTTACGGCACAGAACTCGGCTTACAGGTTAACTCTCTTTATTTTTTTCTAAAAAATACTTAAAAAATGCATTTCAAAAGAACAAATTGTAGTATTAAAAACACTCAAATTAAGCTCAAAAGTAGTGTTTTTAATTGGCGCTAGCCTAGTAGTGTTCCGTAGGAAAATCAAGGTTTTTGTAAGATTGGATTATATGTTGGGATATAAGGCTAAAAGCCTGTAAGCATGCTTATCAAAAATTAAAATTTTTGAAATTCAATTTTTTAATGAAAGACTGTTTAGAATCTTCGTTAATTAATAATTAGAAAATCGTTTATCATTACTTGGGGGTAGAAAAAAGATTTTGATATAATGGCTTTTATGAAAGTTCCTGATAAAACTGATTTCTATTTATTGCCTTCATTCCTAAATAATTTATTTAATCAAAGTGTAGAATTACTACCCTCAGTTGATGAATTGTTTGAGTTAGAACTTGCCTATATGGAATTTAACTCACTGCCTAAACAAGATTTACTAGAAAGGCTTGCATATTTTAAATCTATCGATAATGAACCGACAAAGCATTTTTTAATGTATAACCAGCCGATAAATTCACTTATTAATGATCGCTCAGAAAAAACTAAAAATTATTTTGAAAATGGCATTTTTTCAACTGGGTATGCGACCCATGGTCTATTTCCATATCGAGGTAAGTTTCATCCACAATTAATAAAAGCGTTACTTAATATTATTGGTATTAAAGAAAATGAAGTTGTTTTAGATCCGCTATGCGGAAGTGGAACTACAAATATTGAAGCTGCATTGATGGGTATAAATTCTTGTGCGATAGATCTAAGTCCGTTTTGTCAGTTGATGACAAAAATTAAGTATGACAGTTTGACTATTGATGTTAAAGTTTTGAAGGGAATTTCTAAAAAGTCTGAAGAATTATTCAATTTTTTTGCTGCTAGTAACCTACAAAAAAGATTAAGCAACATAGAAGATAAAGAAAAAAGAAAAATTTATAATTTAGCATTGTTAGCATTTCTTGACTCCCTAGGATACTCGCAAAGAGTTGTCTCTTCCACACACAAATATCTATTTTCTATTGTTTTGCGAAGGTATGAAGAAACTGTTCATAATTTTCTTTCATATAATTCAAAATATTTAAAAAATATTGGCAACCTTCAAGTGTTGGGTGGAGTAACTGCAACAATGATGCCTTTAGAAAACAATTCTATAGATGGAGTAATTACTTCACCGCCATACTCATTTGCTATTGATTATATTAAAAATGATGAAGCACAACTAAGTTTTTTAGGAAATAATATTAATGATATCCGTAGTAGAATGATCGGCCTAATAGGAAAAAATAAAGAAGAACGTCTTGAAAATTATTTCAAAGATATGAATAAGGTTTGTGCTGAGATTGCGAGAGTTTTAAAACCCAATAAATATCTTGTAATGATTATTGGTTCAAATACAAACCAAACAGGAGGCATCCGATTAGAACAAACAATAATTGATTCATGTGAAGAATACAAATTACAATTAGTTAAAACTATCTTAAAGCCAATTAAAGGTATACGTAATACAATGAAAAACGAGTATATATTATTTTTTAGAAAAGGATTAAAAATTTAATGAAAACCATTGATGAAAAATATTTAAATGTTATTAAGAACAACACCTTTTACTATTTTGATGAAGAATTTGAAGAAGGATATGAGTCACATATTTTTAGCATAAAAGAAGCGATTTTATATTTAAAGAATGAAGTAGCTTCAAGGGGTTGTAGAAAAGAAGTCTTTGAAGAATTTTTAAAAAATAAGAGGGAATTAGGATTAAAGGCAATTTTAGCAATATCAGGATTTTCGAATGAAAGTTTAAAAAGGCTAATAACCGTTATTAGAATAGTTGACGACAAGGAATTGAATCAACTTGTTTATAAAGAAAAATGGTGTGATAAGGAATGTGAAGATGAGATTGTAGAGTGGGGGACAGAAAAGATTGAAAAACTTTTAAATAGTAACGAATATTTCAGAAAAGGATTAACTAATATTTTTTATGAAGGTTCTACTGTTGAATTTTTTAAGAAAGCTTTGCCAACCTTTGAACTACAGAAATTTAGTCTCGAAAAACTAAATTTTGATATCAATGCTTTAATTGATACCATCGCCCGGTATAAAGAAAAAGGTTCAAGAGCAGCAAAAGGTGGTAATAATCCAGAGAATTTAATAGAAAATATTTTAAAAAATATGAGAATTTCTTTTGAAAAAGGAGATTTAGGTGAATTGATTGATAATGTTCCAGATAAGAAAAGAAAAATGGATTTTATTATTCCAAACAAAAAATCGCCTATGGTAATTCTTGAAAGCTCTTTTTTAGTTACAACAGCTTCTGGACAAGGAGATAAATCTAAGACTGAAATTTCAATTGATACTTTAATAAAAGAGCATTATCCTAAAGCTCATTTTTGGGGATTTGTTGATGGTATTGGCTGGTATGTTAGAAAAAATGATCTTAGGCGAATGGTTGTTGCATATGAAGATGTCTTTACTTTTAATTTAATTGAATTAACACGTTTTGAAAAGCAACTAAAAGAGGTTTTATATAAATGATTGAAAAATACATAAATCAAGTTATTCAGGGTGATTGCTTAGAAATTATTCGTAACATTCCTGATAACACCATAGACATCACATTCGCTGATCCACCATTTAATTTAAAGAAAAAATATAACGGTTATAAAGACAACAAAAAAAATGATGACTATCTTTCATGGTGTAAAAGATGGTTATCGGAAATGGTAAGAGTAACAAAACCGATGGGTTCCATTTTTGTTCATAATATACCAAAGTGGCTTACATTTTTCGCAGCAATTCTTAATGAAATTGCTTATTTTAAACATTGGATTGCTTGGGATGCTCCTAGTGGACCAATGGGAAAGAGCTTGCAACCATCTCATTATGGGATTCTATATTATGCAAAAAATCCTGAAGGAAATAAATTTTACGAAATTCGATACCCACACAAAAGATGTAGAAAATGTGGTTATCTTTTAAAAGATTATGGCGGCAAAAAAGATACTTTACATCCTTTTGGCCCATTAGTATCAGATACATGGACAGATATCCATCGTATTAAACATAACAAATATCGTGATGAACACCCTTGTCAGTTACCCATACACTTATTAGAACGCATAATTTTAATGAGTACAGATGAAAATGATATAGTATTGGATCCATTTGTTGGAACAGGAACTACTGTTATTGCAGCAAAGAGATTAGGAAGAAAATATATTGGCATTGATATTGATGAAAAATATGTAAATATTACTCGAGAGAAATTAGAAAATGAGTTTTTTGAATCAAAAATTGAAAAAATCTGGGTTAGTATTTTCTTAAAAGAACCTGTCACTATTAGAGATAATGATTGGAATGATCTAGCAAAATATTTTTCTTTACCAATAAATTCGAAAGCTATCGATTTTGAAAAAATAAGATTATTGTCATTAAAAACTCCAAAAAAAATCTGCAAAAAACATTTAGAATCAGTTTTATTCAGTTAAAAATTCATATATTTGCAAGTTTATTTAAATATTTTCAGATTTAACTTTATGACAATTGAAAAAATTTTCCTAAAAAATAAAAGAGTAGATTTCTTATGATAAACTCATATAGCTTCGGCAACATAACAATTGACGGTAAAAAATTTACAAAAGACCTTATTATTTTTCCGAATAGTATAAATTCAAGTTGGAGGAGAAAAACAGGCCATTTATTAACTGAAGATGATATAGCTGAAATATTAGATTATAAACCTGAAGTATTAATCATTGGTACCGGTGCTAGTGGACTTATGAAAGTTGATGATAAGCTAAAAGAAAAATTAAAAACACTTGGAACAGAAACTGTAATTAAAAAAACTTCGGAAGCAGAATACTGGAAATAATGTTGTAAATCCAGAAGTATCTGTTACATATACTAATTCGCAAGGCGGAACCGAACAAATATCAAATCTAGAATTAAAAGATAATCCAAATGACATTATGGTTTATAAATTGGAAGATGTAAAAACAATCAAAGCTGCTCTTGTAGCTGAATATAAAGATTTTCCAATAGATGAAGTTATGTATATATCTGCTCAAAACCAAAAAGCCTATGGAAATATTTTGGTCTTTATAGTTATAAATAATACTCTGCAGAAAATGTCTGTAGCTAAAGGTGCTTATGCAATAGCTGAAGCAAGTTACTATTATTATAATGAGTGAAATTAATTATAGTTGATTTATCGACTCTATTAATTCTTTACCTGTCACATGTAAATAAATCTGTGTTGACTCTAAACTTCTATGACCCATTAAATTCATAATATTTACAAGGCTTATATCTTTATTTAATAATCTTGTAGCAAAGGTGTGTCTTAGAGTATGTATTGTATAGCCTTTACCAGATAAACCTGCAATTTTAATATACCTGTTAAATAGATTCTTTAAACTACTGTGATTAATGCGCTCTCCAGTTCTACCAATAAATAAAGCATTGTTTTTTAAAGGTAGTCTTTGGTTTAAATATAAATCTAACAGTTCGATAACCCTATCATGTAGTGGTATTATTCTTTGGCTTTTATTTTTAGATTTTCTTACGATTAAATATTTGTTACCTAAGTTAATATCATTCCAATTAAGATCAGTAAGTTCAGTTCGTCTCAGTCCAGTGTATGAAAACATAGTAAGCATTAGTTTGTCTCTTAGGCTGTATTTTTTAAATCGTGTATCGGTATTATGGTCTGGTGCTTTTAGTAGTTTCTCAAGTTCAATTTCATTTAATACTTTTGGAATTTTGACTTTTTTTCTTGGAGCTCTAATTAAGACAGCAGGATTAGTATTTATATAACCCGAATTATGAAGGAACCTAAAAAAGTGATGAAGTATGTTAATTTTATTTGCAATTGAGCTTGAAGTGTAATTGTAAGTTTGTCTAATATGATTTAAATAATCTCTTAAATGATTCTGGTTAATTTCATTAATATCAGCTACCTGCAGATATTCAAATAACCTTTCTAGATCAGCTTTGTACTTATGAATTGTAGATTCTGCAGCGTCTTTTTCAGTTTGAAGATAATTTAAGAAATGATTGATATATTCATTCATAATAATAATTTTTAATTATTAATTGTGCGAGAGGGTAGTAATATAATGTAGTAGAATCAAGGGTTTTTTCGGTTAAAAATGTGATGTATATTTTAATTCTTTGATGAGGGTATTATGCAAAATAATAATAAGAACAATATATCGCATATTAGAATAAGTAATGATTCTTCTATTAATAATTTGGAAGATTTTGCAAAAAATAATGATATCGATGTCAGTTTACTTAGAGAAACTAAACCTGGAGTATTAGTATTACCAAATAACAAATTATTAGGAAATTTACCGGAAAATAAAAATTATTTTTCTCAAGTTACCAAAAATGTGACTAATGTTTTAAAGAAAGGGGGCTTAAATGTAAAAATTTATGAAGATGGAAGAGAAAAAACTGAGATAATATTAAAATCAGCCGATATATTTTTGCCTACTTTATTTTTCTTTGGTTCTATCCCAATAGGATTAGCTCTGAATATATTAGCTAATTGGATTTATGATAAGTTTATTAAAGATAAAAAAATAATATCTAATTCACTTAAATTTGAGTACCTTGAAGTAAAGGATAACTATAAAGTTATTAAAAATGTAAAAATAGAAGGTCCTGCTAATGTAGTTTATAAAATTCTAAAGGAAGATTCAAATAATTATAATAATAATATAGAAAAACAAATAGATAAAAACGAAAAAGTAAGAAATATAGCACAAAATAATTGTTTGAAAGACTATAGTGATGAACAAGCTGAAAAAGCTATTAAAGAAGCAAAAACCTTATTAATTAAGGCAAAAGATAAGCTAAAAAATAACTTAAAAATTGATGCAGAGAAAATCTACAGAGACAGTTTAGTAAAAATAAGAGAAGCTATACTTTGGAATCCTGAAAACGATAATTACAGAGAGTTTTTACATAAAATAGGAATACAAATTCATGACTTATTCGACTGTAAAATAGAACCTAACCAAGGACAATATTCAATTACTTGCCCAGTAATGTTATCACATTTAAAAGGTGGTTTTAGTATAGGCGGTTATGGAACAACAATATGCTCTATTTGCGGTGATAACATAATGAATTGTGAACATACAAAAGGTGATGCTTATAGCGGAATAGTAGCAAAAAGGCATCATGGGATATGTAATATTTGTGGCAAAAAGGTATGTAAACATCAAGAAGGTAAGGAATATAATAATGTAATGGCATTTGGAATAATAACTAATATGACTCTAGATCATATCTCTTATGTAGAGAATCCTGCTAACCCACTATGTGCTATAGAAATGTATACTTTATCTAAATCTGATATTTTAGGTTTGCTACCTGAAACGGAAAAAGATTTTTTTATTTATGGTGAAACAATAATAAATTGTCATCATTGTAAAATATGTAAAAAATAGCCAACATTATTATAGATTTTTTTAAATTAAAAATTTTTTTTAGAAAAATCAGGGAGTAATGATGGAAAATCAAATTGATTTACAAGGTAAGATGGTTGAAGAAACTTTTAAAATAGCGAAAGATTTTATAGGAAAATTGGTAAATCCTGCACTTGAAGAGGGTGGTGGTCTAATAAAAGATAATATTGCATATTGGAGATTTAAGAATCAAATAAATCTTATTATTAAAGTTAAGAAATTTTTAGAAGAAAAAGGTATTTCACCAAGAAAGGTTTTGCCGAAGACACTAATATCTATTCTTGAGAATGGATCATTAGAGGAAGATAATTATATGCAAAATAAATGGGCTTCACTCTTAGCAAATTCTTCTAATCCTAATTATTCTGAAGAAATCAAACCTAGTTATACTGAAATATTAAAAGAATTATCTTCTATAGAAGTTAAATTATTAGACAAAATGTTTGAAGAGTTTAATAAGAAACCAACTGAAAATGAATATGAAATTGAGTTTAATAAAGATGTAGTGTGTAAAAAATTAAATATTTCTGAAAATGAGTACGATGTTTTAGCAGATAATCTAATTAGATTAAATTTATGCCAACCAGCTCCTTTAAGGGGATTATCCTTAGGTTCTGTATCTACAAATCAACCTGCGATTATTAGGTCAAAAAAAATATCTTATCTTACACCGTTGGGCTATAATTTTATAAAAGCCTGTAGATTTTAATATTTATTGATAGAATAAAAACCTGTTTTTATTTATTCGGATGCTAAATTAATATTCTAAGTATTTCTAGCTTATAACTATATAAGTACTATAAAGAATTAGTTAAAAATTATAAAAAAACATTTTAAATAGTTATGGGTAAAAAATTAAGTAAAAATCTTATTACTATATCTTTATTGAAACTGGAAAATTTCGATTATTCAACTCACGGCTTGATAAATATATGTTAAAAGTAATTCTAAAAAATTAAGATGATAAGAAACGATAGATTATTTGGAAATGCTTACACACTATATCAAAAAACCAAGTCTATAATTAAGCCTGAAGTTACAGATTTCAATTCTTTTAGACCAGTAGTTATAGAATTAGATGAATATAAAGAATTTTTAGAAGAATTAAAAAAAGATCAAAAAATATCAAGTTTTATTAATAAAACAGTTTACCCGATGGGGAAACAGATTTTTGATTATGTAGATATAATATTTGATTTTATAAATGAAATAATTAATAAAAAACTGAATAAAGTAGATTTTAAAAATTTTTATATTCTATTTGAAGATTTCTTTTATTCAGATTACTTTGAAATGATTGATAAGGCGAGGTTATACAATTTCAAACTAGAACAAGAATGCATTCAAATATATAAGAGTCTATGTATTAAGAATACTCCTGATTTTTTGAAAGATATCCATATTATGAATGACCATAATATGGATGTTTTATATCCTTTCCCCTTAAATGAAATATACTTTTCTACAGTTCTAGAAAGAAAATATAAATTAAAAAAAATGATTGTTGGAAATGATAAAGCTATAAAAAGTATTAACTTAGAAAGAGATAAAGAGCTTTTTGCTGAGAATCATATATCAGAGGTAGCATTTAAAAATGTAGTAAAATGTTTAAGAATAATGAGAAAGTCAGGAGTATTTTTAGGAAATGATATATTTTCTTTCTTCGTAAGTTTTTATGAAGACTTTCATAAAATTTCATCTCCAGAACCAAATCTGTTATTTGATGAAATTTTTAATTTTTCCTCTGTAGATTTCGAAAAGCTTCAAGATATTTATAAAAATTTAGAAAAAATTAAAGAGAATAATTTCAATATTGCAGTCGATCATTTTAACAGTGGTATTAGCAATCATAATTTAATTAATAAATTAATAGATTTTATTATTGGATTAGAAGCTTTATTCCTTAAAGATATAAACCAAGAATTACAATATAAACTAGCTATTAGAATTGCATTTTCGCTAAAGGAAAGTAATTCAGAAAGAAAAGAAATTTTTAATTTAGTTTTAAAAAGTTATGGGATAAGAAGCAATATATTACACGGTGGAAAAAACTTAATCCCAACTTCTGAAGATTTAATTAGTCTTGAGGAAATATTGAGAAAGTCAATTAATCTATATTTAAAGGATAAGAATAAATTCAATACAAACACACTTAAATATATAACTTTTATTGAATAATTTAGATTTTTAATAAAAAATATCTTATTGAAAACTTAAATGCATCTTTTAAGTATTTTTAGTCTATAACACTGCTTATCATTTTATAGATAAATAACAATATTTTTTGTTAGAAGAAAGAGGTAATTATGCAAAAAAAATCAGGAAATGATAATAAAATAAAAAAAACTATAAATATATTGACTGGCAAACTTGATATAAAAGTACAATTAAATGAGTCAAAAACAGCAAAAGAATTATTTGAAATATTGCCCATTAGCTCTAATGTTAATAGATGGGGAGATGAAATATACTTTTCAATTCCTTTAAAGGCAGATATTGAAAATGGTATTGAAGAAGTTGATATAGGTACAGTAGCGTTCTGGCCTCCCGGGAGTGCATTATGTATCTTTTTTGGTAAAACTCCTGCAAGCCATGGCGATAAGCCTCAGGCTGCAAGTCCTGTTACAATTATTGGTAATATTATAAACATAGAAATAATAAAGGAATTAAAAGAAATCAGAAATGGAGAAAAAATCTATTGCAAATAAATTTTACCAAGGATCTGAAAGTCTATAATTTTTATCTTATTACAAGTTTAAATACATCTTTTAAGCATTTTTAGTTTATATCTCGGTAATCTACGCAAATAATTAAGCCAAATTTCCTTCGTTTCAAATATAAAATTACAACAATTTCAGAGAGTTTTTCTACGTTAAAACCCGACTATTAAACTCTTTTGTTCTTAAAATTTACTATTTTGATAAAATTAGATGATGAAAATAAATGTTTTTACTCTTTACTTAGACGAAAGCGGAGACAATTTAATATACGAACCCGAAAAATTTGATAAAAATCCTGGAATAGAAACCCATTGTACATTACTTGGAACTATCATACCGCATAACCAAAAAGATGAATTAACAAATGGTTTGAATAAAATAAAGCAGGATATTTTTAAATCAAAGGAGACAGTCCTTCATAATGTTGACATAAGAAATAAAAGAGGAGCTTTTGTTGTATTCCATTATCAACCAGAGCTTTACGAACAATTTAAAACTAAAATGAACTTACTTACCAAAGATATTAAACCTACCATAATTTGTAGTTCCCTTAATAAGAAAAAATGGGTACAGATATATCCTCGTAAACTGTATTTCAAGGATGACCCTTATGAGCAGGCTTTTGTTTACTTGCTTGAGCGATATGCTCATTTTCTCAATGCTCAAAAAGTAGAAAATGTTAAAGGTAATATAATCATTGAAGAAAGAGGCAATGAAAAGACTAAATCAAAATTACAATCAGTGTTACAGTTTACAAGAAATAAAGGGACTCAATATTGTAAACATGGACACTTTACAAAATTATCAAGCAAAATTGAATTTTTTCCAAAGCGCTATAATATTCCTGGCTTACAATTAAGCGATTATTTTGTCTATTGTTTTTATGTAAACCATAAATACCCTATGAGGCAAAATTTACATTATGATTTTTTAGAACAATTTATATATCCTGGTGAATTTGCCACCTATGGATATAAAAAATGGCCAATATAACAAAAAGACCTACGAATGTAGGCCTTTTTGCGTTCCTCATACGAAGAACTTACACTACTAAATAATGTAGACTAATTATAACAGATTTAAAAAACTTTTATATTTCTTTTTGTAAAATAACTTGAGTTAAATCTTTTTTAAAATTCTAATGAATCAGCGTCTGAAATCTTCCTTTTTGACGATCCTGGATAATTTAATACCATTTGTAAAAATGGGAACCTTAATTACCAAAACTAGACATTACTTAACCATCCAGATGATCCAAAAAGAGAAAAATTTGACTATTTAAAATATTTAATTCCATTAACTTATAAATTAGAAATTATATTGATTTATAATATATTAAGAGAAATAGGGTTTAGTTCTCAAAAAATAAAAGAAATATTTTTAACAAGAACTGAATTAAGATATTTCTTCAAAGATATTAAATGGATTTTTTAATAAATAAAATTTTATACAATAATGTTATTAAATGAAGCACTCAATTTAAGTTTTCATCAACCTGAAGTAGATTTTTTAATTCCTAATGTTGATGAAGATTTAAGAATCTATGTAGATCCTTTTCTTTTTTATAAAAGCGAAAATCCAGAATTTCTAGCAGTTCATGCTACTATCAGAAAATATTTTGATATAGCAATAAGCCAAATTAAAAATGGAAAAGAAGAAATTGCAAAAAGGATGATGGTCTTTCCTGAAGTTAAAGAAACCATGCTTGGGCTAAGTAAAAATTCCCACAAAGGTCGTGGTTTAGGTCATATAAGAGGGGAGATAATTTATAAAGAAATAGTCTCAAATAAAGATATTCTTAAGTACGGAATCAGTCATTTAGCTGAAATGCAGGTTTTAATCTATGGTGTGGAATTTGATTTAGTAAGTGATATGTGTACCAATATTGCAAAACATTTTTTTGTAGACTATACACAAAGACAATGCTTACTTCATGATATAAAAATGGAAAAAGGAATATGTTTGACACATGTTTTTGATTGGCAAGAGCTTGATTGGGATGACATACATACTGATTTACCATTAAATCCACATAACGAACAGCCAATGTTGTTTGTTCCCAAAGTTGTTATTAGAAGATTTTCTGAAATAAACTATAAAGATTTCTGGACAACAATTTATAGATATATTCTAAGAGATATTGAAATAAGTAGGTCGATACAATCTATTGGGAGAAAACCAAAAATAACATGGAAAGAAATAGACAAAAAGTATAATTTTTCTAAAAAGAAGGTTGTTGAAGTATTACATGAAGATTATCAATTATTAGGAAAATATATTAGAAAAAAAGAATCCATTAGGTTAGAAAACCTAAAAAAAATTAATTTATTAGATATAGAAGGTACTGATAAAAAGGCAACTCCAATAGAAAATCTTATTTCAGGATTAAAAGAATTAAAAGTAGGTAAAGCGGATTGTAGGAAATATGAAAGTATAATGGTTAAGATTCTAACAAGACTTTTTTCTCCAATGTTAAGTGATCCACATAGAAATGTTCAGACAGTTGACGGAAGAGAGGTTATTGATATAACTTTTTATAATTCTGCAAACCATAGTTTTTGGTTTGATATAAAAAATAAATATGGAAATGTAATTATAGTTTTTGAATTAAAAAACATGACTGATTTAGGTAATGAAGAATATTTTCAAATTTCAGCACGACTCAATGAAAAAAATGGAAAATTTGGGATTTTAATTTCAAGAGATAAAGATAACCTGGATATTCAGAGAGCGTATAGAAGATATAATAATGAGGGAAAAGTAATCTTAAATTTAACAGATGATGATATTATTAATATGCTTACAAGTATAAAAGATGGGATATCTCCAATAATATATTTAACAAAAATTTATAGAAAATTTATTGAGGAGGCTTGATGTCAATAAAAATCACAAAAGAGGTTTATGATGCTCACAGAAATATTGCAACTCAAATAAATACGCTCTATATTGAAATAGAAAAATTAGCTAAAAAGAAAGCAACTGAATTTATAACATCTTTGATATCAAGAAAAATTAATCATGTTATTAAAAAAACTAAAGAACTAATTAAAAATGATGAATTTTTAGACGCTATTGAAACTATTCCAGATTCTGATATTGGAACAAGATATGATGAAGCTCTTATAGTTTTAGGGGAACTTAAAAGTGCAATGAATAAACAATGGGAAAGTGAAGAATGGAGAGTTCCAAAACGAGATTATGGTCAGTATCAGAATGAAATAATAGGTTAATGCTAGAACAATATTTTGATTAAAAGTATTATTACAAACCTAAATACATCTTTTATGTATTTTTAGTCTATAACTCGGCTTACAGGTTAACTCTCTTTTTGTTAAGGAGATATTCATGCAAGGATTAGAAGATAAGATCAGATCCGGGGTGACTATTCTGGATGGAGCCACGGGAACCATGCTTTCACGCTACCTATCGCCGGGTGAACTTCCTGAGATGCTTCTACTCAGAGATCCATCTAAGGTAAGAGAACTGCACAGGGCGTATCTGGATGCAGGTTCCGAGATCATCGAGACCGACAGCATAGGTTCCAATGCGGTCAGGCTTGATGTAGAAATAGGGGACCATCTGGTAAAAAGGCTGAACCTGAAGGCAGCCGAGGTGGCAATCGAGGCAGCAGATGGTAAGG
>Ga0315288_10007828_pt1 | contig 13539 bp, 13 predicted proteins | sample YL17G11_20_MG_FD_203454 | JGI IMG/M metagenome (GOLD analysis project Ga0315288, IMG submission 203454) | Sediment microbial communities from Yellowstone Lake, YNP, Wyoming, USA - YL17G11_20 | ecosystem: Environmental > Aquatic > Freshwater > Lake > Sediment | place: USA: Wyoming | collected...
CGTTTCCAACACGCCATAGCCCAGAGTCCACGTCAATCACGGGAAGGAAAAAGCCGGTTGCGCTTGAAAAGTGGGAACAAGGAGCAAAACGTGAATGAAAGACCTACTCCTTCGCTTTCTTTTCTTCTCTCTCAAGTTTTCCACAGCATATCAAGTCGCAAGTTCCACACCTGCACTCCTCATCAAATATCACAACCTGACCGCATTTGTTGCATTCGATTTTCGCATTCTTTCTGGCTAACCGCAATCGCTTCCGACGTCTCTATCAAACGAAAAGGGCTACCCGTTGGACACCGTGAGACTATTCAGAAAAAGTTCTGGAGCCCAGAACCTGACACTTGACCAGTAACATTTCACGTGCATGAACTCCAGACACTTTGAGTTTCAAAGGAGCAAACTTAAATTCCTGCATTTTGCACCACATAGCAATTATGAACGCAAAGACCGTGATAGGCTCGATTGCTGTTGCTGTTCTGTTGTTCTTCGGGATAATATTCGCTTGGTCCTCCTCTTACCCTGCACTAAGTGACGAAGTGAGAAACACGAGACTGGTAGTTGCGGGCATGCTTTTCATCGTTGCGTTCGGCATCGCCTATTACATTCCGCGGTCGCCGAAAACCATGGTCCAGAAACTCGAAGTGTCCGGCGACATGAGAGCAGTCGCTATCAAATGCCCACACTGCTCCGGATCAATCGATGCAGGCGCCATCAAAATCGTTCAAGGAGTCCCCTACGCAACATGTCCATACTGCGGGCACACCTTCGAAGTGACTGAGGAACCGAAATGGTGACGAGGCGTTCATCAGTCGCAGTCCTGACAGTCACGCTTGTTCTCGTTCTAGCGGCCAACGCCGAATGTTGGACAGGGTCTTACTCTATCCAAGAAGAGAACGTCAAAGTGTGGATAAACCCAAACGGTTCCATAGATCTCTTCTACAACATCACCCTTTGGCTTGCTCCTGCAAGTGACAACATAAGCTTCATCGAGGTCGGCCAGCCCAAAGGCGACTTCACCGTAGGCGAGGCCGTGGACCAGTACGAAAACAGCCTGACAGCTTCAGACCAGAGTTCTGAAAGCGACTACAAGGTCCGCGTGTACCTTTCATCACCCTTGACTGCGGGAAACACGATTTGGCTAACCCTTGCTACAAACGTGGGACACATGGTCTTCACGGATGACCAGAACCCTGGCAACGTGGGGATCCAATTCACACCCTCATGGTGGCCCCAAGCTCCAGTGTACGCTCTGCGCGTTTTGATTGTGCTTCCTCCAGGAGTCAACTCCACTATTCTCAAAACGTCGGTAGACTGGGACAACTTTCTGTCCGCCTCTGAAACGCGGTGGGCGGCTTACTGGCAGCGGGAAGACCTTCAACCGGACCAGAGATACACCTTCGGAGTTTCCTTCCCTAAGGAGTTCGTCCAGAATTATGAGACTGGTCCGTCGGGTCTGGACGTTTTTCTTCAGCAGTACGTTCCAGCGTTGCTCGTCGTGGGGTTTTTCATCATGATCATTATTCTCATAGCGTTTGCAGTGAGGAAGAGTAAGTACTTGATGCCGTCGGTTAGCATGGAGACGCTCGGCGCAAGACGCGGTTTGACGGCTGTGGAAGCTTCGTACCTTGTCGACCTGAAGCCGCCTAGGATAGTGACGGAAATCCTGTATAGCTTGTTGCAGAAGAGAGCAGTATGGGTGGAATCAGCGAACCCCTCAGTCAAGCTGAAGCTTATGGCCGGGTTTGAGAACAAGACGGGAACGGCGGAGACGCATCTTCGGTATTATGAGATCGATTTTTTGGAGGCATTGAAAGAGGATGGCACGTTGGATGAGGAGAAGCTGGCTCACACGGTGATGTATCTGCGGGATACTGTGGAGGAGAAGCTGCGAGGCTACTGCCGACGCGACACGGTGAATTATTACAGAACTGTTGCGACAAAAGCGTGGGCTCAGGTTGAGCAGGCTGGCACGCCTGAGTTGGCTTCCAAGACTTATGATGAACAGTTGCTGTGGCTTTTCCTCGACCCTGATGTCGGGGCGCGCACGGAGACGGCGTTCCGAGGCCGTGAATTCGAGCCCAGCCCGCTTTGGCTGTGGTACTGGTACGGGTACAGTCATTACATGCCGCATCCGACTTACACTCCCAGCGTGAACGTGCCAGGTCAGACGGGGAAACCGCCCGCGATTCCAGGCGCGGACTTTGCCAACAACATCGCCACGGCAGTCGAAAACACTTCGAACAGCATAGTGCTGAACCTTGAAAGGTTCGCTAACGCTATTGTTCCGTCGCCGCCTAAAGCTTCAAGCCAGCCTGCGCATCACAATGCAGGATGCGTGTGCGCGTGTGCCGCTTGTGCTTGTGCATGTGTCTGCGTGTCATGTGCTTGTGCATGTGCCGGGGGAGGAGCAGGCTAGAAACAGAAGGGAGGAGAAGATGCTGTGAGTTTTTTCCGTAAAGTTTTCCGTCCGCCGAGGATTCCTGAGGGTCGATACACGTACCGTGGACGAGACAGGCTTGCGGGTTTGTCACTTCAGTTGCGCGTTGAGCCGGATGGAGACGGAGTCCTAGTGATAAATGCTGACCGTGTTCTTTTTCTGAACGAGACGGCTACGGCTTATGCTTACTATTTTGTGCAGGGATTGAGCTCAGAGCTTGTGCAGAAGCGAATCCGTCGGATGTACAGGGTTGACGCCTTAACAGCCAGGGAGGATTACGAGAAGCTTGTGTACACGGTGAGTACGTTGGCGAGCACGGAGAAAGTGTGTCCCGTCTCGTTTTTGGACGTGAAGGCGGTGGAGCCCTTTTCGCATGCGTATTCTGCTCCGTTGCGTATGGACCTTGCGGTTACTTTCAGGTGTCAGAACAACTGTGTGCACTGCTACGCTGGTGGGCCTCATGAGACTGGGGAGCTGAGTACTGAGCAGTGGAAGCGGGTGGTCGACCGTGTTCATGAGGTCGGCGTGTTCATCGTTACGTTCACGGGCGGCGAGCCCACGTTGCGGGAAGACTTGCCTGAGCTGCTGTTGTATGCGCAGAATAAGGGGGTAGTCACAGGTTTGGTTACGAACGGGAGAAGGCTAAGGGGCAAGGGATACGTGGACGTGCTTGAGAAGTGTGGTCTTGACTTTGTTCAAGTCACTCTTGAGTCGCACTGGGCGAAGGTCCATGATCTTATGACGGGTTCTAGGGGAAGCTGGAAGGAGACGGTTGAGGGCATCAGGAACGCGGTTCAGAGCCGCATTTACACTACGACGAATAGCACGCTCAGTAGGCATAACGGGCCGGATTTTCTGGACACGGTGGACTTTATCAAAGGCTTGGGTGTTTCTGCTTTCGGCTGTAACAGTCTGATCTACTCGGGAAAAGCCAGACGGGTGAGCGAAGATTTTGCCTTGTCGATCGAAGCGTTGAATGAGCTTTTGCCCCGAATCCGGGACAGGGCTCAGGAGTTGGGTCTGAAGTTTTTGTGGTACACGCCGACTCAGTATTGCCGTTTCGACCCTGTCAAGTTGGGTCTCGGCGTCAAGTCCTGTACGGCGGCTAACCTTGGAATGTGTGTGGGGCCGAATGGGGATGTGTACCCGTGTCAGAGCTATTTTGAGAGTTTGGGCAATATTCTTGTGGATGATTGGCAGAGGATATGGAACGGTAAGCTTGCGTTGAGCATAAGAAGCAGGGAGTATGTTGAGGCCAAGTGTAGGGGGTGTGCACAGTTGCAGGTGTGCGGGGGTGGTTGTCCGCTTGAACTGCTGAAGGGAAAGTACGTTTGTGCCGCGTCATAGCGGCAGTTTCCTTTTTTTCAGTGTCTTCGACTTTTTGGTTGAGCGTGCTAGTCGCAGTTTTTGGGTGTGGTTCAGTTTTTTTATTCTTTTTTCTCTTTTCATGGCTTCGGGTCTTGTGCCGTATTCTTCTACGTGGACGAGTTTCTTTGGCTTGTGCATTCTGGTGTAGCGTGCGCCTTTGCCCTTTGCGTGCAGCTTGAGTCGTGTGTTCAGGTTTTTAGTGTAGCCTGTGTAGAGACTGTTTCCTTCGCACAGGATGATGTAGACGTAGTAGGGCACTGCAGGGTTTGCTCCTCTGTCAAGACGAGTGTTCTTGTTTGGTTTTGGATATATGCGTTAAAGGGGTGACAAAAATTTATATAGAAAAAATCAGTGATAGTTGGAACTTGTCTGGTCTTTCAGAGCGTGATTGCTGTGGTGAAGTTGAACAAGGTTGATGAGCTTGTGGTTTCAGCCTTAGAAGGTTCGGAGAAGGGACTTACGCTTAATGAGATAGCGGAGAAGACGGGGCAGACGGAGAAGAAAGTCTTCAAGGTTCTGCGTAAACTGTTTCAGAACGAGTTGATCGAGAGCGAGGGCCATCAGTACCGGCTTGCCAAAGCCTGAACTATGGTTTTGAATGTAGTTGTGTTCTAGAACATTGTTATATGAAAGCTTATTTTCTTGCTCTGCCGAGTGTACTGTGAGGATGAGGGAGAACTGGGTTGAAGCTCCACACGATCTGCGTAGTCATAGTTCTGTTTGTTCTTGTTGTTAGTGCGTCACGTGTTTCTGCGTCTTTGACGCCTTCGACTTTGAATGCGACGTTAAAGCCTGGAGAGTCTGTGTCTGAGATGAAGACGGTTTTTCTGCTTGCGGGAAGACCGAAGGTTGACGTTGTCTTTTCTTTTGACCTTTCACAGAGTATGACTGGCTATTTTGCGGCGGCGAAGTCTCTTGCTTTGAGTATTATGGCCGGGTTGGATTCTTCCACTGTTGACGCTGCTTTCGGGGTTGTGTCGCATATGGATTATCCTCACACGTATTCTTCATTTGGGTATTGGGCGACGTATGGGGTTGCAGCGTTTGGGGATTATGCGTACAAGTTGGACCAGCCTTTGACGGAGAATCGTTCTTTGGTGCAGCTTGCTGTGAAGGGTCTTAAGTTGGGGTGTGGGAGTGTGGATGACCCTGAGGATTATGAGCGGGTCATGTTTGAGAGTTACTCGGATTCTGGCGTTGGCTGGAGGGAATGTGCAAAGCGGTTTTTGGTTATGTTAAGTGACAGTATTCCGCATGATGGTAATTTGAATGAGGGAATGGTTGGGAAGTTTGTCAACTGGTCGACTGGGGGAGACCCGGGCCGGGATGAGGTGATGTTCACGGGTGATGATGTGGATTTGCAGGGGGCGCTTGCGGGAATGGCGGCGAACCGTGTTGTTCTTCTTCCTGTTCGGTATGGTTGGATGGTGCCGAGTTCGAGTCCGTATTGGCAGCGCTGGGCTGGGTTGACTGGCGGTGCGGTGTATACGGTGTCGAACGCGAGCAGTGTTGTTTTGGACATTCTGTCGTCCCTTCATGGCGTGCCCCTTCATGTGAACAAGTTGACGCTCAAGGTGCAGTCGGGTTATGAATCATGGTTGACTCAGGTTAGCCCGGCGGAGTACACGGATATTGATGTTCCAGCGGAGGGTGTGAACAGGACTTTCAGCATCAAGCTTACTGTTCCAGGCGGCACGATGGGTAAACAGTACAAGTTCAAGATTGTGGCCTGTGCAGACGGGGCGTGCGTTGGGGAGCAGCAGGTGACTATTACGGTTGTCAAGTTTGTGGTTCCGGAGTTTTGGATGGGGCCCGTGTTGGGTTTGACTGGATGTTTCGCCGCGTTTGGGGTTCATCGGCTGGTCAGGCGGAGGAAGAGTTAACAGTTTCTTTGTTGGCGCGCACTCTTCGCGGGAACGCTTGATGGTTGTCTGGTTTCTGCAGCGTGTTTTTTTAGGGGAAGGTATTTTTATTTCTGTATGTTAATTGTTGCGCTGTGTAGGGGCTGTCGGCTAGTTTGGTCTAGGCTTGTAGCCTCGGGCGCTATAGACCCCGGTTCAAATCCGGGCAGCCCCACCACACTTTGGGTTCGGAGAATTCTCAGAGGACGGTCTTGTCATAACATTGGAGTAAGCGAGTTTAGCACCTTCGTCGTCAACCTCTTTAGTTGGTAATGTCATTGTCTATCGCGCATGACTAATGTACGCGTGAAGCGAGATCCGATGGATCATGCAGGTTCGGTTCCGACAGATTTCACTTTCAGGCACAGAGCAGTTTCCGTTGACCATCTGAAAGAGTTGCAAGCGGATATCGATAGACCGGAAGATGAGGGAAAGATCAGAGCCGCAACAAAGTTTTTAGGAGTTACATTAACAACAAGCAGTTCCGGTTTCCTGAAGATTTCCCCAATGTCAAGTCCCTAATAATCATAGCAGTTTTCATGAAGCCAATGCTGGTGAACTTTCGTTTGGGAGGAAGAAAGCATGAGATCGTGTTGCCCCCTGCCTATTACGAAGACGGACTGACGGTGGAGATGCTGCGTGACTATATCTTGAAAGAAGTGGTGAATGAGCCTGGACACAGAATTGAGAGAGCGAAAGTCCTTCTGAAGCTGCTGGCCGTCAGAAGTGGACTAGGCAAGTATGGCAGGAACAATCTCTGTTACGTAGAAGGAATGGGAAGCATGCTCGCTCTATACGCTTTCTTCACCGACTACCCGTGCGAGGAAAGTTGGACCGAAGTCAACATGATGGAAAACTGCAAGAACTGCAGACTTTGTATCAACAGTTGCCCAAACAAATGCGTATCCGAACAGAATTTCGTGATTGACGTAAGCAAATGCCTTAGCCTGTTCAATGAAATCAAGGGCGAGTTTCCAGAATGGATTCGACCAGACGCGCACAACGCCCTGATGGGCTGCTTTCGATGCCAATCGTGCTGTCCAGCCAACCGCGAAGTCATCAAACTGGCCGGAAGATTCGAGGACGTCACGGAAGAAGAGACCAATAGAATACTGGATGGGACTCCAGACAAAGAATTGTTTGATTCCTTGTCCAGAAAACTCGAAGGCTTTTGTCCCGCCCAGTCAGAGGAATATTTTCCTGTTTTTACGAGGAATTTGAGAGTCCTCTTAAGACCAGACGTCAACCGCGCACGCTAACATATGAGACGAAACACATTTTTCATGTTACTCAGCAAAAAAGTGCCCTATTGGGTGCGGGGGCTGGAAGGGTTGTGAGTGAGTCCGGATTTTTGATGGGGCTGAACGTCGGACCCGTGTTTTTTGAGGGAACGATGGCTGCTGCTGGAGCCGATTGTCCTTGTACTGTTCGGAGGAGAGAGTTGTACTGAATTTTAGCGCGGGTAGCGGGAAGGTGGGGATGTGCGGGAATCTTCTGTGCATTGACAACGTGAGGTTTTGGTAAAGAGTATTTAAGCATCTTTCGCATTGTAAGAAGTGGTGTTTTATGCCGAAGACTGAGGCCGTAATAAAGATTCAAAACGTTGTTGCTTCTGCCACCTTGAACCAGAAGGTTGACTTGAACGCTATTGTGAAGAGTTATCCAGGGGTTGAGTATCGGCCGGAACAGTTTCCAGGATTGGTGTTTAGGCTTAAGAAACCGAAGACGGCTACGCTGATTTTTAGTTCTGGTAAGATGGTGTGCACAGGAGCGAAATCGGAGAAGGAATCTCGCAGGGCTGTTATGACGGTTGTTAAAGAGTTGAAAAAGGGCGGAATAATCATCATTAACAAACCCGAGTTGAAGATTCAAAACATTGTTGCCTCAGTGAGCTTAGGCGGAAGGGTAGATTTGGAGTTGGCAGTGGGCGCGCTTGTAAAGACCATGTATGAGCCGGAGCAGTTTCCAGGATTGATCTACAGGATGGATGAGCCTAAGGTGGTTATTCTGATATTCGCAAGCGGGAACCTTGTTTGTACCGGAGCGAAGAAGGAACAGGACGTTTTTGACGCGGTGCATAAGCTTCACGGAAGCTTGGAGGAACAGAACCTCATATTCTACGAATGAAGCTTCACGGTTTATTGCCCATCGCCTTCGTTTGCATGTTCCTCCCCGTGGCAGAGTAGAACGTATTCGCAGTCGAAAACGATGGAAAGTGTTTTATCTACTATCATGATAACCCATGGTTGTCAAGATGTATTGGAGGAGATTAAATGGGAAAATGTAAAAAATGTGGAACAGTTGTTTCATCGCCTAAGAAGAAGTGGACAATGGCCGGGCGCCCATCTAAAGCTGGAAAGAGAACTCAGTTGGAAATCGGCCTTTTCGACTGTCCAAAATGTAAGAAGTCCTTTCGAGAAGTGCTAAGCAAGAAACTGGTTTAGGCGGCATCGAATAGGCCCAGAAAAGGGCAAAAATAGTCGCAAGCGTGCATGAGGCGCAAAGTCTATGTGCTCCCCCTCATTCCCCCATTTTTCAGTCATTTGAAATTTTTTCAGAAGTTTCGGTTCATCTGTTTTTTTGAAGCCCTTTTTTCAATCTGTGAAATGAAAGAGAATTGGAGGGTTCAATGTGTTTCGTACTGACATGGCCCAGCAGGGTCGTTTTGTGTTTCGCATGTGAACGTTCAGGTCTACTGGACTTGTTGAAACCTAAAGTAGGTAGGGATGGAATAAAAAAACGTGGTGTGGCTTAATGGTTCAGTTGAGGCGTGTGTTTCGGGAGGGGTTGCCGCTATTTTGTCATCGTTATTTCCATTGTTGAGACCATGCGTGATCTGCTTTCGCCTTCTCTTGGCGGCATTTCCTCTGTTCCGATTGCGACTGTGCCTATTTTCAGGTCTTTTAGGAAGCGTCGTGTGATTATTTGGGACACGTCAACAGCTGTGGTGATTGCTTGTCCGCGTGCTTTCAATATTACTTCTTTAGAGTTTCCTGACGACATTTTTGTGAGAACTGCTAGAACATAGTCCATTGGTGGTTTGTTTCCGATGAACACTATTCCTGATTTTTCAGCCATTTTTTGTCACTTCTTTGGTCATTGGTTGTAACGTTGCTGTGTTCTTTGTGTTCTTCAACGACAGAACGGTACGGTTCCATAAATACGTGAACTTCCTAATAAATGAATTGATTGACGGAACGTTCTGAGGATGTTATTCGCGTGGGCCCTTATCTTCGCGCGCTAGGACGTTGCTGTATCCAGATCTTAATCGGTTTTGTTTGGTCAGAACATCAATTTGTTTTCCCGTCAAAAGCATCCAAGTACATACGGAGAAAAAGCTAACACATAATGAAATCCGTTTTTGTCCGAATTCAGCAGCAGTCTGGCGTGTCATACGTTGTTTTTTGTTTCTGTCTGTTTCAAATATGGTATGGTGCGGAGTCAATGCAATGTGCAAGAAGTTGTTGTGCTGGGGGCTATTAGCAATAGCATCTAATCAAAGCTGAACTTGGCATTTTTGGTGGGGGTTTGAGTGTGTTGTTTGGCTTCTGTGGTTTTTGGTGTGTGTGGCTTTGTTTTTGGGGTGGTGTTTGCGAAATCATTAAGAATCTGAGTTGCTAATGTGGTGGTGGATGTTTATGGTGAAGAGTGGCAGGTACTTGTTTACTTCGGAGTCGGTGGCTGAGGGTCATCCGGATAAGGTTGCGGATCAGGTTTCGGATGCTGTGTTGGATGCTATTCTGTGCAAGGATCCTCGGGCGAGGGTTGATTGTGAGACGTTGGTGATGCAGGGTAACGTGGTTGTTACGGGTCAGATTACGACGGTTTGTTATGTGGATATTCCTCATGTTGTCAGGGGTACGTTGCGGGAGATTGGGTTTGACAATGCTAAGGATGGGATGGACTGGGAGACTTGTGGGGTTTTGGTTTCGGTTACGGAGCAGTCGCCGGACATTGCATTGGGTGTGGATGAGTCGGAGGGTCATGAGCAGGGTGCAGGGGACCAGGGCATGGTGTTTGGTTACGCTTTGAATGAGACGGCGGAGTTGATGCCTTTGCCCATTATGCTTGCGCATAAGCTTGTGCGGAGGCTTAGTGAATGCAGGAAGAAGGGTGTTTTATCATATTTGCGGCCTGATGGTAAGTCGCAGGTCACGGTTGAGTATGTTGACGGCAAGCCGAAGCGTGTGGATTCTGTGGTTATCGCTGCGCAGCATGTTGACGGTGTTGATCGGGAGCAGATGCGAAAAGATATTGTTGACAAGGTCATTCGGCACGTTGTGCCTGCTGGCATGTTGGATGCTGATACAAAGTTTTTTGTGAATGAGACGGGCCGGTTTGTGGTCGGGGGGACTTTGGCGGATTCGGGTTTGACGGGCCGGAAAATTATTGTTGACACGTATGGCGGTTTTGGCAGTCATGGTGGCGGCTGTTTCAGCGGGAAGGACCCGTCGAAGGTTGATCGTTCAGGCTGTTACATGGCCAGGTATGTGGCGAAGAATGTGGTTGCTGCTGGCTTGGCGGACAAGTGTGAAGTGCAAATAGCCTACGCGATCGGTGTGGCCAAACCTGTGTCTGTCATGGTGAACACGTTCGGAACCGGCAGGGTCAGTGACGAACGGATTCTAGACTTGGTGGGTAAGCATTTTGATTTGAGGCCCAAAGCGATCATTGACCGTTTGAAGTTGTTAAGGCCGATTTACAGAAAAACAGCTGTGTTCGGACATTTTGGCCGTGAGGACGCGGAATTCACGTGGGAACAGACAGATGAGGCTGAAAGGCTTCGGAGAGAAGCGGGTCTCTGACTGTGCTGGCCCCATGTCAGTTTTGATACGCGCACTGGTTTTCCGGGTCTTAGCCTCGCAAAGTTGATGCTCCAGTCGTTTTTCAGTGTGCAGTCGACCTTTTTGTAGTGCGTTTTGTGTCGTGCACATTCAGCGGGGGTCTGTCTGTCACTTTTTTGGTGATGAAGATCAGGTTTGACTGATCAGTTCAGTCAAAGCAGCTTATCGTTTGAAACAAGCAGAAACTCAAAGACTTTGGAAAAATGGAGTTTTGTTCTATAAGATACCCTCCATAAACTATAACTATCGATAAAGAATCATGATGTTTCCAAGGAGAAGGGCAAGGATGAGGAAGATTCACGCTGTAACTATACTTCTAATTCTAGTAATGCAGTTGGCAATGGCACACATGACTCTGGCAACGCATTCAGCAACGATATCGTGGGTGAAGACGCAGAAAGACGACCCGTCCTACCTGCTTATGCCTGGGGGACCAGACGAATACTTCTGGAATGGCATCACACCAAAATGGATCAGGTTCACGGTGAGAAACAACGGTCCTGACGCCATGAAAGAGATCAAACTTGTGTTCCAGAAGTTCCCTGACGGAAACGTGATGTTCAACTTCAGCCAGACGAGCCAAAGCAAGGTAGGATGGTATGTAACGCCAGACGAGTTCGGTCCCAATAAGCGTCCAACAGTCCTGTACTTCAGAACGGACAGCCAATACATACAGACAGGTGAAACAGTGACTTTCGGCCTGTTCATGACCGGAGGGCCCGAGGAATGCCGACACAACATAGACGTTTGGACAGTTGACGCAGGTAGTACACCATCAACAAACTTTTATGAACTTTGGATACTAATAGACAAACACTCTCCTTTGTTCGCCGATCAAGTGACGCCGCCGTCCGGATCAGTATTCGATGGAAACCGGAATCCGACCGTGGAAGTCACTGCCAGCGCAACTGACATATGGCCCCCACCGAACACTGCGCCGCATATTTCAAACATAAAGAATATGACCGTACGCATCGACTATAGGGTGAATTCAGAAACTCCACTGCCTAATGGACCACCGAATCCGCCGAAACCTCAACCTTACTTTGTGACTATGAAATGGGATCCATCTAGAAGGATCTATTATATCGTCTTAGACTCAGACCATGGCTTGATAGATGAAGCTTGGCACGACTGCACTGCAATTTTCTATGACTACGCTGAGAACGGGCCCGTTACTAACATCAACTTCACATATTTCTTCTGGTTCCTTCCACATGACCTGGTTAAGGCAAAGACGATTGATCCATGCTTCTTATACTGGAAGATGGTTGGCGGAAAGAACGGCATTGGACACGTTGGAGGAAACGCAATCGTCGAACGCGACTCAGGCTTCAGACCAAGTATTGTAGTAGATGCCCGATTCGATTCAACGCCAATAAGCCCCCCTAGCGGTGTGTTAACGGACAATTGGGGACGCTTCATGTTGAATTTTAAAGTTCCCCTGCTTCCATTTGGGAGACATACAATAGTGCTGACTCCACGACTTTATCCGCAAGAGGCAAATCAAACATACTTTTACATTATCCCATGGACGGAAGTCGTTGGTGACCGTTCAGGAAATGTCGGCGCTCAAATAACAGTCATGGGAACTGGATTCGATGCAAACGCACTTGTAGATGTTATCTACCGCGACGTGAGCAGAGGGCTACCGCCCTATACCGATCCAACAACAGAATGGTCTGATTTTGCGACCAGCTATACATGGTCTCCACACCTCGAAAACCTGACGGTTTCGCCCCGGCTATTCAGCACAAACAGTAGCGGTGCGTTCACTTTGACGTTCAATATTCCAGAGAGCTATGGAGGATGGCACCCCGTGTTCGCTCAAGAAGTACTAAACGGTCGCAGAAGCGGATGGATGGATGATCCACACACTGATCCAGCTAGTATCTTCCCTGAAGCAGCGTTCGTGAAGGTACTGACGAAAACGTGGACAGTGCCAACCATAGGATTGAGTGGACAGTTCATAAAGATATTTGCGACTGGGCTGCCGTTACCAGAGTATCAGAGTACAACGTTCGACTGCAAGACGGGACGAACCACCAGGGAAGATCATAACTGGACTCTAGCCTTGGACTTTGGAGATGATAACAAGTACTGGGTTTTCGAGAAAGGTTTCATACTGAACAACGAATTTGACCTTGGTTGGTCACTGGAGCTCTATCTGCCGTTTGCGTATTGGTACAACCATGACGACCCAAAGAGCCCCATCTGGAATGGGAACCTGTACTGGAAAGACTTCAGTGGGACCATTCGTAGAGGGTCTCAGTTCCTCAAAGTTCCCGCTATTATGAATAAGAACTACACAATATCGCTGTACGAATTCAGCAGGCAAACCGACACTGACGAAAAGGCTTACTTGGCAACGACAAACTTCACCGTGCTAAAAGACCCGCTTTACGTCCGAGCCAGTTCCGGCTCATTATACTTCAGGGGCGAGAAGGTGACGGTGTATGCTGAAGTTGACTTGGACGGCGTAGCCACAAACCCGACTGAAATATCCTTCCGACTCTACTATGAAGACTCGTTCTTGATGAACCTGACGGCCAAGCCAGTTTCGGATGCTCAAGGATTGTACGTGGCTTCGTTCACGTGCCCGCCGCAGGAAGGCAACTACTTCGTAAAAGTAAACGCATCGAAAGCACTTGACGAGAGCTTGTCGCTCAGCGGGTTCGGAGTAACCAGTTTCGTTGTGAGCCCAACACTGAACGGGTTGAACGCAACCTTGACGGCGATAAACAACGGATTGGCAACCATAACCACCCGCATGGGAACGATTACGCTTGACCTACAAGAACTGGAAGCAAACGTGACAGCCATAGACGGAAAAGTCGCAACGATAATCACCAGCGTGGGGTCGATCAACACAGACGTGTCAACCATCAACGGCAAGGTGACGGGTTTGAATGGGAGTTTGGTGACGATAAGTACTAGTCTTGGGATTTTGCAGACGGATGTTTCGAACATTAATGGTAGGCTTGTGAGTCTT
>Ga0315288_10007831_pt1 | contig 13536 bp, 23 predicted proteins | sample YL17G11_20_MG_FD_203454 | JGI IMG/M metagenome (GOLD analysis project Ga0315288, IMG submission 203454) | Sediment microbial communities from Yellowstone Lake, YNP, Wyoming, USA - YL17G11_20 | ecosystem: Environmental > Aquatic > Freshwater > Lake > Sediment | place: USA: Wyoming | collected...
AGATTCTCTTACTAGTCAGGTGGCGTCAGCGAACTGACTTACCTAATCAATACCATACACTCACAAGCAGGGAAGTCAAGCGGTCTTGTGTTTTTTCTGCCATTCCTCAAAAGGTCCGTCGAAATACTTGAGGGGTAGATCGCCACGCTTGAAGCAATCCCAGCAAACTTCACAACCAACGTCTTTGGGTTTGCCACAGACGCATACCGTCATGGTTCTGGCTTGCTTCTCTGAGATCGGTTCCATGGTTTTTCTCACTCGATTCCAAACCACCGTTTGACGTTTCCACTTTCGGAGGATCGGCTGATAGTTGCCCAGCATGGCCAATGTCCCCAGCGTCCTACGATGTACTTGCGGCACTGGCGATATGAACCGGAGAAGTGGCGGTAGACTGTCGAGCCTTGATCTTTTGTCCAAACGTGTCGCATGTTCGTTCTCCGGATGCTTTGGTTGCGTTCTCTTTACTAACCAATACCATACACTCGCAAGCTGGGAAGTCAAGCGAAAAAGGTCACTTTTCCGACCTAAATCGCGCCTGACAAAAACAGGACAACTCCGACATACAGATTTTGGCAAACTGATTTTTTTCACTAGGCGATTTGACAAAAAGTCTAGGCACAAAACTCAAACAAGACAAAACAGGACAACCCGACCGACCCACTGCTACTTTATGATTCGAATCATAAAGTGTTCATTCGGAGACGAATGAACCAGAGGCAGGCACCAGAACGACACCATTCCAGTGTCCTTCTGAGGTTGGAAAGCAGAAGTCCCGGCTTCTCAGGGCCGGGGCTTCAACGATTGACAGGATTGAGGTTAGAGGCTGTTGACGGCAGCGATCAAGGCTGCGGTCGCCACGGTGGACGCTTTGCGGCGGTGGCTGCGCTTGGGCAGGGTCATCGCCACCTTGCAGGCTTCGGAGACTTGTGGCACGTCCACCTTTTCGAGGAAAGCGGCGAGGGCAGGGATCTCGACGGCAGCGAAATCGTTTTCGACTTCGACCGGACTGGGTTCGGGGAGAGCCTGAGCCTCTTCGGCCTTGGGGATCTCGGCGGTCAACCGCACAATCTCAACCTCCTTGGCGGCGAGTTCGGCCCGCAGTCGGGGGATCTCGTTGTCACAGCCATCGGCCAGGTCGCACAGGCTAGCGTTGGCCTGGTACAGGGCTTCGATCTTGTCCATCAGGGACAGGACGGTGTTGCGGGCGCTAACCATGAAAGTCAGGTCCGCTTCGTTGTGGGGCTGGTCGCCGTTGGCGTAGCGGATGTTCCACTTGCCAGGGTGACCGATCTTGTCAATGTTCGTGGCCTGGAGGTCGCTGCGGACGCCGGTCACGGCATCCTTCAGAAGCGCCCACTTCTCGGGCGTTTCCGCTTCCGGCTTGCGGAAGATGGTAGCTCTTGCGGCGTCATTCATAATCTTGCCCTTTCTGGTTCGGTAAGGATTTTTACTGCCACTAGCACCTGCCAGCGGCGTTTGGGTTTCCTTACCTATTCAATACCATACACTCACAATCGTAGATGTCAAGTGGTCACTTTGTTTTTCCGCACCTTTTGCAGGTCCAGTTGAAGTTGCAGTCAGCAAGCCAACCAAGCCAACCGTGATTGCTCAGGGGAGTTCCTTTGCAGCTAATCTGTTCCCATTCGTGACCAAAGAAAAAACAAATCAAGGTTTTCATCGTGCGCTCCTGATACATTACGTGCGTATTCAGTGGGTGCGCTTAGAAGTTGTCGCCAGTGCTCAGAGAGTAACTGAAACCGTGACGAGGGTAACGGTTATTCTGAAATACAATCCGCTTCCCCCACATTCTGAAACACCAGTCACCGGCACTGCTAGTCCAATCTTCAACCTTGCACCATTTGAAGCCCAACCGGCGCAGCTTCGTCATAACCAAGTTCACTTGTCTTAGCCCAACAACTAAGCTGCCTGACTAACTCAGCCCGCTTATTTTCTGCGGAGGACAAGTTTTGAATTAGAAGCATGGCGTCTTTGTTCATACAGATACCTTAGCCCTTGAACTGTGTTTGTCAAGTCGCTTTGAATGATTTACCGATCAGTGAACTCAGGGACGCCAGCCCATTCCAGCAGCAACGTATCGCCTGGCTCAATGTCATCTACCAGAGATTGCAGTTCGTCAATCTCTTCATAGCTGATACGTTCAGCTTTGATCTCGCCCCGCAGATACTCCAGCCGTTCTTTCGCTGTTTCCATCGTCATGTTCCTTTTCTTACTATCAATACCATAGCACTTGAACTGACAATGTCAAGTAGCATTGGCGAAAAAACCTGCTTTTTTCAGGCTCTCTTTTTTAGCTCGTATAGCGAATATTGATCGTCCAAGATGTAAAGCTAACACCCTTGAATTTTCCTTCATGTTTTCACTTACGTATTGACTATCTTTAATAGTCCAGATATTGCCACGATTTGCGGCGACTTGGCGGATTTTGTCGTTTAATTTCTTGAAACACTCGACTTGCAACGCCTGACGACTGGGACTAGCGTTACTTTTACGGAAACATTTCCGTTTATTGGCGTAATACCTGTTTGGGTTATAGAGTTGGTTGCTCTTTGACTTAACAGCGTTATAGCTACGGCCAAGAGCCTTAGCTATTTCAGAGTTGGTGCATTCTCCTTTGAACGCAAGAAAGAACTCAATTTCTTCTGCTGTCCAAGCTGGCAGTATTGTAGAAGATTTGTTCATACAGATACCCTACACTCTCATTTCCTGATTGCAAGTTCCCTTTGAAGATTTTTCGTCCGGGAGGATCTATAGCCTTCCACTTTATGATTCGAATCATAAAGTGTTTGCTGTTGGAGAGGGACAATCCGCAGCCCCCGGCCAGTTGGCCAGGGGCGGCGGTTGAGGTTGTTCATTCGAGGACGAATGAACGGTGGTCATTGCTGGTGGCTATAGGCTACCACCGTTTCCTTCATGTTTTCCAGGGCGGTCGAGAACCCTTCAACCACCCCAGCGATGTAGGAGAAGTAGCTCGCCTGCGGGACCGTGATGGTGGCTTTCAGAGGCTCCGCTACCAGCCCGAACACCGTGGCCTTGTCCATGGTGAGGGTCTTGAAATTGCCCTTGCCAAGACTCAGAGCCTTCCACTGTGGCTGGCCAGTGGCACGCTTGATAGCGTCCTTCATCAGTGTCAAAACCCGGCTGTCAGTCTCTTTCCAGTCGCCGGGATCGGTGACTTTGCGGGACACGACGAAGAAGGGCAGCATGATGCTTCCGACTTCCATCAGACCGTTTTCCGTCAGGACAGGACGCATGAGTTTGTCGTCCCCTCTCTCTGTCTTCAGGTGGCACTTTACGGCCACGTCCCCAGCGTCATAGGTGGCATAGCAGAGGCGGTGGCCCATGCGGTGACCGTCCGTACCGTCGCCATCCTGAGACGTTTGCAGCGAATCGAGGATCTCGGCCTTGGCGGTGTCGAAGATGCTTTCGAGTGCCACACCCTTGGACTTGGCTTCCATCTCTTTGAGGTTGGGAACCTTGCCGATGAAGGTCACAAACTCGATAGCCTTCACAGCCTCCTGCATCCGCTCCAACCAGCGGTCATAGCGAGGCTGAGTGAGGAAGGTGATGTCGGACACGGTGGGGCGGTTGCACTTGGGATCACCGACGCCAGACTGGTGCCCAGCGACATGCCCGAAGCGGCCACGCTTCACAGTGGCAATGTGTTCCAGAACAGCGCACAGGTCATCCGGCATGTTTGCCGGGACTGGTACGCCATCATACTTGACCGTCACGATTTTCATGGTCTGGACTCCTGCGGTTTGTTTGGGACTCAGGAACTTGGGGCAAGTTCTTAACTACCTATACCCTAGTGCCGCAAAGTTGAAATACAAGTGCTTGGACAGAGAAAATCTTGGAGGACCAGCCACTTTCCGTCAACCCCCTTAAGGGGGTTGACGGAAAGTGACTGACCATCACTTTATGATTCGAATCATAAAGTGTCTGTCAGGGGCTTCCAGGTCGCCTCCGGGTGCGGGCATTCAGTGGGAAAGGAAACTAACTTAGTGTCCTTCAGAAAGTGGAAACGAAAAGCCCCAGCATAGTAGCTGGGACAATTCGTCTTTGGGCGGTGGAGGTGTTTCGCCCCTGGTCAAGGTTTCGATTCTGTGCCGAGTGGTGACCTGTCGCTGTTTGCCACACCGGAGGAATCCCGCACCCCTTTACGCTTTTTCACAGAGGGGAAGGAATGCAGGCCGCTCGAAACCTTCACGGTAACCATGATCCCCTCTAACCACTTGGGATGATTGTTTGACCGCTTTTCAGGCGGTAATATGTTTGCGGAACAACTCCTGCAACTGTTCGACTGTCATACCCGCTACCTTTTCTTGCAGGCTCTTGACGAGGGCCTGGCGGTCGTCTTCAACCAGACTCGCCATGACGATTTCCACAAGGGCACGCCGCTCATTGGCTGGCATCTTCTGCCATTCCGCCACGGTGGTCGGAAACGGACAGCGTTCTTCGATCTGCACACCAGTTCTCTTGCCCTGTTTTGGCGTTACCATTGTCGCCGCTGTGTCTGTGTCCGTGAGCATGAACGTAGTGCGGCGGCGAAGAGTACGGGGAGCCAAAGGATCTTTCGCTTCACCATATTCGACACGGAACTTGCCTTTGCATACTTCACTGGTTCGGGGGAAAGGCCGCAGACTCTGGGAGAAGCGGAAGAGAACAAGGGTGTGATTCGGCGCTTGGTTCATGGCTTCGGCCAAGGATTCCCTTGTGATTGGGCCAACGGAGTTAAAAAGCCCAGCCGGAATCCCACCGGCACCAACCGGACCAAGCTTGTCACCGGGATAGTCTCCTTTATAGACCGTGGCTTGATCCTTGTTCAGGGCTTCGATCAGTTCGTTCTGGATCGAAGGGCCAGCCGCACCCCGGCTAATGCGTATCCACATGGACCCGCAGTGACCCGGCTTTGGAAGAACGCTGTTTGTCATCTGAAGCCTCGCTTTCTTACTTACCTCTAACCTAGCACACTATCTTGCGTTGTCAAGTCACTTCACCTGATATTCTCCATCGGGACGGACGATCAGGTTCTTCGTGCATACGGGTAAGATATGCCCGTCAGGCCAAACGATTTTGAACACGATCCGATCCTCGCCGGGGCAACTACGCTTCTCACAAGTCACCCGTTCACCTTCAATGACCCCACAAAGGATTCCCTTGCGGTCATAGACTTTGGTTGGCTTGTGTGCGTCCATGTGCGTCCCATTATTCAATCCGTTCGGTGTTCGGTTCCGGTCCAGCGGTCATGCCCTTGGAGCACGGCCATGTGTGTCTACCGGAAGGCCAGCGAACGCATACCAACCAACCATTGCAGCCTTCAAGGTTACAGGGCTTTCCAGCCCCTCTTACTTCTCCCTTGACATTCTCGAAAGAGGTTCCCTTGCGTCCGTAGACGTGTGTTGGCATGGGATTTAACATCTTGGTTCTCCTGTGCGGGCGTACCATTCAGTGGGTAAAGTCAGACTTGGTGGACCCGTGCCGTGTGCAGGACGTTCTTGAACACCGGCAGGAACTCACCCGACTCAATCGGAATCGTGGCCTGCTTGTCAAGCAGAACCTTGTTCATCGCCGGTTCCCCGCCCGCCTCGAAAGCGGCCACGAAATCGGCCAGATGATTGCGGCTGGCGGTCATGACGACGGCTTCATCGTAAGCCTTCATGAAGACACTCTTTTCCTGCGGCACCGTCTTCGTCTGGTCCCGCAACCTCGTCTTCATCGCCACCACACCGCCATCGGCAAAGGCGGCGCAGAAATTGCTGAGGTGAAAGTTGTGCTTGAAAGCGGCGGCGGTCTTTTCCTTGCGGCTCATGGGATGTTCTCCTGAGAGGGTTGTTCTCTTGACTGATAGATACATTAGCACTTCAACTGGATTTGTCAAGCGAGACTGTCTACTTTTTGCGATTTACCCGTCTGCTGTTCTTTGCGGTTTTCCGCTTCGCTCTTTCCAACTTGGAACGTTTGGGTTTCCAAGGTGGGCGATTGTGACCGCAACCATTTACAAGGCGACCGCAACCATAAGAGGGCATCGCTAACGACATTGCGGCTAGAACAAGTGCGGAAGAACGGAAGTCGTTGTGAGTGGTCATCTTGGTTCCTCTTGATTACATATACACTAGCACTTGTTCAATCAGGGAAACCATCGTCGTCATCAAATTCGACCATCTTGTTTTTCAGCAGGAACGCCATCAGTTGTTTGGCGTCTCCACCCAATACCCAACCACACTCCTGACACTGATAGCGGTCCACTTCGCCACCTTCGTTGGTCTGTTCACCGTAACTTAGGTCTACCAGATCCTCACCATGATAAGTGGCATCCGGTTTGATTTCGCTGGAAACGGTCACGTTGACCATAACCTCTTCAACTCTGGTGTTTCCGCACTTCGGGCACTTGAACTTGATAGTCATTGCAGTTCTCCTGTTACTGGTGATAAGGTAGCACTCCACTTGTGGTTTGTCAAGCGGTCATGAAGAAAAAGTTGGCGCTGGATTCACCTTGGTCTCTGTACGAACCATGACAAAAGGAACCATCCAAGTGAAAACGTCACTGTCAGTTCTAACTTCAACCCGATACTTCCTATACCCTATACTGAGAATCTTTCCTGTCATGCGACGTTGTTTCTTTGCGCTGAACCAAGTAATGTAATCCCCAACCTTGTTATTAACTTCACCTTTGGGTAAACACGTCTTGTTCTTTTCAGATGAACGACCGGAAAGTTGAAGGGATTCTCAAAGTATTTTTTCGGGTCAGTCAATGCTGACATCATCACCGATTGTCCCGTCTTGTATTCATGTTTCGTTGCGTATTCCAAAACCGGATACTTTTCACTCTTCCCCATGTCGAAGTCAATGTATAGCTTTGCAGCTATCCTGAAGAATCTGTCATCGTGATGAACATGATTGCGTCTTCCTTTAGGTGTTGGGATTGGACCCTGAACCCCATGTGCTACTTCGTGCAACATGAGTTTCTCGTGTTTCACCGTTTCACAACTTTCAGAGATAAAGACTTCAATGGTTTTCATATCAAACCAGCAGCATCCATACGAACTCCAATCATTCCTTGGCTTCACTACATGCCATATCAATTTCCAACCAGGAAGATGATATTGCAGTATGATGTTCGCCCATTCAGGAGCTTGAACGTCAGAGGTGACAGGTGAGTATCTTCCAAACATTACAGTCTCCGTTGCTGTTTTGTTACTAGAAATAAGGTAGCACACCAAGTACGTTCGTGCAAGTGTTTCTGTAACATTTTTCTGTTAATCGTTTCGGATGCTTGCTCACACTTTATGATTCGGAATCATAAAGTAACACACTAGGGAGGCTTCGAGGTCGGTCTCAGGCTCTCCGCCTACCTTCCGGGCTCGGAAACCGTTCCATAAACGATTCGTACACAACAAGTTATGACTGTGGGTTGTAGGCTCACAGGTGGCCTTGCCGGAGCTGAAAGCGGACTGCACACGAGGCAGACGACACTTCACACTTTATGATTCGAATCATAAAGTATGACTAGGAGCTGGTCCAGGAGGGGTCGGGCGAGTTCCAGGACCTGGGCGATGGCGGAAAAGCGGAAGCCCTAGCCAAGGCGGCTAGGGCTTCTGGAGGGCTCTGAGGGGCTCTGGACGGGTCAAGGAACCAGCAACGGGGCCGGGGCGGGGGTAGCCGGGTTGAAGGCTGGGGCGTCCACTATCTCGTCCCCGTCGATTTGAACAGAGACGGCTTTCAGACCAGCCAACACGCCCGCCTTAACCTACTTGCTGGTCTTCTTGGTCTTGGTCTTGGTCTTGGTCTTGATGGCGAACAGCTTGGCCTCTGCGGTGCGGAGTTCTGCCTGGGCCAAGTCACGCTCATCGCCTATCGATTTCAGGGCAACGATAATCTCTTCGATTTCCTTTCCCATGGCAACGATAACAGCGCCCATTTTCTCGACCAGCACATGGTCTTCCAACTCCGCAGGTTGGTAGAACTGGATCAGTTGGTGCATTTGTGCAATCTCTTCTGGTGTCATGAGCGTACCCTTTCGTTTAGGTTTTGCTTCTCTCTAACTCTTCCAAATCAGTCTCGACTTTCAATCGAAAAATGCGTGGAGCAAGATCGAAGTCTCGTTTGACCTGTTTTAGAGTCCTTATTTCAGCTTTCTTTGCTATCTGCAATTCGTTCTTGCAAACGATCCGAGTTGGTGGGTGAGACATGACATACGCATCATAGTCTTTTATCGACTTGTCGAGTTCGTTGACTATCTTTGTCAGAGCGTCAATGTATTGCTTATAATTAAGGTGTGCGAAACTTTCGTAAGCGCTCCATTCCGCAAAGTGCTGGAAAGCCTTTGGCAATCTTCCCAGCAATTCAGCCTTGGCATCCATAAACTCTGTACCGTTCATTGTCGTGTTCCTTTTCTTACCTATTGATACATTAGCACTTCAAACGTGTTTGTCAAGGTGTCCATTGAAAGATAGTTGGAGAGCTACCACTTTATGATTCGTGCGTACATTTGTGTGCGTGTGTACTGGCATTCAGTGGGTACGCAAAGGAAACAGAGAGACCCGGTAGGTTTTCACCTACCGGGTTTCAGAGCCTTACCGCAGCGGTCAGACCGTCGCCGGGGCGGCATTCACAACCAGCTTGCTGCCGACAGCAGCCATGGCGGCATCGAGGATAGCCTTGGCACTGTCAGCGCTCTTGGCATCCATGACAACCTTCAGCGCCGAAGTAACGCCAACGATCTTGGCGAAGTGCGCCGGGTCCAACGCCAGGAACAAGCGGTGGTCCGCAACACGCTCGTTCAGCAGCGCCTTGGAGGTTTCGTCGGTCGCCAGCGCCCTGGCGACATTCAGAGCGGCCTTCTCAGCCGCCGAATACGTCACCTTGTGCAACTTGGCAGGCTTCGTGTACGCCGGGGCGGGAAGGCCCGTCGCCTTCGTGTACTGCTTGATAGCCTGCTTGGCGGACTTCACGGCCCGTGCCTTGCCAGTGTTCTCAATCGCCGTGACGATCTTGGCGAACTGGTTGGCGGGCAGACCTTCCCAAACCTTCTGGTCCGTCACAGTGTCGGACTGGAGGATGGGGAGCAACATGCCCTTGACAGCGGTGGCCGTGACACGGGAAGCCTGCATGTTCGCCTTGGCGGCGGCATCCAGAGACTTGCGCCCGCGCTTGCCGGGAACCTTCACGGCGGCGGGGACGGTGGGATCTGCCACAGGGGCAGACTGTGCCGCATTGATGTTTGCGGCGAGCGCGGCGGCGGCTTTGGCGGCTTTTGACATCTTCGTTTCTCCTACTTTGGGGTTTCCGTTCTTGCAGCAGACCTTAGTGTCTACTACTCTTTACAACACCTAAGATAGCACTTGCTACCGGGTTGTCAAGTCGTGCTGATGCTTTTTCCAGAACTTTCTATGGCGGTCACATTCGCAACTGTGAACCTGTAGTGCTTGAAAGGCACGCTGGCACGAAAGGTTTCGACCTGTGCATCCAAACTTCCCTGTGTCTCAAAGTCCACTACCTTACTATAGGTGTCGCTGGAACCCGTATCTTTTGCCATCAGTTTGAGTTGCATCTTCGTCGCTCCGTTGTTTCTTACTAAGGTATAAGTAGAGGCAAGCGTAGCTTCGCTTCTACTTGCCTAAGGTAGCACACCAACCTGTCTTTGCAAGTGCTCCTGTGACATTTTCCTCAAATAGCCTCTTCCGACAGTCCAGGTTCGCCCACCAGAATTCGTGTCCTCCACTTTATGATTCGAATCATAAGGTGAGAACTACCTTGACTCAGAACGATACCAATACAGTATCATTCAACGACAAAAAACAGGGAACCCGGCAGTTTCGTTCCTGCCAGGTTTCCTGTGCCGAGGCTTCGGTGCGATTTCAGCCCTGGAGCTTCGCCAGCTTGCGTTGGAGGGCCTTGATCTCACGGGCCTTGGCCTTCTCAGCCTTGGCCTCGACCTTCGCACCGCTCTTGGCGATGGCGGCACTGACCTTGGCGATCATGCCCTTGTCCACACCCGTCCAGAACTTGGCTGTCTGGAACTGAGGGTTGGTCATGATGGCATCGAAAGCCACCGCACGCTGCCCCACCGCAGACTCTCGCACCAGCTTTTGCGCAGCCTTCTGCGCATCGGTCATGACCGGACGACCCCGGCCACGATGGACGACGGGCTCTCCCGCCACGACATTCTTGATCCGCTTTGTCATCTTCGCTGTCTCCTGTTTTACCGACCTTGACCTTGGCTGGCACCCGCCAGCTTTTCTGTCACTATTGGATAAGGTAGCACTTCATCTTGGGAAGTCAAGCTGCCCTATCACTTTTTCTTACACGGTCTGCACTCTTCTTCAAAAGCGGCTTCATCAGGTGCGATTAGGAACACACCATCACTTGGAGAGTCAAAAGCCCTTTCAACAGGAATGTACGAAACATCCTGAATGCACAGGTACACGCACTTGTTACCCTTAACCCAACGCAATGCTTTGCGCAACTGAGTTACGGTCATGACTGATACCTCTATTGTGTTTTTCTTCATCTTCGTGTTCCTTGTCTTTAACTAAGGACAACTTAGCACTCATTCCGTGGAAGTCAAGCCGTTATGTACGAAATTTCAGGGATTGAGCCAGTTGAATTTCTTGGCTTTCCGTTTGGACCTTACGTCAAAATCTATTTCCTCGTACCATTCAGCTTGATCCTTGTGGAAATAAGCGTCTATCATCTCTTCATCGCTAGGACGTGGTTTGTCACGGAAAAGTTCCGCTCCCTGTTCACGGGCATACTTTGCCAAAGCTCTCCTTCCCGCTTTCTTCCCTGCGGTTACACGAACATCTTCACCATTATTATGATGAATCAGTACAACAGTAACATTCATAATGTTTTTCTTTCTTTAACTACTGACAACATAGCACTCATTCCGTGTATGTCAAGGTGTCCTGTACGATTTTCTACAGATAGTAACGCATTGACCGCACTATTGCGATTTCTTTACGACGAGTAGCGTTGTCACTACTGACAACATAGCACTCATTCCGTGTATGTCAAGGTGTCCTGTACGATTTTCTACAGATAGTAACGCATTGACCGCACTATTGCGATTTCTTTACGACGAGTAGCGTTGTCACGGATAAACCATTTGAATTGATCCGCCTCTTCCAACAGAAAAGCCCGTGTAGCAGCTTTACAGGTTCTTATGTCTGCCGTTTGAAGATCGATTGTCCCAGACTTCAAAAGACTGTTCAAACGACGATCCAATACGGCTACACTCTCTTCAATGGATCGACGTACTTGCTTTTTGAATTCTCTTTTTGTCATTTCCAAGCCATCCTATTTTGATGATATGTCCCGTAAAAATAACCTTCTCTTGTTCTTTTCAGAATAATGATGTCGTATCCATAGTTTGTAATTGTCGAATCTTGTATCCACTTTACTGGAAAGAACAAGGAATAAATCCCTTTCCACCCGTAACAGGCAAAAAACTTTGTCATCTTACTAATCAGAAGAAAACTTTTTTTCATCTTCGTATTTCCTTTTCATTCCATGTTTCTGACCAAACCGTTTACCAATTCCCAATCACATTCACGTAAGCACCATTCAGTGGGTGTTCATTGAACGGTTAGTCAAGAACATACCTCTCGCTTCCTTCAATCTTTATCCCAGATTTGATCCTCATTAACTCTGTAGACGCAATATCCGGCAGGGGAACAACATTATCCCATAACTCAGGATGTTCTGATTTCAGACATTCAACAAAATCCTGATAGCCGTAGAACGTCCCGCTTTTGTCAAGTTCTGTTCCTTCACCATTCTGGATTTCGTAACAGTACACTTCACCATTACACCAGTGAGTATACATTTCCAAATAACGTTTGGCATCCTCACGACGTTCCTTGTAGGTCTTCGCCCCAATACTGGAAGGTCCACGTTCCCATACCAAAATACCGTCTATCCGTTCACCAATATCCCATTTGCAGGCAACCCCATGACTTGAATAGGTAAGCGGAAAAGCAAGCCCTACGGATAAACGTTTCCGTAGAACAATGTCCTTGGCAACAAAGTTTCCATTCATAAACGTTAAATAGTCCTCGAAATCTTCGTGGTAAAAATCTTCCTGACGAAAACTGGTTAGTTTCCAGTCATCCATACAATCGTTGGGACTCTCTGCCACTTCATCACGATCTATGATCAAGATGGCCGGAGTTTCCTCTAACCGTTTCAAACGACTTTCGACTTCAATAGAAAGTCCTTTCCAGGTCAGTCCTACCAAGGCACTGTAAAATGTAGTGTCAGAACCCTGCCAAGGATCTCTAGCTTTGAGAATATCATTGATAGCACGCATTTGAACAATGTTCATTCTGTTCAGGACTTCGTAGGGTGTAGTACTCATAACGGCTGTCTCCTGTTTTTGAACTACAGATAAGATAGCACTTCCAACCAACTTTACAAGCCCCTCTGACAACTTTTTTACAAGATGGTAGACTCCTTGGCTGACTAAAAACAACCACTTTATGATTCGTACATTCGCCTGACGAATGTACGGGCGGGCATTCAGTGGAAGGTTTGTTTACAAACTTTCTTAATTCGATTTCATGGTTGCGTTTTGAAATCAAAACGCAACCAAGGTGTTGTTATAATGAAATCATATTGATATTGACGTGTACGAAGTACTACAAGCCTTTTTAATGGTCGGTTATTATTATATAAAATTGTATAAAAAAGTTAGCACTTCAGGTACGGGTGGGCAGGGAAAAGTTTAAGAGTTTATGAATTTCGATGCGATGAATTCACTACCCTTTCGAGTTTTCCTTGACCTTTCCCCTTCATTTGCTGACTTGCGTTTTACGTCTTCGTGTTTTTCTGTAATTCTTTTTTCGCCCGTATGTGAGCGTTCGTTCGCAAGCAGCGTACTTGCGAACGAACGCATTCAGTGGATAGGTGAAGCTAGGTAAACTTGTGTTGCCTATTAGAAGAAATTTTCCTGAGAGACGAAAGGTTTTATTGGCTGCGGTTGTGGTCTAGTCGGTTCTTTTCTGACTACACGTTTCGTTTTTTCAGCAACTTCTTTCATTTCTGGAAAGTCAAGTTGTTTGACAGGTTCTTTTGTATTTATCGTTTCATGGGTTTGTTTTCCAGTTTCTCTGTCTTCCAGTTTTTTGATAGCGAGCGGGATTGATTTTTCTGCCATCTTTAGGAAATTTCGTTTGACTACTTCTGATTCTTCGTCAAAGGTTTTCCATTCAGAGAAGTTTTCCGACAGGGTATCTTTCGTTACTCTTACGTTATGGAAAAGGATAGCAGTACAAAGAATGGTTTGTGAACGGACTTCTTCTCTAGTAAGTTGTTTATTCTCGAAACGGACTTTAAAATAGTCCATGATGATAGCAAATACGTTAAGGCGACATTCACGAATATTATCATCCATGATGTCTATCGCAAACGTATTTTTGATTGCATCGATAAGTGGAACACCAAGGGCAAGGCGTTTCTTGATAGAGAGGTATACGAAAACGCCATCACCGCAGGATGGTTCTAGCAGTGTCTTGG
>Ga0315288_10007832_pt1 | contig 13533 bp, 13 predicted proteins | sample YL17G11_20_MG_FD_203454 | JGI IMG/M metagenome (GOLD analysis project Ga0315288, IMG submission 203454) | Sediment microbial communities from Yellowstone Lake, YNP, Wyoming, USA - YL17G11_20 | ecosystem: Environmental > Aquatic > Freshwater > Lake > Sediment | place: USA: Wyoming | collected...
CTCCAGATCCTCATCCGCTGGACCTATCCCCGGTTCCGATACGACCAGCTCATGGATTTGGGCTGGAAACTGCTCGTTCCCCTCGGGCTTCTGAACATCCTCGGGACGGGCCTGGTCATGAGCTTCTGACATGGGCGACGCGATCGGCATTCTCTGGGCTCTCGTGAAGGGCGGCCTCATCACCACCCGGCACTTCGTGGTCAATATGTGGTTCCATACCCTCCGGTTTTTCGGGATCAAACGGTACCGGGCCGGGGCCGTGACGATCCAATACCCGGAGGTCAAGAAGCCGCTCGCCGCGCGCCACCGCAGCCTTCATCGGCTCACCCGGCGGCCGGACGGCCAATCCCGCTGCGTCGCCTGCCTTCTCTGCGTCACGGTCTGTCCTTCGGAGTGCATTTATGTCGAAGCGGCCGAAGATCCGGATCCGGAAATCCAGAAAACAGCCGCCCGGTTCGAAATCGACCTGACCCGGTGCTGCTTCTGCGGTTTCTGTGTCGAGGCCTGCCCCGAGGACGCGATCCGGATGGACACGGGAACGATCGATCTGGCCGCCCGAACCAGGGCCGACCTCTTCCTTGACCGGGACCGCCTTCTCCGCTTATAATACCCCTTCTTTTTTACCTTAAAGGAGGTCTCATCCATGAAAAAGGTCACCGTCGAAGAACTGCTCAAAAAAGCCGAGCAGCCTTCCAAGGATGCCCCCCGTCTCCATAAGTTCTACAAGGGCAAGATCGGCGTCGCGCTTAAATGCCGGGTCCGGGACTTTCACGACTTCGCCATCTGGTACACGCCCGGTGTCGCCGCGCCCTGCAAAGAGATCAACCAGGACCGCGATAAGGTCTATGACTACACGAACAAGGGCAATTTCGTGGCGGTTATCTCGGACGGTTCGCGCGTCCTCGGCCTGGGCGACATCGGCCCCGAAGCCGGCCTCCCGGTTATGGAAGGCAAAGCCCTTCTGTACAAGTACCTGGGCGGCGTCGATGCCTTCCCGCTCTGTCTGAATGAGAAAGACCCAGACAAATTCATCGCCATCGTCAAAGCCCTCCAGCCGACCTTCGGCGGGGTCAACCTCGAAGACATCTCCCATCCCAAATGCTTCCACATCCTCGACACCCTCCGCCGGGAATGCGAGATTCCGATCTGGCATGACGACCAACAGGGCACGGCGTGCGTCACGGTCGCCGGCCTGATCAACGCCCTCAAGATCGTCGATAAAAAGATCAATGAAGTTCGCGTGACCGTCGTCGGCGCGGGCGCGGCCGGCGTGGCCATCGCCCGGCTCCTCATCGCCGCCGGGGTCTGGCCGGGCAACATCCTGTCGGTGGATTCCAAGGGGATCCTCCATCGCGACCGCAGCGACCGGGAAGTCCTTCAGGCCAAGTTCAAGGAAAAGTGGGACCTTTGCTTGAAGACCAACGAAGCTCTCGTCAAAGGCGACGTCCCCGACGCCATCGCCGGCGCCGATGTCATGATTTCGGTTTCGAAGCCGGGGCCGGGTACGATCCTTCCGGAATGGATCAAGACCATGGCCAAGGACGCGATCGTGTTCGCCGAGGCCAATCCCATCCCCGAGATCTGGCCCTGGGAGGCCAAGGAAGCGGGAGCCCGGATCGTCGCCACGGGCCGGTCCGACTTCCCGAACCAGGTCAATAATTCGCTGGGATTCCCCGGGATCTTCCGCGGCGCCCTCGACGTCCGGGCCAAGACGATCACCGACGAGATGTGCATTGCCGCCGCCCGCGAGCTGGCCAAGGTCGCCGCGGACAAAGGTCTCCATGAGGACTACATCGTCCCCAATATGGACGAGTGGGAGCTTTTCCCCCGCGAAGCCGTCGCCGTCGGCAACAAGGCCATCGAACAGGGCGTGGCCCGACGGATTATCCCTCCGGCCGAGCGGTTCAAGATGGCCGAGGATATTATCCGACAGGCTCGGGCCGAGGTCGCGATGATGATGAAGGAAGGCTTTATCGCCGATCCGGACAAATGAGCCGGACGGGCGCATTTGACCCCCGGGATTGACTTTTTTTCGATAATCTGATTGAATAGGACGCATATTCAGGTCCGAACTTCGGGCCAAACCTCAGGATGAAAACCTCCTGAGGCAGAAGTCTAGGAGTCGGACGATCGGACAAGATCAGGAGTCATAAAGGAGGACCCCATGAAGAAAGGACTGATCAAAAATCTTGTCGTTGTTGTTGCGATCGCTTTCGCCCTGGCCGCCTGCAAGCAGCCTACGGCGCTGATCGACGGCACAAAGGCCGCGATCGACAAAGTGACCCAGGCGGGCGCGGACAAGTACGCCGTCGAGGAGCTCAAGGCCCTCAATGACGACTTGGCCAAGGCCATGGACGAAGTCAACGCCCAGGACAAAAAGTTCTTCAAGAAGTTCGGCACGGCGAAAGAGATGATGACCCAACTCACGGCCAAAGCGGCCGAGTTGGAAGCCCAGATCCCCGCCAAGAAGGAAGCCGCGAAGAACCTGGCCGTCCAGATCCAGGGTGAAGCCCAGGCCGCCCTCACCGAGGCGACGGACCTGCTGGCCAAGGCCCCCAAGGGCAAAGGCACGGCAAAGGACCTTGAAGCCCTGAAGGCCGACCTCGCCGGCGCCCAGACGGCGTTTCCAGAGATCCAGGCCGCCCTGGACGCGGGCGATTTCATCGCCGCCCAGGACAAGGCCAAATCCGTGAAGGAAAAGGCCGCCGCCATCGCCGAGCAGATCAAACAGGCGATGGAGAAGGTAAAGAAGTAACGATTCTCACCGGCAACGTCCGAGACGTGGGTTCTCTTGAGACCGCGACGTCGCGCCCGGAGAGCTTTATGCCTAGGACTTTTGATTCTGACGTTCGGATGTAAAACGCCGCCGGTCCCCCCCGAAGCCGAGAGGGCGAACGCCCTCGAAGGCGAGATCTGGCGGGCCGGCGGCTCTTTTTTTTTAGCGGACGAGTATGAGCAATACCGCCGGAGCCTGGCCGACGTCCGGGCCCGCGTCGCCGAGGAAAAAGCCGAGTTCGGCTGGTTTCGGGATTACAAAGACCTCCAAATCGAGCTTCGCGACCTCGTAACCTCCGGGGAATCGCTGCTGGTCAAAATCGGCGAGGTCAAATCGTCGAAATCGACGGCCTTCGCGGCCGCCGTCCAAGCCCTGGAAGCCCGGGTCGAACGCCTCAAGGAAATGACTCTTTTTTTCAACGAAAGCGACGAAATCCGGCGAAGCCTCGCCCAGGCGGACATCAAGATCGGCGAAGCCGGGATGCTGGTCGCCAAAGAAAAATACGGAGAAGCCGAGACCGTCCTCTCGGCTGGCGCGGCCTTCGTCGAGAACGCCTGGAAAGCGGCGGCGGCTCTTCTTCGAAGGTACCTCGACCGCGGCCAGATGGCCCGGTGGAGGACCTGGGCCGACGAAACCATCGCCGAGTCCCGGGAAAAGAAAATTGTCGCCTTCCTCGTCAATAAAATCGAGAGGACGTTGACCGTATACCGGAATGGCGCCGAAGTCGCGTTCTACGAGATCGGGCTTGGAAAATACGGATTGTCCGACAAGCTCTATGCCGGTGACGAGGCCACTCCCGAGGGGAAATACCGGATCGTTCGAAAGTTCCCCGAATCCGCCTTTTATAAAGCGCTGCTGATCGACTATCCGAACGAGGAGGACCGGAGGACGTTCGCGGAGGCCCGGCGCAAGGGGAGCGTCCCGGCGGGAGCGGGCATCGGCGGGGCCATCGAGATCCACGGCGGCGGGAAGGATAGCTTGACCAAAGGTTGTGTCGGGCTCGAAAATAAGGATATGGACGAGGTGTTCGATTGGGCCGAAGTCGGCACGGCAGTCACGATCGTCGGCGCGGCGTCGATCGAAAACACGATCCTGGCGGACATTCTCAAATATTCGGACCATGGCTAAGACGAAGGTCGTCGCCCGCCGGATCATTCTCGGGATAGCGGGCGTCTTCGTCGTCCTCGAGATCGTCGGCTACGGTCTGGAATGGTTCCGTCCGGCCGGTGGACCGGATGGTTCGCCGGACGCGAAAACGGCCGTGACGGCGAAGGAGGTCGAAGCCAAGATCGCCCAGCTCGAAAACCGGCTTCGGTTCCTGCCCCCCCGCGGCATTCAGGTCGTCATCGACACGGCCGAAAATAAGTTGAGGGTGATGAACGGGTCCAAGCTTGTGCGCGAGGCCGTGGTGTCGTGCGGCTCGGGGGATATCCTCGAGGAGCCCGTCGGAAAACGAAGATGGCAGTTCGATACTCCCCGGGGAGAGTTCTCCGTCACCTCGAAACTGGTCAATCCGACCTGGATCAAGCCCGATTGGGCGTTCATCGAGGAGGGGGAGAAACCTCCGACGAAATTCGACGAACGGATCGACAACGATTCGCTCGGAGATTACGCCCTCGGATTCGGCGACGGATTCTTCATCCACGGGACGCTTTATACCCGGCTGTTGGGACGAAACGTCACTCACGGCTGTGTCCGCGTCGGAGATAAGGACCTCAAAGAGGTTTTCCAGCTCGTTCCGATGGGTGCGCGCGTTTTCATCTACTGATATGATAAAGATGGCCGTTCTCAGCCTCGCCCTCCTGATGGTCGGCGACGTCGGCGCAACGATGGGCGGGAGTAAAGACGGACCGGCGGCCAATCCGCGCGCTGCCGCGCTTGAACAGGAACTTGCCTTGGCGAAAACGCCGGGGATGTACTTTCTGTTCGATTTCAAGAAACGCCGGATCGACCTTAAATTCCGGGGATTGGCCCTAAAGACCTGGGAGATCGCCCGGACCAAAGTCTGGGGAAGAGACTTCGACGTCCGGATTTCCAAGCTCGAACGCAAGAGTACGTTGTTTCCGCCGAAGCGGGCGAACATCACCCCGAAACCCGGCGAGGAAGCCGACATCGAGCTCGACGTCCTCGAGCTCGATAAGATGCCGACCCATTTTTCGCTCTATTTCGGCGAAAAACTGCGAATCAAGGTCAGGCCGAAAACAAGGAAATTCGGCAAGATGGTCTTGAACGCGGGGGCGGGGATCGTCTGGTACGGATTTCTCCCCCTGAAAACGGTTTGGATGTCGTTACGAAAAAAGCCGTTCACCGAGATTGAAATCGTCACCAAGAACGAGAAAGACGCGAAGGCCATATATTGGGCGTTTTATGAGGGTCAGAGCTGTTTGATATATCATCCCCGCTGACTTTTTGTCTTAAAAATAAATCTTGACAAAATCATACTCAGGTTTTATATTAGTAATCCACTTAAATAGGAGGATTGATTAATGTCAAAAATCATCGGAATCGATCTAGGAACGACAAATTCGGTTGTCGCCGTTATGGAAGGCGATAATCCGACGGTCATCACCAATGAAGAGGGCGGCCGGACAACCCCGTCCGTTATCGGTTTTACGACCAAAGGAGAGCGCCTGGTCGGCCAAGTCGCCAAACGCCAGCGCGTGACCAATCCCGAGAACACCGTTTATTCGATCAAGCGCTTCATGGGGCGCCGCTATTCCGAGGTCCCCAACGAGATCAGACAGGTCCCCTTCAAGGTCAAGGAAGCCGAGAATGGAGACGTTCGGGTCGATGTTTTAGGCAAGAAGTACTCTCCGCCCGAGATTTCGGCCATGATTCTGCAGAAGCTGAAAAAAGCCGCGGAGGACTATCTGGGGGAGAAGGTCCAGAAGGCCGTCATCACGGTCCCCGCCTATTTCAACGACAGCCAGCGGAAAGCCACCAAGGATGCGGGCACGATCGCCGGCCTGGAAGTCGTCCGGATCATCAACGAGCCCACGGCCGCGGCCCTGGCCTACGGCATGGACAAGAAAAAAGATCAGACGATCGCCGTCTATGACTTCGGGGGCGGGACGTTCGACATCTCCATCCTCGAGGTCGGCGAGGGCGTCGTCGAGGTCAAATCCACCAACGGCGACACCCATCTCGGCGGCGACGACATCGACCAGGTTGTCCAAGATTGGATCGTCTCCGAATTCCGCAAGGAATCGGGCATCGACCTGACCAAGGACAAAATGGCCATCCAGCGCCTCAAGGAGGCCGCCGAAAAGGCCAAGATCGAGTTGTCGACGACGCTCGAAACCGAGATCAACCTGCCCTTCGTCACGGCCGATCAGTCCGGCCCGAAGCATCTCCTCCTGAAGCTCACCCGGGCCAAGCTCGAAGCCCTGGTCGAAGACCTCGTCCAGCGCTCGGTCGCGCCGTGCAAGCAAGCCCTCGCCGACGCCAGCCTGAAGGCCGAGGCCATCGACGAAGTCGTCCTGGTCGGCGGCCAGACCCGGATGCCGCGGATTCAACAGCTTGTCCACGATCTCTTCGGGAAAGAGCCCCACAAGGGCGTCAATCCGGACGAGGTCGTGGCCGTGGGCGCGGCCATTCAGGGCGCGGTCCTTTCGGGCGATGTCAAGGACGTCCTGCTCCTCGACGTCACCCCCCTCACTCTCGGCATCGAGACCCTCGGCGGGATCTTCACCCGGATGATCTCCCGCAACACCACGATTCCGACGAAGAAAACCGAAATCTTTTCGACGGCCTCGGAAAGTCAGCCGAGCGTCGAGATCCATATCCTCCAGGGAGAGCGGGAGATGGCCGGCGACAACCGGACCCTCGGCCGTTTCCACCTGGACGGCATCCCGCCGGCGCCCCGCGGCGTCCCGAAAATCGAAGTGACGTTCGACATCGACGCCAACGGCATCCTCCATGTCTCGGCCAAAGACCTCGGCACCGGCAAACAGCAGGCGATCACGATCACCGGCCACAGCGGGCTCGACGAGAAGGAAATCCAGCGGATGGTCAAGGACGCGGACGCCCACTCCGCCGAGGATAAGAAGCGGCGCGAAGTCATCGACGCCAAGAACCAGGCCGACAGCCTCGTTTACAGCCTCGAAAAACTCCTTCGGGAGAACAAGGAACGCATCCCGGAGGGCGAATCGGCCAAGATCCGCCAGGAAATCGACAATACCAAGAAAGCGATCGAGAGCGAAAATCCCGACCGGATCAAGCAGGCCATGGAAAGCCTGACCCGGGCCTCGCACAAGCTCACGGAGATGATGTACCGGCAGGCCGGCCCGCAGGCCCAGGCGGGCGGCGCCCAGCCCGGCTCCCCGCCGGAATCGGGCGGTGACGGCTCGGCCGGGGCCGAAGGAGACGTCATCGACGCCGAAGTCGTCGACGACGATAAAAAGAACTGACGTCCGGCGCGATAAGACCGGCGGGCGGGGGAGGCCCGTGCGTCCCCCGTCCCACCGTCCTCTTCAGGGAGAGCGGGAGGGTCGACCATGGCGAAGGATTATTATCAAGTCCTCGGCGTCGACCGTAAGGCGGCGACGGCGGACATCAAGAAATCGTACCGGAAGCTCGCCCGGAAATACCATCCCGACCTCAATCCCGGCGACAAGTCGGCCGAAGCCCGTTTCAAGGAGATCCAAGAGGCCTATTCCGTCGTGAGCGACGCCAAGAAGCGCGCCCAGTTCGATCAGTTCGGCTTCGTGGGGAATCCGCCCCCTCCGGGAGGCCCGGGAGGGCGCCCGGCCGGGTCCGGGTTCGAAGGGTTCGATTTTTCCGATATCGGGTCGGGGTCGTACCGCGACCTCTTCGAAAACCTCTTCGGCGGCGCGGCCGGAGGCCGGCGGGATCGCGGTCCGGGTCGGGGCGAGGACCTGATTTATGCCATGAAAATCGGCTTCGAGGACGCCGTCCGGGGTGTCCAGACGAAGATCCGGTTGAACAGGCTCGTGTCCTGCCCGGCCTGCGAAGGGGCGGGAACCTCGCGGGGCGGGGGCGAGCGGACCTGCGCCGATTGTAACGGCACGGGGCGGGCTTTCCTGCAACGCGGGTTCATGAAATTTTCCTCGGCCTGTCCCTCCTGTGGGGGAAGCGGCCGGATCCGGGGACAGAATTGCGGCGATTGCCGCGGAGAGGGGTTGGCCGAACGGACCGAGCTGATCAATGTCCGCATTCCGCCGGGGGTGGACACGGGCTCCAAAGTCCGCGTCCCCGAGAAAGGCCAGGCCGGCCGCAACGGCGGACCGCCGGGCGATCTCTACATCACGATCGAGGTGACGCCCCATTCGCTTTACCGGCGCGAAGGCTCGAACCTTTTCGTCAAGGTGCCGATCACGGTCCCCGAGGCGACCCTGGGGGCAAAGATCGAGGTCCCGACGATGGACGGCCCCTCGACGATCCGGATCCCGCCCGGGACGAAATCGGGCCAGCGATTCAGGCTGCGCGACAAAGGCGTCCCGGTCGCGGGCGGGCGCGCCCGCGGCGACGAATTCGTCGAAGTGGGGATCGTCCCGCCCCCGTTCGCCGACCAGCGCGTCCGGGACCTCATGAAGGAGCTCGAAGGCCTCTACGGGGAAAATCCGCGGAAGGCCGCGGGCGGCGGAGGAAACTGAGATGAGACGGCGGAAGACCGAGCCGGCGGCCGAGCCTCAGGGCCATTCGTACCATATCAGCAGCGTCGCCCGGCGCTACAACATCCATCCCCAGACGCTCCGCCTCTACGAGCGCGAGGGGCTGCTCAAGCCGTCGCGGAGCGAGGGCAACACCCGCCTGTATTCGGACGACGACCTCAAACAGCTCGAGGTCATTCTCAACCTCATCCGCGACTTGGGGGTGAACCTGGCCGGGGTCGAGGTCATTCTCCACATGCGGACCAAGATCGAGCGGATCGAGGGCGAGGTCACGGACTTCCTCGAAAACATCCGGATGGAGTTTTTCTCCGGGCGGGAGGACGAATTCGAGGCCCGCCGGCGCAGCCTCGTCCCCCTGGCTCCGACCAAGATCGTCAAGTTCGTCCGGGACGAATAACGGGGCGGCATGAACTATCAAGATCCTCTCGACGCCAAGAACCTCCGGACCTATCTCGACCGGATCGCCAAATATCCGGCCTTCACCGAGACGGAGGAAAAGGCCGTCGGAGAGCGCATCCATCAAGGCGACCGGGAAGCCCTCCAGCGGCTTATCGAAGCCAACCTGCGTTTCGTCGTCTCCTACGTCAAGAAATACCAGGGCATGGGCCTCTCGCTCCAGGACCTCATCAACGAAGGAAACATCGGGCTCATCGAGGCCGCCCGGCGGTTCGATCCCCGCCGCAACGTCAAATTCATCTCCTACGCCGTCTGGTGGATCCGCCAGGCCATCATCCACGCCCTGACCCAGTCCTCGCGGATCACCCACGTTCCCCAAAAGCTCTCGGACCAGATCCTCCAGATGAAGCGCAAGACCGCCCAGCTCAAGACCTCTCTCGGCCGCGAGCCGAGCCGCGAGGAGATCGCCGAGGCCATGCGCCTTCCGGTCGAGGACGTCGCCGACCTGCAGATACTCGCCGAGAAGGAACTCTCGCTCAGCGACCGCTTCGACGACGACGATCTGGGCATGGAGGAGAAGATCTCCGACCCGATTTCTCCCTCCGTGGAATACCAGATCATCAAGGCCTCGATCCAGCACCAGATTCGCGAGATCCTGGGAGAGTTGGATGAAAAGGAAGCCGTTGTGTTAAAATTGCGCTTCGGGCTGGACGATGACCAGCCGAGGACGCTGCAGGAGATCGGCGACGAGCTTCATTTGACCCGCGAGCGGATCCGTCAGATCGAGCAGAAAGCCATGGGCAAGCTGGCCCGCTCCCGCTCCCTCCAGCAGCTCCGGGGCTATCTGAACTGAGGCGGACGATGGCCGATTCGGAAAAACCGGGTTGCGCGCTCTGCGAGGACACGGGCTGGGTCGTCCTCGGGGAGGGGGGCCGGCGCGAGGCGCGCCGCTGTTCCTGCTTCGAGGCCAAGCGGAGCGGCCTGCTCCTGGACCAGGCCCAGATCCCGCGCCGCTATCAGAACTGCACCTTGGCCAATTTCGAAGTCCATAACGATACCCACCGCGACGCCCTCAAAATCGCCAGGCAATTCGTCAAGAATTATCCCGTCCAGGACGTCGGTCTTCTCTTCATCGGCCCCTGCGGGGTGGGGAAGACGCATCTGGCCGCGGCCATCCTCCACGAGCTGGTGGGGGCCAAAAACGCGCCCTGCCTCTTCTATGACTTCCGGGATTTGATCTGGAGCATCCAAAATTCCTTTTCGCCGGACTCCGACCTCACCGGTTCGGAAATCCTGGCCCCCGTCTTCGAAAGCCAGGTCCTGGCCCTCGACGAGCTCGGGGCCAAACGGTCGTCCGCCTGGGTGGAAGAAATGATCTTCTACATCATCAACCATCGGTACAACAACCGAAAGCTGACCGTCTTCACCTCGAATTTCCTCGACACGGCGGAGGAGGAAGACACTCGGCAGCCGATGTTCAAGAAGAGCAGCTTCGCCCCCAAGGACGACAGCCTCGTCGACCGGATCGGCCGGCGCCTCCGCTCCCGGATCTACGAAATGTGCAAAGTCGTCAACATCGAGGGCGAGGATTACCGGAAGATGGCCAAACAGGCCGGTTATCGATTCTAACGGCCCTTCAGGGCTTTCTCCATTTTCTCGGAGTGGTTCCGCATCTCGTAGGGGATGTGGCGCCCGAACCGGTCGAAAAATTTCCTGATGTCCTTCAGCTCGCCCTGCCATTCGGCCGGCCGGACCTCGAAGAGTTTCTCGATCTTGGAGCGGGGGATTCCCATTCCGTCGAGGTTCAGGTCCTCGACGTGGGGAACGAGGCCGATCGGGGTCTCCCGGGCGCCGACCCGGCCGTGGACCCGGTCGATGATCCATTTGATGACCCGCATGTTGTCGCCGAAACCCGGCCAGACGAACTTGCCGTTCTCGTCCACCCGGAACCAGTTCACGGCGAAGATCTTGGGGGGCTTCCGCATCAAAGCGCCCTGGTTCATCCAATGGCGGAAATAATCGCCCATGTTATAGCCGCAGAAGGGGAGCATGGCGAACGGATCGCGCCGCAGGGCGCCGACGGCGCCGGCCGCGGCGGCGGTCGTCTCCGAGCCCGTCCGGGCGCCGATGAAGACGCCGTGGGTCCAGTCGAAAGCCTCGACGACGAGGGGCATGAGGTGGGAGCGGCGGCCGCCGATGAGGATGGCGGAGATGGGAACGCCCTTGGGATTGTCGAAATCCGGGGACAGCGACGGGCAGTTGGTCAGCGAGACGGTGAAACGGCTGTTGGGATGGGCGGCTTTCGCTTTTGAGGCCGGATCCCAGGGCCGTCCCTGCCAGTCGGCGACGCGGGCCGGCGGGGCGTCCAATCCTTCCCACCACGGCTCGTTCGTGTCGAGGTTGACGGCCACATTCGTATAGAGCGTCGGGAAGAAATTCGAGCCCTTGAGAGTCCGGATCATATTGGGATTGGTCTTCATCGACGTCCCCGGGGCGACGCCGAAAAAGCCGGCCTCGGGATTGATGGCGTAGAGCCCGCCGTCGAGGCCCGTCCCCATCCAGGCGATATCGTCGCCGACCGTATGGACCTTGTACTCGGGGAGGGCCGATTCGAGCATCGCCAGATTGGTCTTGCCGCAGGCCGAGGGCATGGCCGCGGTCAGATAGGTCATATTCCCTTTGATGTCCTCGACGCCCATGACGACCATGTGTTCGGCCAGCCAGCCCTGGCGTAGGCCGAGATAGGAGGCGATGCGGAGCGAGAAGCATTTTTTGCCGAGGAGAGCGTTGCCGCCGTAGCCCGAGCCGATGCTCCAAACCAGGCTTTCTTGCGGAAAGTGCATGATGTAACGACGGCTGGGATCGAAGTCGCCGACGGAGTGGATGCCCTTGACGAAATTCTCGCCCGAGCCGATCTTCTTGAGGATATGCGATCCCATCCGGGTCATGATCCGCATGCTGACCGCGACATAGGAAACATCGGTGACCTGGACGCAGGCCTTGGCGTAGGCGGAGTCGGGATTGCCCATCATGTAGGGGAGGACGTACATCGTCCGGCCGCGCATGGCCCCGCGCGAGAGTTTGGTCATGAGCGCCTTGGCCTTCGGAACGGGCATCCAGTTGTTGTTGGGGCCGGCCTGGTCCTCCTCGGGATGGCAGACGAAAGTCAGCTGCTCGGTCCGGGCGACATCGGAGGGGTGACTGCGATGGAGGTACGCCTTGGGCCAGTTTCGCCGGTTGAGCTCGTAAAAGACATTGTGGGTGCCGATCTTCTCCTCATGCAGGCCGGCCTCGATGAGGCGGAAGGCCTCCGCTTCGGATCCGTCGCACCAGTATACCCGCTTGGGCTCGAAGAGCCGGGCCAACTCCTCGACCCATCGTTCGACCGCAGTGGCCATGGCGTTCCTTTCGTTTCGAGGCGAAGGTCAAGGAATAGCACAGGCCGTCCGATTTTGTCAAAGAGAACTCGGGGCAAAAATTGAGATCACGAAGCGAAATTTCCGCATCGCCGCTCACCGCCATGCCCCTCGTTCCGGGAAAAGACAAAAAATCCCGGATTCGTGGATGTTTGCAACTGCGGCCTAGGCATTAGAAACGATCTCTCTTGGCTGCCGTCACTCCGCCAGAGCGAAGTCGACCGCGGCCTTGGCGTGGAGGGCCGTCGTGTCGAAAAGCGGCAGGGCCGTGTCGCCGGGACGGACGAGGAGCGGGATCTCGGTGCAGCCAAGGATGACACCCTCGGCCCGCCGGTGGCGGAGTTGGTCGATGATGGTGAGGTAAGCCCGGCGGCTCTCGTCCCGAATGAGGCCGCGCCCGAGCTCCTGGTAGATGACCTCGTGGACGATCCGGCGTTCGGCTTCGTCCGGGACGAGAACATTCAGGCCGAATTTTTCTTCGAGGCGTCGCTTGTAGAAATCCTGTTCCATCGTATAGCGAGTGCCGAGGAGACCGACGGTCTTGAGGTTCTGGCGCAGGATCTCGGCGGCCGTCGCGTCGGCGATGTGGAGGAGGGGGATCGGCACGGCGGCCATAATCGCTTCGGCGGCCCGGTGCATCGTGTTGGCGCAGATGACGATGACGTCGGCGCCGGCGGTTTCGACGCGCCGGGCGGCGTCGGTCATGAGATCGGTCAGCCGGCTCCAGTCGCCGGCGTCCTGGAGGGTTTCAATCTCGCCGAATTCGAGGGAATACATGGCCAGGCGGGCCGAAGACACTCCGCCGAGCCGCCGTTGGACGTCCTCGTTGATCAGACGGTAGTACTCCGCGGTCGAGTGCCAGGTCATTCCGCCGATGAGGCCGATCGTTTTCATAATCATTTCCTCCCAACCGGCCGTCTCGTGACCGCCGTTGACGTTCGATCATCTCGACGTCTCTCAATTCCATGAAACATCCTCTCTCCCCCCTTTTCTAAAGGGGGGAAGGGGGGATTTTCACGGTCAGAATATCAAAAGCGGCATGATTCGTCCACCTCGCCCTTGAATTCCGTGCCTGTCCGTGGTATTTTATCGCGGTCCGCTCCCCGGTAGCTCAATTGGCAGAGCGGTTGGCTGTAACACGGTTTGCAGCGTCCGGGAGAAATCCCGGATGGAACATCGGGTGAATTCAGGGGAGCCCTCCCTCCGCAGGCTGCGGAGAAGGGTAATCCTGAGCCAAGCCCGGCCGGTCGAAAACGCCGGCCGGGAAGGTGCAGAGACTAGAGCTTCGGCTCGTACTCCGTCCCCCCTGGGG
>Ga0315288_10007835_pt1 | contig 13531 bp, 12 predicted proteins | sample YL17G11_20_MG_FD_203454 | JGI IMG/M metagenome (GOLD analysis project Ga0315288, IMG submission 203454) | Sediment microbial communities from Yellowstone Lake, YNP, Wyoming, USA - YL17G11_20 | ecosystem: Environmental > Aquatic > Freshwater > Lake > Sediment | place: USA: Wyoming | collected...
AATGGCTTTCGCGTCGCAGTCGTCGGCGCCCGCGCGGTGGGCCGCGAGATGCTCCGCGTGCTCCACCAGCGCAGCTTCCCGATGGCGAGCGTGCGCGTCTTCGCGACCCGCGAGCGCGATATCGCGGCGGACGACCGGAGGTACCACGTCGAGGTGATCAGCGAGGAGGCGTTCGACGACATAGACGTCGCCTTCTTCGCCGGCGGTGACGAGCGGGAGGGGCACTTCGGCCCGGTCGCGGCGAAGCGCGGGGCGGTTGTGATAGATAACGGCGATGCGTTCAGGCTCGATCCCGGCGTCCCCCTGGTGGTCCCCGAGGTCAACCCGGAGGCGCTCCGGCAGCACCGGAATCTGATCGCGAATCCCAACTGCTCGACGATCCAGTTCGTCGTTGCGATCAAGCCCCTTCATGACGCGGCCCGCCTCAAGCGGGCCGTGGTCGCGACCTACCAGGCCGTTTCCGGGCGAGGCACCTCCAAGCAGGGCACCGATCCGGTGGAGCAGTTGCGAGTCGAGATGGCGCTCATGGGCGAGCGGATGGCGCGGGTGCCGGCGAGCGAGCGCCCCGAGGAGCGCCTGCATTCGCTGGTGGAGGCCGCGGCGGAGGGCGCCGCGGAGGCCGTGACCGACCCGGGCCTGTTCCCGCATCCCATCGCGAGCAACGTCATCCCGCATATCAGCAGCTTCCGGGAGGACGGTTACTCCAAAGAGGAGATGAAGCTCGTCAGCGAGACGCGCAAGATCCTGGGAGAGCCGGACCTGCGCATCACCGCCACCACCGCGCGAGTCCCGGTGTTCAACGCGCACTCCGAGGCCGCCAACCTGGAGTTCGAGAGGCCCATCACCGCGGCTCAGGCGCGGGACATCCTTTCCAGGGCCCCGGGCGTGGTGGTTGTGGACGACCCTGGGAACGCCGACTATCCGCTCGCGATCTATGCCTCCGGGCGGGACGAGGTGTTCGTGGGCCGGATTCGCGAAGATCCGACCGTCCCCTCCGGGCTGAACATCTGGATCGTGTCCGACAACCTGCGGAAGGGGGCGGCGCTGAATGCGGTCCAGATCGCGGAGAAGATGATTGAGACGGGGCTGCTGGCCCCGCGCGTGACGGCATAGGAAGCTGTACCAGCCGGGCAAGCAGCCCGGATCCCTCCCGCTGCGGGTCTGGTACAGCCTCCGAGGTGGGCTCTGTTAGAGACGCCAAGGACACGCCCACACCGGGCGGCAAGGCGAGGCGAGCAGATCCATGAAGGTGGTCGTGCAGAAATTCGGTGGCACGTGTGTCGAGTCGAATTCGAACCAGCTCATCGCTGCCGAGCGCATCATGGAGGCGCGCGACCGGGGACTGCACCCGGTCGTCGTCGTCTCGGCGATGGGGCGCGAGGGCCAGCCATACTCGACCGTGGAGCTGGTCAAGATGGTCAGCCATATCCACCCCCACATCGAGCCGCGCGAGCTGGACTTGCTCATGTCCTGCGGCGAGATCATCTCCACCGTTGCCCTGGCGCATCTGCTGCGCACGAAGGGGTACGAGACCATCGCTCTCAGCGGCGGGCAGGCGGGGCTGATCACCGACGAGCACTACGGGCACGCGCACATCGTCCGCATCCAGGCTGACACGTTGCTGCAGGCGCTCCAGGACGGCTACATGGTGTTCGTCGCCGGCTTCCAGGGCATCACCTCCGCTCACCAGATCACCACGCTGGGCGCGGGCGGGAGCGACTACACGGCGGTCGCGCTGACCCGCATCATCACCGAGACCCCGAGGCTGCCGTTCGGCGAGGACCTGGAGGTGGCGCCGCTCCAGGTCTGGAAAGAAGTCGACGGGATCATGACCGCGAACCCGCACAGCCTCGACGATCAGTCGCTGGCGCGCACCATCCCGCAGCTGACGTATGATGAATGCGTCTCCATGTCGCGCCTGGGCGCGGAGGTGCTCCAGCAGCAGGCCGCCGAGATGGCCCGGAAGTACCGTATCCCGGTGAACGTGAGGAACTTCCGGGAGACCGACAAGCCGAGCACGCACATCGGCTCGCACACCGTGACCGTGACCGACGACCGCGTGACTGCGGTTGTGGATCAGCCCAAGCTGCTCGTCTTCGACCTCAGCACGGACGAGGAGCGACTCGGCCTGCAGATCGCCGAGCGGCTGGAGCGGAGGCGGCTGACGTTCTTCCAGGTGGACACGGATGCCGCCAGGACGCGGTTCGCAGTGCGGCCGCTGAAGTACCGCGACGTGGAGCAGATGGTGAGCGAGGTGATCGAGTCGCGGGGCGCGGAAGCGCGCCTGAACAGCGGCGACTTCGCCCTCGTGTCGATCGTCGGCGAAGCGCTGCGACAGCGTCTCGACGCGTGGCAGGAGCAGGCCGAGCGCGTGCTGACCGACGCCGGCATCGAGCTTCACGGCTCCAGCCGCGACGAGATCAGCCTCTCCTACCTGGTGGGTGAGGCGGACCGCAAGCAAGCCGTCGAGCGCCTGCACCGGCAGCTCGTGCTGTAGTGCGCCGCGCTTTGCCCGCGGCATCACAGGGCGGGGGGCGCGGCCCTGCGCAGCCCCAGGAAGCCCGGCCGGCGCTTCATCGGCAGGATCATCAGTGACGAGGTGGGGGTTTGACAGATGGCGTTGAATCTGAGAGGTGTCTTTGTCCCGAATATCACTCCGTTCTCCGCACAGAAGGTAGATGAGCCAGCGCTGAAGCGCCTCCTCGATTACCTGATCGAGCAGGGCGCCAGCGGCATCGTGCCGTGCGGCACCACCGGCGAGTCGGCCACCCTCGACCACGCCGAGCACCGACACGTCGTTGACCTGACCATCCAGCACGTTGCCGGCCGAGTGCCTGTGATCGCGGGCACCGGGTCGAACAGCACGGCCGAGGCGATCGAGCTGACCAGGCGCGCCGAGCAGGCCGGGGCGGACGCCGCGCTCCTAATCGCGCCCTACTACAATCGTCCCATGCAGAGCGGCCTGATCGCGCACTTCACCGCCATCGCTCAGGGCACCTCCCTGCCCATCATCATGTACAACATCCCCAAGCGCACCGGCGTCAACATGGAGCCGGAGACGGTGGCTGCGCTCTCGAAAGTGCCGAACATCGTCGGCATCAAGGAGGCGAGCGGGGACTTGAACCAGACCAACGAGATTCTGCGCCTCGCCGAGCCGGGCTTCGCGGTGCTGAGCGGCGACGGCAACATGACCTTCGCCATCTGCTGCCTCGGCGGGGTCGGCGCCATCCTCGCGGACGCGCACATCCTGCCGAGGGAATGGGCGCGGATGGTCGAGTTGATCGCGGCCGGGGAGATCGCAGGGGCGCGCGAGATCCATTTTCGCCTGCTGCCCATCGCCAAGGCGCTGTTCCTGGAGACCAGTCCCGTGCCGACCAAGGCCGCGATGGAGATGCTGGGGATCGTCGGGGGCGAGACGCGGCTGCCGCTGCTGCCTGCGACGGAGAAGTGCCGGGCCGTCTTGAGAGAGGAGTTGGGCAAGCTTGGGCTGCTCTGAGCGACTCTCGGCCCTCGAGCAGGTTCACGCGCAGATCCGGGTGTGCCCCCGGTGCGGCCTGTGCAAGAGCCGCACGAATGCGGTTCCCGGGGAAGGTTCGATAGACGCTGACGTCATGTTCGTGGGAGAAGGGCCGGGCGCTGAGGAGGACCGGCAAGGCCGGCCGTTCTGCGGGGCCTCGGGGAAGCTGCTCACCCGGCTGCTGCACGGCATCGGCGTGGACCGGGCCGATGTGTTCATCACCAGCCTGGTCAAGTGCCGTCCTCCCGGCAACCGCGACCCGCTCCCGGAAGAGATCGCCGCCTGTCATTCGTACCTCGTGTCCCAGGTTCGGCTCATCGCGCCGAAAGTGGTATGCGCCCTGGGGCGGCTCGCGGCGAAGTCGTTAATAGACCAGCGGATTGCGATCAGCCGCGATCACGGCCAGGAGCGGCGCATCGGCGACATCGTGTACGTTCCGATGTACCATCCGGCGGCCGCGCTCCACCGGGCGGAGATTCTTGGCGAGATCGAGCGCGACATGGAGGCGCTGCGGTCGGTTCTCACGCGGATGGGGATCGCAGGGGAGCAGGGACGATGACGAGCAGGATCTCGCTCAACCTGGTGACCATACGTCCGGCTCCACTGGAGGCCAAGCTTCATGCCGCCTCCACCGCCGGGTTCCGCGCCGTCGGGCTGCTCTGGGAGGAGATGGCGGAGCAGCGCGAGGCCGGGCTGGAGGAGGTCAGGCTGAGCGGCCTCGCCGTCTCGGAGATCGCCGCCATCAGGGGCTGGGCGGATCCGGACCGCACCTCGCGCACGGTGGCCATGGCCCGCGCCGAGCAGGCCTTCGAGATGGCCGCCAACATCGGGTGCGGCCTCGTGGTCGCGCATCCGACCCCGGGAGAGTTCGAGCCGTTCAGCGCGGCGGGCGATTTCCGGGAACTGTGCCGGCTGGCGCAGCCGTTCCGGGTGAAGGTGGGATTGGAGTTCATCGGCAACTCTCGCCAGACCAACACGCTCGCCGCGGCCTGGGAGATCGTTGACCTGGCGGATGCGGAGAACGGCGGCCTGGTCGTGGACACGTTCCATTTCTTCCGCGGCGGCTCCACGCTCGAGATGCTGGAGCCGGTGCCGGGGGGCAAGGTGTACCTGGTGCAGGTGAGCGACTGCATGGAGCTGCCGCGGCACGAGATGGAGAACCGCCACAGGGTGTACCCGGGGACGGGCGTGTTTCCCCTGGAGCCGCTGATCGCGGCATTGAGGGAGAAGTCGTATTCGGGGTACTATTCCCTCGAGCTTCACAATGAGGAGTACTGGCAGGAGAGCCCACTGGTGGTCGCCCGGGAGGGTATGCGCGCGATGCGGCGGCTCGACCTGCGGTAGTCCGGGCTCTCGCTGACCCACATGGCTCCGTCGCAGGAAAGAAAGGTAAGGAATGCCTGAACGCCCTCTCAAAGAGTTGAACCCGATCTGTGCGAAGATCCGCGAGAGCTTCGATGCCAAGGACGCGGCGCGCGAGCGCGCCCTGGTGCTGTCTCGAGAAGTCATCCGCAACAGTGCGAACGCTATCCGCGCGGTCCATCGCGAGGAATTCGACGAGGCGGTCTCCCTGATGAACCAGAGCGACGGGCTGCTCAGGGAGGTGGACAAGGCGCTCAAGGACCACCCCGACGTCTATTACGCCGGCTTCGTGCACGATTCGCAGAAGGAGCACGCAGAGGCACACCTGACGTACGCGCTCGTTCGCAGCGAGACCCTGCCCGATCCGGACAGCATCAGGGTCGGGTACGCGGCTTACCTCAACGGCATGGGGGAGGCGGTCGGCGAGCTCCGTCGCCACGCCCTCGACCGCATCCGGCAGAACGACATGAACTGGGGCGAGTCGCTGCTCGCCGCCATGGACGAGATCTACTACGCGATGGTATCATTCGACTACCCGACCGCCATCTCCGGCGGCCTGAAGCGCACCGCCGACGTCACCCGCTCGCTCATCGAGCGCACCCGCGGCGACCTCACCAACGCCATCCGTCAGCAGCGCCTCGAGGGCGCGCTGGCAGAGCTGGAACAGCGGCTCAAGTAGCTTTCCAGTTTTCCGGGAGGAGCCCTAGCGCATGTCAACTGCCCGCAAGGTCATCTACAGCGCCATGCAGGTCACCGGCCTCCTGCACCTCGGCAACTACGAGGGCGCGCTCCGCAACTGGGTGGGGCTCCAGCACGAGTACGAGTTCTACGCGGGCATCGTGGACCTGCATTCGCTCACCACCGCGTTCGAGGACACGAGCACGATCGTGCCCTACACGCGGGCAGCGGCGATAGACTACCTGGCCGCTGGCATTGATCCCGAGATCACGCCCATCGTCGTGCAGTCGAGGGTGCCGGCCCACTCGGAGATGCACGTCCTGCTCTCCATGGTCACGCCCCTGAGCTGGCTGGAGCGAGTGCCCACGTACAAGGAGAAGCGGGAGCAGTTGCACATCGCCAGCCCGTCATATGGGCTGCTCGGCTACCCGGTCCTCATGGCCGCCGACATCATGGTCTACCGCGCGAACGCAGTGCCGGTGGGCCGCGACCAGGTGCCGCATCTGGAGCTGACGCGGGAGATCGTGCGGCGATTCGGCCAGCTCTACGGCGACGTCTTCCCCGAGCCCGAGGCGCTGCTCACCGAGTTCGCCGTCGTCCCGGGCATCGACGGCCGCAAGATGAGCAAGTCGTACGGCAACTGCATCTACCTCTCCGACACCCCGGACGCGGTGACGGAGAAGGTGCGGGGGATGTTCACCGACCCGACGAAGATCCGCAAGACCGACCCCGGCCACCCGGACCAGTGCCCGGTGTACGCCTACCACGCCGCCTATTCGCGGGAGGACGCGCCCGAGGCGAAAGCGGGCTGCGAGGGCGGCCGGCTGGGCTGCGTGGACCACAAGAAGAAGGTCGCCGGCATCATGCTCAACGCCATGAACCCGCTCTGGGAGCGCCGGTCCGCCGTCGCCGCCGACCCCGGCCGCCTGGACGACATCCTCGAGGATGGGGCGAGGAGGGCGCGGGCGAAGACGCAAGAGACGATGGAGATGGCGTGGAAGGCGATGAAGCTGCGCTAGGCGCGCTTGGGGTGCGGCCCAGCGTCCCCGGTCGCGCGCCGCGGATGCGACCGTTCTCTCTGGGTTGCCACCTGCCCTGAGCGAGGCCAGGGGTGCGATCGTTTGGCGTTGGTCGGGGCCGCGCTGCCCCAGGCTCAGGACCACCGTTTCTGGGGAGCGAGCGCCGTCGGGGGGCCCAGACTGCCACCCCCACGGTCGCCGCGTGCCAGAGGGCAGCGCCTCCCTCGGGGTGACAACGGGAACAGGCTGTCCCCAAAACGGTGGTCCTGGCCCCAGGCTAGACATCCACGCCGGAATGAGGCATATACTGTAAAGTCAGCCAGGCAGAAGACGACGCAGGGGAGCCCGGGACTTCACCCTGAGCGGAGCCGAAGGGCGGGCTCCCGATGCCGTCACGTACACGGCAGCGGTCATAGCACAACTCACAGCAACCATCCCGTAGTGGAGACAGCGATGAGTTCCCCTGAGATCGCCGTCCAGGGGCCCGAGGGGGCTCTGGCGGCGCCGAAGGATCGGATGTTCACCGGCCACCCGGTCAAGCTCAGCGTGTTCGAAGGCCCGCTCGATCTCCTCCTCTACCTGATTGAGCGGGATCAGGTGGACGTCTTCGACATCCCCATCGAGCACATCACCAGCCAGTACCTGGAGTACCTGGGGACGCTCGAGGAACTCAACATCGAGGTGGCCGGCGAGTTCGTGGTGATGGCGTCGCATCTGATGGAGATCAAGTCGCGCATGCTGCTCCCTCAGGAGCAGCGGCCGGAGCCGGAGGAGGACGAGGCGGTGGGCGATCCGCGGGCGGCCCTGATCGCACGGCTGATCGAGTACCGGCGCTACAAGATGGTGGCGGAGGAACTGCGCGCCCGCGCCGAGATCCAGCGCTTCATCTTCTCCCGCGGCGCGATCACCAATGGCAACGGAAACGGGAACGGTAACGGCCACGAGCGGCCGTACCTGATGCTCAACGACGTATCGCCGTTCGACCTGTGGGCCGCGTTCCAGAACGTGCTCAACCGCGTCAAGGAGCCGCCGTCGGCGGACATGCCCCGGCCGCGGTTCACGGTGGCGCAGAAGATCGCCGTCATCGCCGCGCGCATCAGGTGGGCGAAAGACGGCATCGTATTCGCGGATCTCTTCCAGGACGACGCCACCCGACTGGAGTTGATCGTCACCTTCCTCGCGCTGCTCGAGCTCATCCGGTTGCGGCGGGTGCAAGTGGCGCAGGAGTCCCCGTTCGGTGAGATCCGCGTCTATCCAGGAGGAGCTTCCGAATCGGAATGACGGAACTGGGACCAGAGGCGGCGGACCAGCGCCTGGAGACAGAGACGCAGCAGGACCAGCGGACCAAGCTGTGCGCCCTGGAGGCGGTGCTGTTCATGGCCGCCGAGCCCTTGCCCATCGCGGACCTCGCCGAGATCCTCGAGATCACGCCCGAGGCGGCCGAGGCGCTGGTGCGGCAGCTCGAGTCCGAGTATGCCGCGCGCGGTATTCACGTGCAGCGGGTGGCGGGCGGCCTTCAGGTCGGCACCAGGCCGGAGTATGGGCACTACATAGCCAAGCTGCTCAAGCCCGAGCGGTTCCGCCTCTCTCGCGCCGCGCTCGAGACGCTCGCCATCGTGGCCTACAAGCAGCCGGTCACGCGGCCCGAGGTTGACGCCATTCGCGGTGTGAACTCCGACTCTCCCCTCGACACGCTGCTCCAGTACGAGTTGGTATATGAGGCCGGGCGCAAGGACGCCCCCGGCCGGCCCCTGCTCTACCGCACTACTGACAGCTTCCTTGGCAAGTTCGGCCTCAATTCCATCGCCGATCTCCCGGGGCTCGACACCATACCAACCGATGAGGCGGAGATTCACGCTGCCGCAGAGTCGCTCTCCCAGGACAGGGAGCGGCGGGAGCCTGAAGAACCATCCGCTTCGGAGCCGCAGGAGCCATTGGCGGGATGAGGCAATCGAGGACCCTTGCGACGGCGCTGATCGCGCTGGTCAGTGTGCTGTCAGTTGCCGCTGTGCCGGCCTGGTGTCAGCCGGCCGCCCAGCCCGGGAGCCAGCCGCCCGCGGTCAGCGCGAGCGCGGCCGTGCTCATGGATGCGGCCACCGGCACGGTGCTCTGCGACAAGTCTATGCACCAGCGCCGCGCCATGGCCAGCACCACCAAGATCATGACCGCGCTGGTGGCGCTCGAGTCCGCCAATCTCAAGGACACGGTCGTCGTCGGCGAGGACGCGATGAAGGTCGAGTCGCCGGGGTTCGACTTCACGCTCGGCGAGCGCTTGGTGCTGGACGACCTGCTGACGGCGCTGATGCTGAAGTCGTCGAATGCCGCGGCCATCGCTATCGCCGATCACGTCGCCGGCAGCGTCCCCGCGTTCGCAGAGAAGATGAACCAGCGCGCGCATTCGCTGGGTCTGGACGACACGCACTTCGTCAACCCGCACGGCCTCTCGGCCCCGGACCACTACTCATCGGCCTACGACCTCGCGGTGATCACGTGCGAGGCGATGGGCTTTGGACGCTTCCGCGCGCTCGTCTCCGAGAAGACGGCCGAGATCGAGCGGCCCGACCTCAACGCGAAAGAGACGATCGCGAACCACAACAAGCTGCTGTGGCGCGCGGACTACGTGGACGGGGTGAAGACGGGTTGGGTGCGAGACTCGGGGCACTGCCTGGTGGCCTCCGGCACGCGGAACGGCTGGCAGCTCATCGCGGTGGTGCTGGACAGCCCGGACGCCTACCGCGACGCGCTCGCGCTGCTCGATTACGGGTTCGCCACCTATCGTCTGCAGGTGCTCGCGCAGCAAGGGGACGCGGTGGGCCGAGCCCGAGTGTGGTTCGGCAACCCCGGCTCGGTGCCCGCGGTCAGCCAGCAGATGCTCGCCCAGGTGACCGGCCCCGGCCTGCCGTCCGCGGGGAAGCTCCAGGTGACCACGAAGCGGCTCACCGCTCCGGTCGCCCAGGGCAGGGTCGTCGGCGAGGCGCAGGTGCTGGTGGACGGCAAGCCGGTCGCGGCCTCGCAGCTCGTGGCCGGCGAGAAGGTCCGACGCTCGCCGCTCGTGGTCGGAGCCGAGTGGGCGCTGCGGGCCGTGGGGCTTCTCCTGGTGGCCGCAGTTGGGATCAGAACCGGTGCAAAGCTTGTCAAAGTTCGTCGCCGTCGCCGGCGCAGCTTCTCGCCGCAAGGCAACGGAGTTGATACGGGCGGGCCGCGTCCGGGTTAACGGCGAAGTCGTGACCACCCCGGGCGCGCCGGTGGATGAGGCCGCCGACCGCGTCGCGCTCGACGGTCGCTGGCTGCGGATCCAACCCCGGCGCTACATCATCCTGAACAAGCCGCGCGGGCCCATCTCGGCAGCGCGCGACCGGCGCGGCCGCCAGACGGTGCTCGACCTGCTGGGCGACTCACAGGCGCGCCTCTATCCCGCCGGCCGCCTCGACGCGGATACCCAGGGGTTGCTGATCATCACGAACGACGGCGACCTGACCCTCCGCCTCACCCACCCGCGCTTCGGCGTCGAGAAGGTCTACCAGGCGGAGGTGGCGGGGCGTCCGTCCACAGACGCGCTCGACCGGCTGCGCAGCGGGATCATGCTCGAGGATGGGCCGTCCGGGCCGGCGGGCGTTCGCGTCCTGCGGGCCGGAAACACCAGCTCATCGGTCGAGCTGACCATCCATTCCGGGCGGAAGCGCCAGGTGCGCCGGATGCTCGCGGCCGTCGGCCACCCGGTTACCTCGCTGACTCGGACCCGGGTGGGGCCGCTCGCGCTCGGCGATCTGAAGCCGGGGGAGTGGCGCCACCTGACTCAGCGGGAGGTCTCGCAGCTCCGGGCGGCGGCCGAAAAACGAACCGCCTCCGGTGCAGGAGGCGGCGACACACAGCAGACGGAATCGGCGCGGCGAGGTCGAGCGTGACCTCAAGTGGCGCGCACGACCTTGTCGGCCTTCAGGCACTTGGCGCAGACGCGCATCGTCACCGGCGTGCCCTTTCGGATCGCCTTCACGCGCTGCAGATTCGGAAGCCACCGCCTCTTCGTGCGGATGTGGGAGTGGCTCACGCTCATCCCGGTCAGGGGACCTTTGCCGCAAACATCACACCGTCTGGCCATCAAGAAAGCTCCTGGCTCAGCATCCTCGCGGTCATGCTTGCGCGGCAGACAGCGTCTGCGCTCGTTTGTGACCGCTCTTCGGGGTGTTTGCGCCCGACCCCGGCCGCAAACATCTTCAGTATTGCATCAGGCCTGGGTATGATACCATAGAGCCTGCCGGCATGGCAAATGCCGGCCTGAGCCTGCCATGACCCTCCGAGATCTCCCAGACGTGATCAAACAGGCGCCTCGGCTGACGACGGACGACACCGCTGCAAAGGCCGTCCGCCTGATGCGCGCGCGGGGGCTGCCCGCGCTGCCGGTGGCAGACGGCAGCCAACTGCTGGGGTTTGCCTGCGAGGATGACCTCGCCGCCCTGGCCGCGCAGGCCGCCGATCCCGGCGCGGCGGCCGCGGGAGCGCGCGTCGAGCAACTCATGCGGCCGATGGATCTCATCGTGCGGGACGACCAGGACGCAGCGGGGATCCTGACCCTGATGCAGGAGAGGCGCACGGGCGCGGCCGCGGTCATCGCCGGCGACGGCCAGTTCCTCGGGCTCGTGCTGAGGAACGACCTGATCGCGGCCCTGGTCGGCGAACATGCCACGCCGCCGATCGCCGGGATGGCGACTCCCTTCGGGGTGTACCTCACCACCGGCGCGCAGCGCGCGGGGGCGGGCGACCTTGCGCTGGCCTCCACCGGCGTCGCGCTCATGGCCATGAACCTGCTCTCAGGCGGCATCATCTTCGGGCTGGCCAGACTGGCGGAGCGGCACTTCCCTGCGGTGATCTCGACCACAGTTCCGCTGGCTCAGGTGAGAGCCGTTGATGTCTTGGTGGCATACGCGCTGCAGGTCACGGCGTTCCTTCTGCTCCTGCGGTTCTCTCCCCTCACGCGCACCCATGCGGCCGAGCACATGGTGGTCCGCGCCATCGAGGAAGGTGAGGACCTGACCGTGCAGAAGGTAAAGGCGATGCCCAGGGTGCATCCGCGCTGTGGAACGAACCTGATGGCCCTGCTCATCCTGCTCTTCATCAGTGAGCAGTTTCTGTCATCCATGGACGCGGTGACGGACGACGCCACCCGAATCCTTGCCCTGTTCGTTCTCGTCGTGGTGATTCTGCTTTCGTGGCGCCGCCTCGGCGCCGGCATTCAGCGTTGGGTGACCACGCGCAGGCCGAGCGAGGCGCAGTTGCAGCGGGCGATACGGGTGGGCGAGTCGCTGCTGGCGAAGAACAAAGCTCACCCGGGCGCGCGGGCCGTCGTGTGGCGGCGCATCTGGAACATGGGATTCGTGCAGGTCGTGTCCGGGTTCGCCGCGCTCGCGGCGGCAGTCGAGTACGGCTGGCCCCTCGTGCAGTCAGCCTGGTCGCATCTCATCCACTAGAGAGATTCTTGCATTAGGGTGATGACCCTCATGCGAGAATCTCCAGCCAGAACGGCATCTGAGGGGTTCTGGGCCCCCTGGCCGAGTTGCCATAATGCAAGAGACTCTCTGACTGGCAAAGCAATGGCGAAGAAACTCATCATACACGCGCTGACGGAATCCCTCGCCCGCGCACAACAGGGGGGCGACGTTCCGGAAGGCGTCCCTGCACCGGTCGAGCTCCAGGCGCCGCGCGAGGCGCGGCACGGCGACTTCTCCACCAGCCTGGCGATGGTCATCGCCAGCGCGGCCGGCGGCAAGGCGAGGGACATCGCCGAGGCCATCGTCCGCCACATTCAGATCCCCGAGGGGGTGGTGGACAAGGTCGAGATCGCCGGGCCCGGGTTCATCAACTTCACCCTCACTCCGCAGTGGCTCCACGGCACTGTGAAGCAGATTCACCGGGAGGGGGAGGACTTCGGGCGCTCGCACACCGGCGGCGGGGCGAAGCTGCTGCTCGAGTTCGTGAGCGCCAATCCCACGGGCCCGCTCGCGGTGGTCAACGGGCGCGCGGCCGCGCTGGGCGACGCGCTCGCACACCTGCTCGAGCGCACCGGATGGGTCGTGTCGCGGGAGTACTACGTGAACGACGCGACCAACAGCACGCAGGTGCGCCGTTTCGCCGAGACCCTCGAGGCGCGCTATCTTCAGCAGCTCGGCCAGGAGGCGACAGTTCCCGAGGACGGCTACCAGGGCGACTACGTGGTAGATATGGCGGCCGAGCTGGTCGCCGCCGAGGGCGATCGCTACCTGAAGATGTCGCAGCAGGAGCGCCTCGACGCGCTCTGCCAGTACTCGCTCGCGAAGATCGTGGAGGGCCACCAGCGCGACATGGCGGCCTTCGGCGTTCACTTCGACACCTGGTTCATGGAAAGCTCGCTCTACGCCAGGGACGAGGTATCTGCCGCCATGGAGGCGCTCAAGGCCGGCGGACATACCTATGAGGCCGACGGCGCGCTCTGGCTGCGGGCCACGGACTTCGGCGACGACCAGGACCAGGTGCTGATTCGCAATGACGGCCGGCCCTCATACCTGGCGGCCGACATCGCCTACCACAAGAACAAGTTCGACCGCGGCTTCTACCGGCTGATCGACATCTGGGGCCCCGACCACCACGGACACGTCAAGCGCACCAAGGCCGGCGTGGAGGCGCTGGGCTACGATTCCTCCCGCTTCGAGATCCTCATCCACCAGATCGTGCGCCTGTTCCGGGGCGCCGAGATGGTGCGCATGTCCAAGCGGGCGGGGGACATCATCCCACTGTCCGGCCTGCTCGACGATGTGGGCAGGGACGCGGCGCGGTTCTTCTTCCTGATGCAGTCGATGGAGAGCCATCTCGACTTCGACCTCGAGCTGGCGAAGAAGCAGGCCGCGGAGAACCCGGTCTACTACGTGCAGTATGCGCACGCGCGCATCTGCAGCATCCTGCGGGAGGGCGAGGCGCGGGGCGT